>OLIF01000062.1_pt1 | contig 94930 bp, 75 predicted proteins | sample 1609681 | NCBI WGS metagenome assembly OLIF01 (sample SAMEA4350143, study PRJEB24818) | metagenome | biome: human; feature: gut; material: faeces | place: Denmark | collected 2013-09 | reverse complement strand
TTTCTCTGTCAGAATTCTCAGGAGAATCCTGCTGACCCGGCGGCGTGTTTGCCGTTGTTCCGTGTCAGTGGTGGCGCATTATAGGGAGTTATTCCGGCCTGACAAGAGGAAATTTAAAATAATTTTCTGACCGCGCATTTTTTATTCTTTATGCTTATTTCAGCGTCGATTTGTCGGTTAAATGGGCGATTTCTCGGGCGAAATTCGCTACTTGCTCCCAATCGGTATAGACAACTTCTTTGCGCGTGTCCGTTTCTCCACCTGACATTTTCATAATCAGCTTGATCATAAAGCGGTCATACCAGCGGTAACGTGGATAACGCAGCGCCCCGGCAATGACGGCACATCGATCGGGACGCCATTGCGAACTCATCAGAAACTTCCGCGCGTAGCTGTTGGTCTGTGGAGTACGCTTCTCCGGTTTGCGCGCCACCAGGTTTACGGAGTAAAAGGCGCTCGGCATTGAATTCAGCCGCGTCGCATGCTTTTTAACAAATTCCTGGAACGCTGAATGGTAATGTCCATAGCGAATAGAAGCGCCAATGACCACGCGATCGTAGTTTTCCCACTGCGGTTCTTCAGTACGGTGCACATTAGCGACATCCGCCAGGATCCCCAGTTCTTTCAGTTCCGAAGCCAGGTAGGAGGCAATCTCGCGCGTTTGTCCGTCCCTTGTTGAGAAAAGAATTAATGTTTTCACGTATCACTCCATCATTCACGCCAGAAAGTCGGGGTAAAGAGTACAAGCAATGTAAAGACCTCAAGACGACCAAACAGCATGTTGGCAATCAGGATCCATTTAGCCACCGGGTTCATGCTGGTAAAGTTATCAGCCACCACGCCAAGCCCTGGTCCCAGGTTATTCAAGGTCGCAACAACCGACGCGAAGGCTGAAAAGTCATCCACGCCCGTGGCGATAATCGCCAGCATACTGACAATAAACACCAATGCATAGGCGGAGAAAAATCCCCACACAGCTTCGAGGATACGTTCCGGCAGTGCGCGGTTCCCCAGCTTAATGCTATAGACGGCGTTCGGGTGCACCAGTCGTTTCAGCTCACGGTTCCCCTGCTTGAACAGCAACAGGATACGGATCACTTTCAGGCCACCGCCCGTTGACCCGGCGCAACCGCCGATAAAAGCAGAACATAACAGCAGTACTGGCAAGAAGAGCGGCCAGCGGGCAATGCTGTCAGTCGTAAACCCGGCGGTTGTCGCCATCGACACCACCTGGAAAAACGCCTGGTTAATTGTCATTAGCGCCGAACTGTAGACATTATGAAACCACAGCACGAGGGTACAAATAACCACCAGCGAAAACTGCACGCCGATAAACATGCGAAATTCTGGATCCCGCCAATAGACCTTAAGGCTACGTCCACTCAGCAACGAGAAATGCAGGCCGTAGTTACAGCCAGAAATCAGCAGGAAGATAGCAATAATGGTATTAATGGTCGGACTGTCAAAATAGCCAACGCTGGCATCATGGGTCGAGAAGCCGCCAATAGCAATCGTTGCGAAGCTATGACCAATAGCATCAAAGGCGGACATCCCGGCAAACCACAACGCCAGCGCACAGGCGACGGTCAGCAAAACATAAATCAACCACAAGGTTTTCGCCGTTTCCGCAATTCGCGGGCGCATTTTGTTATCTTTCAGCGGGCCGGGCATTTCCGCGCGATAGAGCTGCATCCCACCCACGCCGAGGATAGGCAGTATCGCGACCGCCAACACGATGATCCCCATCCCGCCAAACCATTGCAGCATCTGGCGATAAAAGAGGATGGCGTGAGGAAGCGAATCCAGCCCCACCAGCGTAGTTGCCCCCGTGGTAGTCAGACCGGAGAAAGATTCAAAAAACGCATCGGTAATCGTGAGGTTCGGGCTTTCCGAGAAGATAAAAGGGAGCGCACCGACGCTACCCAGCACAGTCCAGAACAGCACCACTATAAGAAACCCTTCACGGGATTTCAGTTCGCCCTTCTCTTTACGGTTCGGCCACCACAACATAGAGCCAATGGCGAGGGCAACAAAAAAGGTCTGGGTAAAAGCGCGGCCCGCCCCATCCCGGTAGATGAGTGCTACCAGCCCAGGGATAATCATGGTCCCTGAAAATAAAATGACCAGTAGTCCAACGATTCGGGTAATGGCGCGAAAATGCATCTCTGCCGCTTCCTTAGTTCTGCAAAACGAAGTGGGGATTATTCTTCAATCGCTAACAATTGCAATGAACCACGGCTAAAATCCGCCAGTTTTGCGGAAAACTCAGCCACTTTCGCTGCCGGAAGCGCCACCCGCAGCAGGACGAATGCCTGATAATCACTGTTGATAATCTTGCCGTCACACTGTCCCAGCAACGCTTCAATGCCAGTTAACTGACTATATTCACACTGCAAAGTATATTCGGTTAATGGCGTCTTGCGTTGGGTCGTAAGCTGGCGCAGCGCCTGATTTACACCGCCGCCGTAAGCCTTCACTAACCCGCCAGTGCCCAGCAATATACCGCCATAGTAGCGCACCACCACAGCGGTAATTTCCCCGACGCCGCTGCCCATCAGTTGGGCGAGCATCGGTTTACCTGCCGTTCCCGCCGGTTCTCCGTCGTCAGAGAAACCCAGTTGCTGCGAATCGTCAGGTGCCCCCGCCACCCACGCCACGCAATGGTGGCGGGCATCGGGGTGTTCTGCCCGCACCGATTCAACAAACGCTTTTGCCGCCTCAACGCCATCGGTATGCGCCAACAGCGTAATGAAGCGGCTCTTTTTGATCTCTTCAACGACCGTGACCGGTGCCGCAGGAATTAACCAGCTTTCCATCACGCCAGTTTCAGATCCCGGGTCATGTTTTCCACGTTGTTTTCGTGGATCACCACGTTGTCTTCGATACGAATGCCGCCGAACGGTTTCAGTGCTTCAATTTTCTGCCAGTTGAAGTGTTTGCTGAACTGCCCTTCACGCCACGGTGCCAGAAGCGATTCGATGAAGTAGATACCCGGTTCGATGGTTAACACCATGCCCGGCTGGAGAATACGGGTGCAGCGCAGGTACGGATATTTTGCCGGTGCCGCGAGGTGCGTACCGCTATCATCCTGCATAAAACCGGCTACGTCATGCACCTGCAGGCCCAGCGGATGGCCGATACCGTGCGGCATAAACGGTCCGGTGAGATCGTTTTCGACCATCGCCTCTTCACTCATATCGGTGATGATTTGATGTTTACGCAGCAGTTTGGCGATGCGCTGATGGAACTGGATATGGTAATCCACATAGCTGACGCCTGCTTTCATGGTGGCGATCAGCGCCAGTTGCTCATCATTTACGTCTTTCACCAGCTGTGCGTAGTCGTTGTCGCTTTTTGCCGACCAGGTACGGGTCAGATCAGACGCATAGCCGTTATATTCGGCCCCGGCATCCAGCAGGAAGCTGCGCATCTCTTCCGGTGCCTGGTGGTCCAGTTTGGTGTAATGCAACACCGCAGCGTGTTCGTTAAGCGCCACAATGTTGCTATAAGGTACGTCGGTATCACGATGACCGGTCGCGGTCAGATAGGCAATATTGATATCGAACTCGCTCATGCCAGAACGGAACGCTTCTTCTGCCGCGCGATGACCGTTGACCGCCATTTTCTGCGCTTCACGCATACAGGCCAGTTCGTACTCGGTTTTGAAGGAGCGATAGTAATGCAGGTAGTCGATCACCCCTTTCGGGTTGATATTGCTGGCCTCAATACCCAGTTGCAGCGCACGTTCCGGCACCGGGCCAATATAGCCAATATTGCCGCGCGCAGCAGGCAACAAGCTACCAATGCCATCGGCTTTCGGCAGCGCAATTACTTCTACGTCCTCAGTCCAGAAGGAAGTCGGCAGCGGTTCGACGTTGTGCCAGTAATCAACCGGCAGATAGAACCACAGTTTCGGTTTGTTCACGCCATCCACCAGCAGCCAGCAGTTTGGCACCTGGGTTACCGGCACCCACGCTTTGAATTGCGGGTTCACTTTAAACGGATAGGGATGATCGTCGAGAAAAACGTTGAACAGCTCGCCGGAGTGAATAAGTAATGCATCCAGCTTGAAGCGCGCCAGCGCATCGCGAGTCCGTTCCTGTAAGGTAGCTATATGATTTTTATAGAGCGAGGCCAGTGATTCCATTTTTTACCCTTCTGTTTTTTTGACCTTAAGTCTCCGCATCTTAGCACATCGTTCATCCAGAGCGTGATTTCTGCCGAGCGTGATCAGATTGGCATTTCTTTAATCTTTTATTTGCATATTTTTAACACAAAATACACACTTCGATGCATCTGGTACGACCAGATCACCTTGCGGATTCAGGAGACTGACATGCTTTACAAAGGCGACACCCTGTACCTTGACTGGCTGGAAGATGGCATTGCCGAACTGGTATTTGATGCCCCAGGTTCAGTTAATAAACTCGACACTGCGACCGTCGCCAGCCTCGGCGAGGTCATTGGCGTGCTGGAACAGCAATCAGATCTAAAAGGACTGCTGCTACGTTCGAACAAAGCAGCCTTTATCGTCGGTGCTGATATCACCGAATTTTTGTCCCTGTTCCTCGTTCCTGAAGAACAGTTAAGTCAGTGGCTGCACTTTGCCAATAGCGTGTTTAATCGCCTGGAGGATCTGCCGGTGCCGACCATTGCTGCCGTCAACGGCTATGCGCTGGGCGGTGGCTGCGAATGTGTGCTGGCGACCGATTATCGTCTGGCGACGCCGGATCTGCGCATCGGTCTGCCGGAAACTAAACTGGGCATCATGCCGGGCTTTGGCGGTTCTGTACGTATGCCACGTATGCTGGGCGCTGACAGTGCGCTGGAAATCATTGCCGCCGGTAAAGATGTCGGCGCGGATCAGGCGCTGAAAATCGGTCTGGTGGATGGTGTAGTCAAAGCAGAAAAACTGGTTGAAGGGGCGATGGCGATTTTACGCCAGGCCATTAACGGCGACCTCGACTGGAAAGCGAAACGTCAGCCGAAGCTGGAACCGCTAAAACTGAGCAAGATTGAAGCCACCATGAGCTTCACCATCGCTAAAGGGATGGTCGCACAAACGGCGGGGAAACATTATCCGGCCCCCATCACCGCAGTAAAAACCATTGAAGCTGCGGCCCGTTTTGGTCGTGAAGAAGCCCTAAACCTGGAAAACAAAAGTTTTGTCCCGCTGGCGCACACCAACGAAGCCCGCGCACTGGTCGGCATTTTCCTTAACGATCAATATGTAAAAGGCAAAGCGAAGAAACTCACCAAAGACGTTGAAACACCGAAACAGGCCGCTGTACTGGGCGCAGGCATCATGGGTGGCGGCATTGCTTACCAGTCTGCGTGGAAAGGTGTGCCGGTTATCATGAAAGATATCAACGACAAGTCGTTAACCCTCGGCATGACCGAAGCCGCGAAACTGCTGAACAAGCAGCTTGAACGCGGCAAGATCGATGGTCTGAAACTGGCTGGCGTGATCTCCACAATTCACCCAACGCTCGACTACGCCGGATTTGACCGCGTGGATGTTGTGGTAGAAGCTGTTGTCGAAAACCCGAAAGTGAAAAAAGCCGTACTGGCAGAAACCGAGCAGAAAGTACGCCCGGATACCGTGCTGGCGTCTAACACTTCAACCATTCCTATCAGCGAACTGGCCAACGCGCTGGAACGTCCGGAAAACTTCTGCGGGATGCACTTCTTTAACCCGGTCCACCGGATGCCGTTGGTAGAAATAATTCGCGGCGAGAAAAGCTCCGACGAAACCATCGCGAAAGTCGTCGCATGGGCGAGCAAGATGGGCAAGACGCCGATTGTGGTTAACGACTGCCCCGGATTCTTCGTTAACCGCGTGCTGTTCCCGTATTTCGCCGGTTTCAGCCAGCTGCTGCGCGACGGCGCGGATTTCCGCAAGATCGACAAAGTGATGGAAAAACAGTTTGGCTGGCCGATGGGGCCGGCATATCTGCTGGACGTTGTGGGGATTGATACCGCGCATCACGCTCAGGCGGTGATGGCAGCAGGCTTCCCGCAGCGGATGCAGAAAGATTACCGCGATGCCATCGATGCGCTGTTTGATGCCAACCGTTTTGGTCAGAAGAACGGCCTCGGTTTCTGGCGTTATAAAGAAGACAGTAAAGGCAAGCCGAAGAAAGAAGAAGACGCCGTCGTTGACGACCTGCTGGCAGAGGTCAGCCACGCGAAGCGCGATTTCAGCGAAGAAGAGATTATCGCCCGCATGATGATCCCGATGGTCAACGAAGTGGTGCGCTGTCTGGAAGAAGGCATTATCGCCACTCCAGCAGAAGCGGATATGGCGCTGGTCTACGGACTGGGGTTCCCTCCGTTCCACGGCGGCGCGTTCCGCTGGCTGGACACCCTCGGTAGCGCAAAATACCTCGATATGGCACAACAATATCAGTACCTCGGCCCGCTGTATGAAGTGCCGGAAGGTCTGCGTAATAAAGCGCGTCATAACGAACCGTACTATCCCCCGGTTGAGCCAGCCCGTCCGGTTGGCGACCTGAAAACGGCTTAAGGAGTCACAATGGAACAGGTTGTCATTGTCGATGCAATTCGCACCCCGATGGGCCGTTCGAAGAGCGGTGCTTTTCGTCACGTGCGTGCGGAAGATCTCTCCGCTCATTTAATGCGTAGCCTGCTGGCGCGTAACCCGGCGCTGGAAGCGGCTGCCCTCGACGATATTTACTGGGGCTGTGTACAGCAGACGCTGGAGCAAGGTTTTAATATCGCCCGTAACGCGGCGCTGTTGGCAGAAGTACCACACTCTGTCCCGGCGGTGACCGTCAATCGCCTGTGTGGTTCATCCATGCAAGCATTACATGACGCAGCGCGAATGATCATGACCGGCGATGCGCAGGCATGTCTGGTTGGCGGCGTGGAGCATATGGGCCATGTGCCGATGAGTCACGGCGTCGATTTTCACCCCGGCCTGAGCCGCAATGTCGCCAAAGCGGCGGGCATGATGGGCTTAACGGCAGAAATGCTGGCGCGTATGCACGGTATCAGCCGTGAAATGCAGGATGCCTTTGCCGCGCGGTCACACGCCCGCGCCTGGGCCGCCACGCAGTCGGGTGCATTTAAAAATGAAATTATCCCGACCGGTGGTCACGATGCCGACGGCGTCCTGAAGCAGTTTAATTACGACGAAGTGATTCGCCCGGAAACCACCGTGGAAGCCCTCGCCACGCTGCGCCCGGCGTTTGATCCCGTCAGCGGTACGGTGACGGCAGGTACATCTTCTGCGCTTTCCGATGGCGCAGCTGCCATGCTGGTGATGAGTGAAAGCCGCGCCCGAGAATTAGGTCTTAAGCCGCGCGCCCGCGTGCGTTCGATGGCGGTCGTTGGTTGTGACCCATCGATTATGGGTTACGGCCCGGTTCCGGCCTCGAAGCTGGCGCTGAAAAAAGCGGGGCTTTCTGCCAGTGATATCGGCGTGTTTGAGATGAACGAAGCCTTTGCCGCGCAGATCCTGCCATGTATTAAAGATCTGGGGCTGATTGAGCAGATTGACGAGAAGATCAACCTCAACGGTGGTGCGATCGCGCTGGGTCATCCACTGGGCTGTTCCGGTGCGCGTATCAGCACCACGCTGCTGAATATGATGGAACGCAAAGGCGTTCAGTTTGGTCTGGCGACGATGTGTATCGGTCTGGGTCAGGGTATTGCAACGGTGTTTGAGCGGGTTTAAACGCAACAGACTCCTGAAACGGCGTAAACGCCTTGCCCGACCTGGCTACATGCAGGACGGGCAAGCGAAGCGCCTCTGGCTAATAAGTTCGAACAGTTTATTTCAAAGCCATTGTTGCCAATGTCGATGAAAGAAAATTTAGTTGCCGTTCTTCCCGCCTGTCAGGGGCGGGTTTTTTCTCTTCTTTATTCAGTGAATGCCTTAGTTAAGCTGAAAGGCATTGCCTGATAACCACGAGTACCATGCAGTTGCATTTCAACGGCGGGTTCTTTTTCACCCCATTTGAACTCTTGCAAATATGGGTTCGGCAAGCTGGTGAATGCCCCAACTGTTAAATCAAATTCCCCACCGGCTGTTGCCGAGTAGACAAAAACGGAGTTTTTGTCGTTCTGGAATTCGGTAATTGACGTCACCGGACTAAACCACTCATTGCCACGTTCTTTGCCGTATTCCCAGATTTGCTGCACCGTTTTACTCTTTTGGTCAATTTTATAAATCACCGAGCGACTATATTTCATGCTCTGCATCGCAGGTTGTTCCAGGCCACGCCCGTCGCCGTTATCGAAAGCGGAGAGATAGAGAATGTCGCCTTTACTCTTACTGTCGATTTTGAACGCTGTGTGTTGCGTCCATGTCCAGTCAAAGTCGCCTTCGCAGGTGTTATTCTCACAAGCGATTTTTTGCCCTTTATCATCAACCGGCGTTAACACGGTAGCATCGAACGGTGCTTTCCAGCCTGCTGGTGTACCCAGTATCCATTTCACTTTCTTGTCACGACCGATTTTTATGATCGCACTTTGGTGACGGGAACTAATAATAATGGAGTCATCTTCACTATCGTAATCGACGCTGTTTACATGCGCCCAGTTGCGGCCAGGGCCGCTACCTACGATATCGCCGAATTTATCTGAGGAGTCCAGTGCCGCGAGATCTTCTTCATTAAGCGTATGACCCGCCTGGCTGGCATCAATGTTCAGGCAAACAGCTCCCTGATCCAGGGTTTTCATAACCACATCGCGATAAGGATCAAGAATATCGAACAAACGCCATTCATCGACCACTACGCCGTTCTCATCTACTTCGGCAATAACATCGCGCACGGTACGCACATTTTTGCCATCAAGCCGCTTGTGGTTTGAACTGGCAACACGCAGGAAATAGTGCCCATTTGCGGCATTATCCATGGAGTGAGAGAAATCATTGTAGTTATCAGGTAAGCGACGATTAAATATCTCGCGTCCCATAATATCGTACTTCACGTAACGTTGACCGTAGCCCCAGGTAAGAGCGCCGTCATGGTTTTGTTTAAAGCCCATCATTACGCCAGCGTTATAAATAGACTTTAAATCATAAATAGGGCTTGCATTCATAAACCAACGAATATCGCCCTTCGAGTCGATAATTGCGTTGACAGGATAGAAGTTCCATTCCAGTGCGCCGCCCACCGGGTTACTCCAGACAATACGAGTTCCATTACCTGATTTATCTTTCAGATTATTGAGTAAATACAGACGGTCCTGGAATTCTGGTGAGGTTTTCTTGACATCGACAGTAAAGAATGCGGAGGTTTCTTCTTTGGTTCCGGCTGATTCGTTATAGGCAGGCGGGGCGTACATCTTATAACTTTCTTTGATATTTTCGACCTTGCTGCCATATATTCGGGTGTATGCCACTTCAATAGTATTGAGATAGTCAGGGTAAAGACCGAAAACCGGGATACCGCCATAGGTTAAAAGGTATTTATTATTCACCTTATAGGCAATTTCCTGACCAGTCTCCTTTGGCACAATGCGCACTGATACATCACGCAGTTGATACCCACCATTACGAATCACAGCTGTCAATGGCGCAATATCGTAGGGGTTCATAACGACTTCACCAAGTTGCCCCTGGCGTTGATAATCAATTTTGGCACCACTGGCACCACCAATTGCAAAAGCGGTATCAGGTATAGAGGTAATTGCTGCTACAGATAAAGCGAGAGAAGTTAACGCATATTTAAATTTCATAACACTCTCCATCAGTTTAATTAAAATACTTATTCCATTTCATTTTTCTGCCATAGCATCAGCGTTTTATTACAAGGATACGTAAAATGAATATTTTAAAACTAATATTATTGAATGGATGAATACAACCGGAGAGATTTCATCCCGTCTGGTATAACACAGGATGGCAGGCATTACGATTAAGAAATAATTAATAGAAGGTGAAGCCACTCTACATTTTAAATAATTCGAATTACAGACACAGGATATATATCAGGGGCAATATGCCCCTGATATATCATTTAAATAAACGCAAAAGCATCACCAAACAGGCGATCTTCTCGTGCATTGCGCTCATTACAGAACAGGTCACGAGCAATTTTCGCCATCTCGAAACGCCCGGCGATATAGATATCATGTTCCGCCAGCGTACCATGATCTTGCAACACTGCAGTTAACACCGTTCCGGTACGACCACGCCAGCCAGGCTCCGGTTGCTCAACAACAGGTTCGACGCGCAGACCTGGATACTGAAGCGATAACGCTTCCAGCTCCGAGAGATCATAAAGGTGTTTTTCTTCCCGACCGCCCCAGTAGATAGTGACATCACGATTGGGATTACGCGCGAGTGCAGTCAGTAAAATAGAACGGGCGTAGGAGAATCCAGTACCACCGGCGATCAGAATCAACGGACGCTCTTCATCGTCACGCAACCATGCCTCACCGTGGGGAATATCTACCTCAATTTGACGATCTTTTAGAATTCGATCCATCACTGCCATGGCATAGAGATTGAGTTCCGAAGCGCCAATATGCAGCTCGATAAACCCTTTTTCATCCGGCGTCGAGGCCATCGAAAACGGGCGTTTATCGCGCTCATCCATCACTACCATCAAATACTGACCAGCACGAAAAGAAAAGGCCGCGTCTGGCACAATTCGAACGCGGTACACGGTATCCGTAATAGCTTCTACCGAGGTCACTTTACAGCTTAAGGTTGTCATGCGCTTTCTCTGTCGGATCGATAAATAGGGCAAAACAAACGCGCATCAGGCGCTTTTACCGTTGTTAAAAATAGCCAGCTCATCCCAGATTGCATCAACACGCGCGACGACATCCGAATCTTTTTTGATGGGACGTCCCCACTCACGCTGGGTTTCCCCCGGCCATTTATTCGTGGCATCCAGCCCCATTTTTGAGCCCAGCCCAGAAACAGGCGAAGCAAAATCCAGATAATCAATGGGCGTGTTTTCAACCAGTACCGTGTCCCGCGCGGGGTCCATTCGGGTGGTAATCGCCCAAATCACATCGTTCCAGTCGCGTGCGTTGACGTCATCATCGCAAACGATCACAAATTTAGTGTACATAAACTGACGTAAGAACGACCAGACGCCCATCATGACGCGCTTTGCGTGTCCGGCGTACTGTTTTTTGATCGTCACGACGGCCAGGCGGTACGAGCAGCCTTCCGGCGGCAGATAAAAATCGACGATTTCCGGGAACTGCTTTTGCAGAATCGGCACGAACACTTCGTTCAATGCCACGCCCAGCACCGCAGGTTCATCCGGCGGACGCCCGGTGTAGGTAGAGTGATAAATAGCGTCTTCACGCTGGGTAATATGCGTCACGGTAAAGACAGGGAAGCGGTCTACTTCATTGTAGTAACCCGTGTGGTCGCCATACGGCCCTTCCGGCGCCATCTCGCCCGGCTCAATATAGCCCTCCAGCACAATCTCCGCGCTGGCTGGCACTTCCAGATCATTAGAAATGCACTTCACCACTTCAGTTTTGGTGCCGCGTAACAATCCAGCAAATGCATATTCTGAGAGCGTATCTGGAATGGGCGTTACCGCACCAAGAATTGTTGCCGGATCGGCTCCCAGCGCCACAGAAACCGGGAAACGTTCGCCCGGATGCGCCGCGCACCACTCCTGATAATCCAGCGCGCCGCCGCGATGCGACAGCCAGCGCATAATCAGCTTGTTTTTACCAATCAACTGCTGGCGATAAATCCCCAGATTCTGCCGATCTTTATGCGGACCGCGCGTCACGGTCAACCCCCAGGTAATCAGCGGCGCGGCATCTTCCGGCCAGCAGGTCATGATGGGAATGTGGTTGAGATCGACATCATCACCGGAGACGATTTTTTGTTGGCAGGGCGCACCGCGCAGTCGTTTCGTCGGCATGTTTAATATCTGCTTAAACTGCGGCAGTTTATCAAACAGATCGCGAAATCCCTTTGGCGGCTCAGGTTCTTTCAGAAACGCTAATAATTTACCGACTTCACGCAGTGCCGAAACATCTTCTTGCCCCATGCCCATTGCCACGCGCTTTGGCGTACCAAACAGGTTACACAGCACCGGCATTGAATAACCCTTCGGGTTTTCGAACAACAGCGCGGGACCACCGGCACGCAACGTACGGTCGGCAATTTCAGTGATTTCCAGATGCGGGTCCACCGGAAGCGTAATACGTTTTAACTCACCTTGCTGTTCAAGCAGCGTCAAGAAGTCGCGTAAGTCGTTATATTTCATGGCATCCATTGTAGCCTCTTAATCTGCGCCCATTATACGGCGTTCATCTGCGCGATGCTGTAAATTTGTTAAATTAGCGTGAACTCTGACGGTATAACTCAAACCGGGGAATATAATTAACTTAGCGTAAAGCTTTTGCTATCCTTTCACCCCGATTAAACGGATAAGAGTCATTATGCAAGCTTGGTATTTACTGTACTGCAAGCGCGGGCAACTTCAACGTGCCCAGGAACACCTCGAAAGACAGGCGGTTAATTGCCTGGCGCCGATGATCACTCTGGAGAAAATCGTGCGTGGCAAACGTACCGCAGTCAGTGAACCGTTGTTCCCCAACTACCTGTTTGTAGAATTCGATCCAGAAGTGATTCATACCACGACCATCAGTGCCACTCGCGGCGTCAGCCACTTCGTGCGCTTTGGTCCGTCGCCAGCGATAGTTCCATCTGCCGTAATTCATCAGTTATCGATATATAAACCGGAAGATATTGTCGATCCATCAACGCCATATCCGGGTGATAAAGTAATTATCACTGAAGGCGCATTCGAAGGTTTTCAGGCCATTTTTACCGAGCCAGACGGTGAAGCGCGTTCCATGCTACTCCTTAATCTGATCAATAAAGAGATTAAGCACAGCGTGAAGAACACCGAGTTCCGTAAGCTCTAAAACGCGATCCTAAACAGCGTTTTAACGTTGTTATCTGTAGTTGCCGCCAGCCACGCAGCATCTTCCCCACGCCAGTGCGCAATGCGTTGCAGAATATGGGGAAGATTCGCGGGTTCATTGCGCCGTGACGATGGCTTCGGAGTGAGATCGCGTGGGAGCAAATACGGCGCATCAGTCTCAACCAGTAATTTCTCCGCCGGAATCAACGGCAACAGTTCCCGCAGTTCCAGTCCACGTCGTTCGTCGCAAACCCAACCGGTAATGCCGATATAAATCCCACGCGCCACGCACTCCTGCATCTCTTCGCACGTGCCGGTAAAACAGTGCAACACTGCGCCAGGCAGTTTATCCAGCCACGGCTCCAGCAACGTCATAAACCGCTCGTGGGCATCACGACAGTGCATAAATACCGGCATATTTAACTCTGCGGCAATGCGCAACTGGGCGACAAAGGCTCGTTCTTGCTCTTCCGGCGTGGAAAAGTTGCGGTTAAAGTCGAGGCCGCACTCGCCAATCGCCACTACTTCTGGCCGCGAGGCCAGCTCAATGATCGCTTCTTCGGTCGCAGCTTGCCATTGACTGCTGTCATGAGGATGCACGCCCGCCGTTGACCAACAGCGCGGATAGTGCCGCGCCAGCTTTTGCGCCTGCTGGCTTTCGCGCAAGTTAGTACCGGTGATGAGCAGCCCATTAACCCCCGCTGCAAAAGCACGCGTTACGATATCATCACGATCTTTCGCAAATTGTGAGCTGGTCAAATTAACGCCAATATCAAACATCCTTCCCCCCATATGACAACCGCCCTGACGGGCGGTTGAATTTATTCTTTAGTTTTTTCGCTTTCTGCTTCAGCGTCATTTTCTTCTTCCCGGTTTCGACCTTTACCAACGTAAAAGCGTGAGAAGAAAACACCGATTTCAAACAGAAAATACATCGGAACTGCCAGCAGCGTTTGCGAGAAGACATCCGGCGGCGTCAACAACATCCCGACGACGAATGCGCCGACCAGTACATACGGCCGTTTTTTGCGCAAATCTTCTGGTGTGGTAATCCCCATCCAGCACAGAAGTACAATCGCCACCGGCACTTCGAACGAAACGCCAAACGCCATAAACAGCGCCATCACGAAGCTTAAATAGCTGGCGATGTCGGTAGATACCTGTACTCCTTCCGGTGCGGTATTGGCGAGAAAACCAAACGCCAACGGAAAAACCACAAAATAGGCGAACGCCATACCGATATAAAATAGCAGAGAACTGGAGACCAGCAGCGGCACCACCAGGCGACGTTCGTGCTTATACAGTGCGGGGGCAATAAACGCCCACACCTGGTAGAGAATCACTGGCGCTGACAGAATCAGCGACACCATAAAGGTCAGCTTGATCGGCGTAAAGAACGGCGACGCCACATCAGTGGCAATCATCGTTGAACCTTGTGGCAACTGCTTGATCAACGGCGCAGAGACCAGGTGATAGATGTCATTGGCAAAATAGACCAGACACAGGAATATCACGATCACCGCGATAATGCAGTTCAGCAGACGCTTACGCAGCTCAATCAGATGCGTGATAAGCGGTTGAGTATCTTCTACAGACATGTTTACGGTTTATCACTCGACGAAGGGGAAGGTGCAGCGGTTTTCGGCTCAGCGTCCGCAGCAGGTTTTACCACCGGTTCTGGCGTAGTCTCCGGTTTTTGTTCCGGCGAACTAACCTGTGTTTCGGCAGCAGCAGGGATTACCCCCTCATGCGCAGACTCATTGCCTTTCACCACCGGATTATGGATAGTGTGCGCTTCATCGCTTGCCTTTTCAGGATCATTCGCAACGTAAGAACGTTTCATCGACTCCGCAGCCTGGCGCAGTTCATCCATTGACGCTTTCAACTCTGGCGTCAGATTAGTCAGGCTCGCTTTTTCAACCTTTTTCAGGCTGTCCTGAAACTCCTGGAGTTTTAACTCCTGGGTCAGTTCGTTCTGCACCGTTGTCGCCAGTGAGCGCAACGCACGAATCCAGCCCGCTACCGTTTTTACCGCCACAGGCAGTCGTTGCGGCCCCAAAACAACGAGGCCGATAATGAATACCAATAGCAGTTCGCTAAAACCGATATCAAACACGGATTACACCTGCTCTTTATCGTGGCGCTTTGCGTCTTCTGTTTTAGCCTGTTCCTGATTCACGTCCGCCTGCTTATCGGCGATAGTTTTTGCAGTAAAATCAGCATCCTGACTGGTTTTATCCTGCTTAGGTTCATCATCGCTCATTGCTTTTTTAAAGCCTTTGATCGATGCACCAAGATCGGAACCGATGGAGCCGAGCTTTTTGGTGCCAAAAAGCAGTACAACGATGACGGCAATAATCAATAACTGCCAAATACTGATACCACCCATACATGTTCCTCTGTGGTAGATGATGATTGAATAAGGCCACATTATACGTTATGCAGCCCGCCTTGAGCGATGAAAAAATCAGCGCATTTTGCGCCAGCCGACAAACCAGGCCACCAGGCCAGCCGCCATTAACCAACCCGGCATCAGCCCCCATTCAGGTCGGCTGACCAGCAAGAATGTGCCACTTAACACTAACGTCGCCCCAATCCCCAATAAATAACGGGATTGCCCCTGACGCACATGGTTAGACTGTAACTCGCGCGCAATCTTATCAACACTGTGCTGTAAATACTTGCCCTGGCGCAAACTGTCATAAACCAGTTCAGGCAGTTCTGGCATTTTTTCGATCCAGAATGGCGCTTTTTCCTTAAATGCCCTCACCAGCGCGGGGATGCCGACCTGCTCTTTAATCCACGACTCAAGGAAAGGTTTTGCAGTTTTCCATAAATCAAGCTGCGGATAAAGCTGCCGTCCTACCCCTTCGACATAGAGCAGGGTTTTCTGAAGTAACACCAGTTGCGGCTGTACTTCCATATTAAAGCGACGTGCCGTATTAAACAGATTTAACAGCACATGTCCAAACGAAATTTCGGCCAGCGGCTTTTCAAAGATAGGCTCGCAGACAGTACGGATGGCAAATTCAAACTCTTCAACGTTAGTATCTGGAGGAACCCAGCCGGAATCGACATGCAGTTCAGCCACTTTGCGGTAGTCACGGTTAAAGAAGGCGATAAAGTTCTCTGCCAGATAGCGCTTATCTTCTTTGTTTAGCGAACCGACAATACCGCAATCAATACCAATATATTTCGGGTTTTCCGGGTGTTCATAGCTTACGAAAATGTTGCCTGGGTGCATATCGGCATGAAAAAAGCTGTCACGAAAAACCTGAGTAAAGAACACCTGCACGCCGCGTTCTGCCAGCAATTTCATGTTGGTGCCGTTTTTCTCCAAGGCTGCGACATCAGAAACGGGTATGCCGTAAATACGCTCCATCACCATCATCCCTTCACTGCAATAGTCAGGGTAAACTTCCGGGATGTAGAGCATCGGGCTATTTTCAAAATTGCGCCGAAGCTGAATGGCGTTAGCAGATTCCCGCAGCAAATTCAGTTCATCTATCAGCGTTTTTTCATACTCACGCACCACTTCGGTTGGACGCAGACGGCGACCATCCGGCAGCAAACGCGGTACCCAACGGGCCAGGCGGTAGATAAGTTTCAGATCCGCTTTAATAACCGGCAAAATATCCGGGCGGATGACTTTAATCACCACCTCTTTGCCATTCGATTTCAATCGCGCGGTATGAACCTGAGCGATAGAGGCCGACGCCAGCGGCTTGATTTCAAAATCGTCAAACCACGCTTCCACCGGCAGGCCGCCCATTGCAGTTTCAATCTGTTGCTTCGCCAGTTCGCCATCAAAAGGCGCAACTTTATCCTGCAAGAGCGCCAGTTGGTCAGCAATATGCGGCGGGAAAAGGTCACGGCGCGTCGACAGCATCTGCCCGAACTTGATCCATACCGGACCCAGTTCTTGCAGCGCCAGCCGAAGCCGTTCACCTAACGGTTTGTCTTTGTGCCGATTCGGCATCCAGAATAATGAATATCGCCATAACCGTAGCGGCAGGGTGATACGCATTTTAGGAATCAGTTCATCAAGTCCGTAGCTTAAAAAAGTGCGAATGATGAAATACAGGCGCCGTACTTCACCTGGCGTCATTAAACTGCCTCCAGTTTTTCCAGCCGTTTGGCCAGGGCATCTACAGCACGCTCAACGGCAGCCGTCTCTTCCGCAAACCAGGCGACTTCCAGCGGACCCGGCGCCATACGCCACTCTTCAGTAATCGCTTCCGCCACATAACGTTGCTGGCGCTGAATGCCATGATATAGAAACTTCGCACCACCACGCAGCGTTTTGCTGATACCTTCGGCAGCAATATCACCGGTATAAGGCGCCAGCAATTCCGCAGGATCAAACTCAGCCAAATCAGTCAACGCCACGAAGTTCTGTACGACCTGAATATCGCCCTGCACTTCCAGCTCGCCACTACGAATCAGCGCGGCAAGCTGCTGACGATCGCGGAGTTTCGGCAACACGCTGGCGTAAGCGATCACAGTGCAATCAGCATCACCCGCCCATTCACCGAGCACATCAACCTGGCGTTCGCTGAATACCAGAATCAGCGACGTAGAAAAGCCTTTTACCTCCACGCGCAGCACTTTACCCAGCAGACGCGAACGGGCCGTTTTCAGCGCGGGTGAACGATACAGGAAGGTGTTGAGCAGACGTTCAATTCCTGCCGTCACTAAAGGTTTAAAAGGCATAGTCGTACTCCTGTCAGAACTTATAACCACGATGCAGCGCCACAACACCTGCCGTCAGGTTGTAATAGTCGACGCTTTCAAATCCGGCATCCTGCATCATGGCTTTCAAAGTATCCTGATCGGGATGCATACGGATAGATTCTGCCAGATAACGGTAGCTATCGGCGTCGTTCGCCACCAGAGAACCAATACGCGGCAGCACATGGAAGGAGTAAGCATCATAGGCTTTACTTAGCGGCTCGATAATCGGCTTCGAGAACTCAAGTACCAACAGACGACCGCCGGGTTTCAGCACGCGATACATCGAACGCAGCGCTTTATCTTTGTCGGTGACGTTACGCAGACCAAACGAAATAGTGATGCAGTCAAAGGTGTTATCCGGGAACGGCAGCGCCTCAGCGTTCGCCTGAACATACTCAACATTGCCAATCACACCGATATTACGCAGCTTCTCGCGACCCATTTTGAGCATGGATTCATTGATATCAGCGAGCACGACTTTGCCAGTTTCGCCGACCAGACGGGAGAATTTCGCTGTCAGGTCGCCAGTACCGCCAGCCAGATCCAGCACGGTCTGCCCACGGCGTACGCCGCTACAATCGATCGTGAATCGCTTCCATAAACGATGAATACCAAATGACATCAAATCATTCATGACATCGTATTTTGATGCCACGGAATGGAAAACATGGGCGACCATATCCGCTTTTTGTTCCTTCGCGACGGTCTGAAAACCAAAGTGCGTCGTTTCTTGTGACTTATCCACCATCTCAATGCCTGCTCATCAAAAAATTGTTCCAGAAGTGTAACAGATTGGGCGTCGTTGCCCTAGATTTCTACCCGGTGCAACTACCCCTAATGGGCTAGTTCGATTGCTGATTATATTCATCATCGCGTTGATAAGCTTCATCATTCGGCTGCTCTGGAACTGATCGCAGTCGATATTCTTCATCCTGACTCACCGCTTGTTCCGCCAAATCTGGATTAATCTCGCGTTTAATTTCTACCCCTAAACCGCGAAACGCTTCTGCCTGCGCCAGCACATTTCCGCGACCTGAAGAGAGTTTTTTCATTGCCTGACGATAGTTGTCCTGTGCTTTGTCCAGACTTTGACCGATCGCGGACATATCATCGACAAACAGACGCATCTTGTCGTACAGCTTGCTGGCGCGGTCGGCGATTTGCTGAGCGTTGCGGCTTTGATGCTCATAGCGCCAGAGGTTGGCGATAGTGCGCAGCGCCACCAGCAGCGTGGTCGGGCTAACCAGCATGATATTGTTTTTCAACGCTTCGGTGATCAGCTCCGGCTGGCGGTCAAGCGCCAGTAAAAAAGCGGGTTCAACAGGGATAAACATCAGCACGTAATCCAGGGTTCGCAGCCCCGGCAATTGTTGATAATCTTTGCGCCCCAGTAAGCGGATATGGTTACGCACCGACGCGATATGTTCCTGCAGCGCGCTTTCGCGGGTATAGTCATCTTCCGCGTTGAAGTAGCGCTCATACGCGACCAACGTCATTTTGGCGTCGATCACCACATCTTTCCCCTGTGGCAACCGTACGATAACATCTGGCTGCATCCGCGAACGCGCATCGTTTTCTATGCTGACCTGGGTTTCATATTCATACCCTTCACGCAAGCCAGATGCCTCCAGCACGCGCGTTAACACCACCTCGCCCCAGTTCCCCTGTGTTTTATTATCGCCTTTCAGCGCACGAGTCAGGTTGATCGCTTCCTGGGCCATTTGCGCGTTGAGTTGCTGTAGATTACGAATTTCGTGAGTCAGGGTATGGCGTTCTTGTGCTTCTTTACCAAAACTGTCCTGTACCTGGCGGCGAAAGCCATCCAGTTGCTCCCGTAGCGGCGATAGCAAGCTGTTCAAACTCTGACGATTTTGTTCATCAACACGACGATTACTGTGCTCAAAAATTCGATTGGCGAGATTTTCAAACTGTTCACTGAGCCGCTGTTCGCTGTTGATCATCTGGCGAATCTTATCGTCAGCATGTTGCTGTGCAGCTTCCATCCGCGTGGTCACTTCACGCAGATCCGCCTCCAGAGAGGTATTGATACTTTGTAGGCTACGCACTTCGTTATTGAGCAATTCACACTCTGTGCGCCAGTGCTCACTTTGGGTAATTTGTTGTTTTGCCGCACTTAACTCCGCGACCATCTCTTCACGTTCAGCTAGTTGCTCGGCTTTTTGCTGTGCATGCTGATAACTGGCAAACAGCCAGCCAATGGCCACACTAACCAGCGCAATAATGGCATAAACAATGATTGAGAAATCCACAAAGCCTCCTGACGCAACAACTTACCCGCACAAAATAGAATTGTGCTGTACAAACGTCCAGTTGGAAAGGCATTTCCTGCGAGGCGCTCCGCAAAAATACAAAAGGCCGAACGCGTCGGCCTTCAGACAAGAGAAGAGAATTACAGCAGACGACGCGCCGCTTCCACTACGATTTTCACCGCATGGCTTTCGGTTTGTTTCATCGTCTCAGCATTCGGGATCTCTTGTTGGGTGCGGTTAACGATAACGCCCGCCACCATACCGGCGCGCAGGCCCTGACTTGCACACATGGTCAGCAGAGTTGCAGATTCCATTTCATAGTTCATCACGCCCATTGCCTGCCACTCTTCCATCGAACCTTTAAAGTGACGCACAACGCGACCGGAATAGGTGTCGTAACGTTCCTGGCCTGGGTAGAAGGTATCAGAAGAGGCGGTTACGCCAACGTGAGTGGTTGCGCCAATGGATTTCGCGGCTTCGACCAGCGCAGTCGTACATTCAAAATCAGCAACGGCCGGGAACTCCAGCGGTGCGAAGTGCAGGCTCGCGCCATCCAGACGAACAGACGCCGTGGTAACCAGGACATCACCCACATTAATATGCGGCTGAATAGCGCCCGTTGTACCGATACGCAGGAAGGTGCGAATGCCCAGTTGTGCCAACTCTTCAACAGCAATAGAAGTAGACGGGCCGCCGATACCGGTAGAGCAGACGATAACAGGTTTACCATCCAGCTCCGCGCGCCAGGTGGTGAATTCGCGGTGAGATGCCAGTTTAACCGGCTTATCCATCAGCACGGCGATCTTTTCCACACGATCCGGGTCGCCAGGGACGATGGCAAGCGTAGCCCCTTGTAAATCGTTTTTAGTGAGGCCGAGATGAAAAACATCAGACTTGGACATATACAACTCCTCTGTGAATCGGTTTAGTCAGAAGAAGCAAAAAGACACTTTACCGAAGGACTTAACATTTTTTCGTGACACTCATCACCATGATGCAAATGTGTTGCATAAATTTACTCATCAAAAGTGACGCAAATCACACAATTAACTCTTAATTCAGTAACACTGCTTAAAAGATGAACCATTTGAGGCAATGTGAATTGTTGCACGCTGTCTATAGTTAACATTGCGCAAATTTTTTATAAGGGTACGGAGAGTCCCATGACAACAACACAACAATCTGGATTTGCACCTGCAGCATCACCTCTCGCTTCGACCATCGTTCAGACCCCGGACGACGCGATTGTGGCAGGCTTCACCTCTATCCCTTCACAAGGGGATAACATGCCTGCTTACCACGCCAGACCAAAGCAAAGCGATGGCCCGCTGCCTGTGGTCATTGTAGTGCAAGAAATTTTTGGCGTGCATGAACATATCCGCGATATTTGTCGCCGTCTGGCGCTGGAGGGGTATCTGGCTATCGCACCAGAACTTTACTTCCGCGAAGGCGATCCGAATGATTTCGCCGATATCCCCACACTACTAAGCAGTCTGGTGGCGAAAGTGCCTGACTCACAAGTGCTGGCCGATCTCGATCATGTCGCCAGTTGGGCGTCACGCAACGACGGCGATGTTCATCGCTTAATGATCACCGGATTTTGCTGGGGTGGACGTATCACCTGGCTGTATGCCGCGCACAACCCACAGCTGAAAGCGGCGGTGGCGTGGTACGGCAAGCTAACAGGCGATAAGTCGCTGAACTCACCGAAACAACCGGTTGATATCGCGACCGATCTCAACGCGCCGGTTCTCGGCTTATATGGCGGTCAGGATAACAGCATTCCGCAGGAGAGCGTCGAAACCATGCGTCAGGCGCTGCGGGCTGCTAATGCGAAAGCAGAAATTATTGTTTACCCGGATGCCGGGCATGCGTTCAATGCGGATTATCGCCCGAGCTATCACGCCGAGTCGGCGAAAGATGGCTGGCAGCGAATGCTGGAATGGTTTACGCAGTATGGTGGGAAGAAGTCGCTGTAATGAGAAAAACGGGTGGCGTTGCCACCCGACAGATTGTTGGCAAAGTGCACGTTGTTCATGCCGGATGCGGCGTGAACGCCTTATCCGGCCTACAAAAATGTGCAAATTCAATATATTGCAGGAACTTCGTAGGCCTGATAAGCGTAGCGCATCAGGCAGTTTTGCGTTTGTCAGCAATCTCACGGGTGGTGTTACCACCCGGTTTGTATTTACCCCCGACGCAAATTCTGCGCCGCCTGCACCATGTTCGCCAGTGCTGCGCGGGTTTCTGGCCAGCCGCGCGTTTTCAGGCCACAGTCCGGGTTGACCCACAGGCGCTCTGCCGGAATACGTTGTGCTGCTTTCTTCAGCAGGGATTCAATCCATTCCACACTCGGTACGTTCGGCGAGTGAATGTCATAGACGCCAGGGCCAATTTCATTCGGATAATCAAACTCTTCAAACGACTCCAGCAACTCCATGTCGGAACGCGAGGTTTCGATGGTGATGACGTCTGCGTCCAGCGCCGCAATCGAATCCATAATGTCGTTGAACTCGCAGTAACACATGTGAGTGTGGATTTGTGTGTCATCTTTCGCCACGGCGGCGTTGATACGGAAAGCCTCCACGCCCCACTGGAGATAGGCATCCCAGTCGCTGCGACGCAGCGGTAAACCTTCGCGCAATGCCGGTTCGTCAATCTGAATGATGCCAATTCCAGCGGCTTCCAGGTCCGCGACTTCATCACGCAGCGCCAGCGCAATTTGTTTGGCGATGGTTTCACGGCTGACATCTTCACGCGGGAACGACCAGCAGAGAATAGTCACCGGGCCGGTCAACATCCCTTTCACCGGTTTATCAGTCAGGGATTGCGCATATTTTGCCCACTCCACGGTAATCGGTGCCGGGCGGCTAACGTCACCAATAACAATCGGTGGCTTCACGCAGCGGGAACCGTAGCTCTGTACCCAACCGTTTTGCGTAAAGACAAAGCCATCCAGATGCTCGCCAAAGTATTCCACCATGTCATTACGCTCGGCCTCGCCATGTACCAGCACATCCAGTCCCAAACGTTCCTGCTCAACAATGGCCTGCCTGATATGTTCCGCAATGCCCGTGCGGTAGTTATTGGCGTCGAGATTACCCTTTTTAAAATCCAAACGCAGGGTACGAATCTCCGTGGTTTGCGGGAATGAACCAATCGTGGTGGTCGGCCACGCTGGCAGTTTAAAACGCGCACGCTGGGCTTCAGCACGCACTTCATAAACGTTCGCACGCTGGCTGTCCTGGGCGGTGATCGCCGCCAGACGTTTTTCTACCGCCGGATTATGTACGCGGCTTGAGTGACGACGCGCCTGAATCGGGGCGCTCCACTCTGCCAGAGCTGCCGTATCACCACTGTTCAGCGCATCGCGCAGCAGTGCCAGTTCATGGCATTTTTGCAGGGCGAAGGCAAACCAGCTTTTCACTTCTGCATCAAGACGCGTTTCCACACTCAGGTCGATAGGGCTGTGCAGCAGTGAGCAGGATGATGCAACCCACAAATCACGTTTGCCGACAATGTCCTTAATTTGCGCATATTTCTCGGTAAGATCGGCGCGCCAGACGTTACGACCATTGATAAGACCCGCAGACAGCAGCCAGTCAGAAGGCAGACGCTTGTGCAGTTCTGCCACATCATCTTTACCCTGTACGAGATCGACATGCAGACCCTGAACAGGCAGCGCAGTAATCGTGTCGAGGTTTGGCGTTACGCCTTCAAAATAGGTGGTCAGCAGCAGTTTCACCTGCCCCTGAAGTGCATCGTAAGCAGGTTTGTACGCGTCCAGCCACGCCTGCGGCAATTCCAGTACCAGCGCAGGTTCGTCGATCTGCACCCACTCAATGCCGCGTTTTGCCAGTTCCGCCAGCACCTGCTGGTAAATCGGCAGAATATCGTTCAGCAGACTCAGACGGTCGAACTGCTCGCCCTTCACTTTACCCAACCACAGCCAGGTCACCGGGCCAAGCAGCACAGGTTTCACCTTATGACCCAGCGCCAGCGCTTCGTCGACTTCGTCCAGCAGTTGAGTCCAGGTCAGTTTGAACTGCTGGCCTTTAACGAACTCCGGCACCATGTAGTGATAGTTGGTGTTAAACCATTTGGTCATTTCCGCCGCCGCCGCAGGTTCGCCAGTCGGCGCACGTCCACGACCAATACGGAACAGGGTGTCGATATCCACCGAACCATCTTTGTTCTGATGACGTGGTGGAACATTACCCAGCAGCAAGCTGGTGGTCAGTACATGATCGTACCAGGCAAAATCGCCCACCGGCAGCAGGTCGATACCCGCCTGCTTTTGTTGATCCCAGTGACGAGCACGCAATTCACGCCCTACTGCCAGCAGTTCTTCACGCGTGGAGTTCCCCGCCCAATAACTCTCTTGCGCTTTTTTCAGCTCGCGACGCAGGCCAACGCGAGGGAAACCGAGGGTGTGATTAAGAATTGTCATTATATGCCCCTTGTGGAATTTTTAGTATTTAGACGTCCAGATGTTTACACATCCATATTTGCCAGTTACTGTATATTCCTCAAGCGCAAATTATTCATGCCGAAGTGAAGGACTTTCATGATCGAAGTAAAACACCTGAAAACGCTACAAGCGTTGCGGAACTGCGGCTCGCTCGCAGCCGCTGCGGCGACATTGCATCAGACGCAATCCGCCCTGTCTCACCAGTTTAGCGATCTGGAACAACGCCTTGGCTTCCGGCTATTTGTGCGTAAAAGCCAGCCGCTACGCTTTACACCGCAGGGAGAAATCCTGTTGCAACTGGCAAACCAGGTACTGCCGCAAATCAGTCAGGCACTGCAAGCCTGCAATGAACCACAGCAGACACGCCTGCGCATTGCCATCGAGTGCCATAGCTGTATTCAGTGGCTGACGCCCGCGTTAGAAAATTTCCACAAGAACTGGCCGCAGGTGGAGATGGATTTTAAATCGGGCGTGACGTTTGACCCGCAGCCCGCGTTGCAACAGGGCGAGCTGGATCTGGTGATGACCTCTGATATTCTGCCGCGCAGTGGCCTGCATTATTCACCGATGTTCGATTATGAAGTCCGCCTGGTGTTAGCACCTGATCATCCACTGGCGGCGAAAACGCGAATCACGCCGGAAGATCTCGCCAGCGAGACGCTGTTGATTTATCCGGTACAGCGTAGCCGACTGGACGTCTGGCGGCATTTTCTTCAGCCAGCAGGCGTTAGCCCGTCGCTGAAAAGCGTCGATAACACCTTATTGTTGATCCAGATGGTTGCCGCACGGATGGGCATTGCCGCACTGCCGCATTGGGTAGTAGAGAGTTTTGAGCGCCAGGGTCTGGTGGTCACCAAAACCCTGGGCGAGGGATTGTGGAGCCGACTGTACGCCGCCGTACACGATGGCGAGCAGCGTCAGCCGATTACGGAAGCGTTTATTCGCTCAGCGCGCAATCACGCTTGTGACCATCTGCCGTTTGTGAAGAGCGCGGAGCGACCCACTTTCGATGAACCCATAGTGAGGTCAGGATCACCAGCGCGCCTGTAATAAACGTTGGCCAGTGCGGCTGTTGATGCCAGATTGCCAGATTAACCAACAGCCCCGCCGGAACATGCATATTGTTCATAATGCCCAGCGTTCCGGCGTCTACCTGAGTCGCGCCGTAGTTCCACATAAAGTAGCCAATCCCGGAAGCCACCACGCCAAGAAACACCAGAATGTTCCATTGCAGTGTGGTTTGCGGCATTTTCTGCGCATTTCCCAGCAAGAACCATGCAATCACCGCCACCAGAAACGCGCCAAGATAGAACCACGCAAAGGCGTTGTGCTGTGGCATCGGGCGGGTTTCCATCAGGCGTTTATAGCCCACCATGCCAATGGCAAAACTGATATTAGAAAGCTGCACCAGCAGCAGACCCGTCCAGAAATGGTCGGTGACCTGATCGTAGCGGATAATCCCGGCGCCAATCACCGCTAACAAGGCGCTAAAAGCATACCCCCAGCGCAGACGGCGCTTACTCATGATGTCATAAATCAGCGTGATATAGAGCGGTGTCAGGACGGTAAATAACAGCAACTCGGAAACCGTCAGATAAAGGTACGCGCGGAAACTCAACATATACATAATGCCAAGCTGCATCGCACCCACCAGCATATACAGGCCAATGGTTTTCAGACTGTTGCCGCGGGTACGCAGGAACGGCAGAAAAACGAGCGCCGCCAGGCCAACGCGCACCAGCACCGCAAAATAGCTATCGACGTGCCCCGCAAGGTACTCGCCATAAAAGCTAAAGGAGAAGGCCCACAGAATCGTGGTGATGATAAGTAGCGCCACAATGGAAAACTCTTTGATTAACGAGTATCCATTGTAGCGAAGTATCAGGTTGACAACTGGCTAAATAGAGAACGATTACGATAAATAGAGCTTACGCAGATAGTGCGGCACCGCGTCTTCGGCGTTAGTGCCAATCACTTCCAGTTCTGGATGCAAATCTTTCAGGCGCTGATGCGCGCTGCCCATAATGCAGCCTTTACCCGCCATCGACAGCATTTCGGCATCATTCATACCATCGCCAAAGGCAATGCAGTCCTTCAGGCTGTAGCCCAGTTTTTTCGCCACCGCTTCCAGCGCATGGCCTTTTGAAACACCGCCCGCCATCACTTCCAGACAGGTTAAGGTGGAGAAACTCACGTTAACGCGGTCACCCCAGCGGGCGTTGATAGCCTGCTCCAGCGGCAACAGTTTTTCATGGGAATCACAGGTGAAGAACACTTTGCTGACGCCTTCCGGCTCCAGTAACCCCGGCTCGTACAGGGCATATTTGAACACCGCTTCTTTGAAAAAGCGCATCTCTTCCGGGCGGTGGCGGTTCATAAACCATTCATCGTCGCGATAAACATTAGTAATGATGTCAGGGTTATCATTGACCACGCCAAACAGGTCGCTGGCAATATCACGATCCAGGTTATGGGCGAAAATCAAATTGCCATTCAGATCATGAACGCGCGCGCCATTGGAGGTAATCATGTAAGACTTAATCTCAAGATTATCGCGAATTTGGCCCACATCGACATGGTGGCGTCCTGTCGCAAACACAAAGTTGATACCGCGCGCGGTGAGCAGTTTCAGAGTTTCTTTGGCATAAGGCGATAACGTATGGTCGGGGGAAAGTAACGTGCCATCTAAATCAGACGCAACAACCTGGTACATAAGAAATTTAAACCTCTATAGAGCGGTTTCCGCTGGGTAAGTTATGCCTGTTGAAAAATTCAACGATGGCGTGGAGCGCGACTGAGCGCATAGCGTCCTTTTCAAAAAGGATCTCATGGTATGCGCCTTTAATCACCAGCGGTCGCCCTCCTTCTACAGGGTGGCCCGCGGCAGCGCGGAGTTCACAAAAACGGTCGTGCATACGGTTATCGACCACTCGCTCCTCTTCAGCCTGCAAGAGGAGTGTTGGCGTGGCGTCATCACCCGCGCCAGCTAACACCTGTTCGCCGGCCAGAATACTTTCGCGCACCCAATGGTAGGTTGGTCCGCCGACGCGAATCGTTGGGTCATCGGCATAAAAGCGTAAATTGCGCCGATATCGCTGCCGACTATGGGTAAGTACGTTGACAGAAAACGGCAACGCGCGCCAGCGACCCGTGCCCATAGCATAGCCATCACGAAAACGTGGGTGCGCATCCGCCCAGTCGAGGATCTGCCGCGCCATAAATGATGGCATGCGAATCACAATCCCGAACATCGGCGCAGTGAGCGCAATGGCATCGCACACGCCCGGATGGCGCTGCAAAAATAGTGTGGAGATCGCCCCACCCATCGAATGTGCCAGTATATAGCGTTTACGCCACGGACCTGGCTGGACCTCTTGTTGCCAGAGCGCCGCCAGGTCATCAACATAATCATTAAACTGGTTCACATGCCCGAGATGTGGATCATCCAACAGGCGACCGGAACGCCCCTGTCCACGATGGTCGATGATCAACACATCAAACCCCAGATGGAACAGATCGTAGGCCAGTTCCGCATACTTTACGTAACTCTCAATACGTCCAGGACAGATGACGACGACCCGGTCGTGTTGCGGCGCGCGAAAACGGACAAAACGTACCGGAATGTCATCAACGCCGATAAACTCTGCTTCATCTCGCTGGTGCCAGAAGTCAGTCAGTGGTCCCATGGTAAAAGCAGCGAATGCATTTTCTCTTGTTTTCCACTCTTTTTGCTGCTGAAACATCGGGTAATCTGCCTCTTAAACCACGTAAAATCATTTTTTAAGCGTGCCTGACACAACGTCGCGACAGTAGCGTATTGTGGCACAAAAATAGACAATTCGGGAAACACCCATGACGCCTGAATGGTGGTTTGCTTACCTGCTGACATCAATCCTTTTAAGCCTCTCACCAGGCTCTGGCGCAATCAACACCATGACCACTTCACTCAATTATGGATACAGATGAAGGCGTTGAATAAGATTTTTGGCTCGTTGTTTATGCTGGCAGGAGCACCGTTAGCATCGGCGAGGCACTCATGAAAATCGTGTCGGATGCGGCGTAAACGCCTTATCCGACCTACTCTGTCATCAACGCGAAATAATCAAATGGATGCCAAATCCGGCAAATAACGCCCCGGCAAAACCGTCGATCCACTTCGCCAGACGTTGATAACCACGGCGCATTTGCGGCAGAGCAAACAGGCTGGCAACGACGGAAAACCACGCCAGCGTTTCGACAATAATCAACGCGAAAATACCCCAGCGCGCGGTGGTGCCGACGTTATCACCGACAAACAGCGAGAACACCGAACCAAAGTAGATAATCGCTTTAGGGTTTGCGAGATTGGTCAGTAAGCCTTTCAGGAAACTGCGCCCGCTTTTCGCCAATTCGACTTGTGGCGCAGGGGCAGAAATAACCTCTTTTTTCAGCGCTCCGCGTAGCATCTGGTAGCCCATCCAGCAAAGATACAGGCCGCCGCCCACCATAATCAGCGTATGCAGCCAGGCCATTTTTTCGATAATCAAATGCAGGCCAAGCAGCGCGATCCCTGCCCAGACCATTACGCCACAGGTGATACCCAACACACCCATCATCGCTTCTTTACGGGAACGACTAACGGCAGTCTGAGAGACGAAAAAGAAATCGGGGCCGGGACTCATAAGCGCCACAATGTGCACCATGGCAACGGTGAGAAATAACATCAACATACATTTGACTCGCGGGGAAAACGTTTACGGAATGTTCATCCTGGCACTTTTTTATGCTGCTGACTACTCTTCGTCATCACCGTCGACATGCGCGCGGATAAGCGTCATAAACGGTTTACCAAACCGTTCCAGCTTGCGCATCCCAACACCGTTGACGCTCAACATTTCGCTGGCGGTGATCGGCATCTGTTCCGCCATCTCAATCAAGGTAGCGTCGTTAAACACCACATATGGCGGGATATTTTCTTCATCGGCGATGGCTTTACGCAGCTTGCGTAATTTGGCGAACAGTTTGCGATCATAATTACCGCCGAACGATTTCTGCATCACTTTCGGTTTGAGCGCCACAATTCGCGGCACTGCGAGTTGCAAAGAAGACTCGCCACGCAGCACCGGGCGTGCGGCTTCTGTCAGTTGTAATGCAGAATGCTGGGCGATATTTTGCGTCACCAAACCGAGATGAATCAATTGACGAATCACGCTTACCCAGTGTTCATGGCTTTTGTCCCGGCCCATGCCGTAAACCTTGAGTTTGTCGTGACCAAATTCGCGGATACGCTGGTTATTAGCGCCACGAATCACTTCCACTACATAGCCCATACCAAAACGCTGGTTGACGCGACCTATGGTAGAAAGCGCGATTTGCGCATCAGTCGAAGCATCATACTGCTTCGGCGGATCGAGGCAGATATCGCAGTTACCGCACGGTTCCTGGCGACCTTCGCCAAAATAGTTCAACAGCACCAGACGGCGGCAGGTTTGCGCCTCGGCAAAGGCGCCCATCGCATTGAGTTTATGCCGCTCGATATCCTGCAATTGCCCTTGCGGCTTCTCTTCCAGGCAACGGCGCAGCCACGCCATATCTGCCGGATCGTAAAACAGCATCGCTTCTGCTGGCAGGCCATCACGCCCGGCGCGCCCGGTTTCCTGATAATAGGATTCGATATTGCGCGGAATATCAAAATGCACCACGAAGCGGACGTTAGGTTTATTAATGCCCATGCCAAACGCCACGGTCGCCACCACTATTTGCAGGTCATCGCGCTGAAATTTTTCCTGCACATCGGCACGGATATCATTTTCCAGCCCTGCGTGATAAGCCGCTGCGCTAATACCCCGACTTTGCAAACGTGCGGCGGTGTCTTCCACTTTCGCCCGGCTGTTGCAGTAAATAATGCCCGACTTACCGCGTTGTTCCTGCACATAACGCATTAGCTGATCAAGCGGTTTGAATTTCTCCATCAGCATGTAGCGAATATTCGGGCGGTCAAAACTGCTGATTTGGATCAGCGGATCGTTTAACCCCAGCAGACGCACGATATCCTGGCGCGTGGTGTCGTCGGCAGTAGCGGTCAGCGCCATAAACGGCAGTGTCGGGAAGCGTTGGCGCAACTGACCGAGCGCGGCGTATTCCGGGCGGAAATCATGGCCCCACTGGGAGATACAGTGTGCTTCATCAACAGCTAATAACGCCGGGTTCCAGTGCGCCAGATGCTCAAGAAAGTTATCCAGCATCAGGCGTTCCGGGGCGATATACAGCAGACGAATTTGCCCGGTGCGACAGCCCGTCATCACGTCAAGCTGCTGCTCGCGAGTTTGCGTCGAGTTAAGGCATGCTGCCGCCACGCCGTTGGCCTGTAGCTGATCCACCTGATCTTTCATCAACGAAATCAGCGGTGAAACAACCACAGTAAGGCCGTTTAGCAATAAGGCAGGGATTTGATAGCAAAGGGATTTGCCGCCGCCAGTAGGCATGACGACCAGGCAATCGCGGCCAGAAAGCACGGTGTCGATAATTTCTTCCTGACCAGGGCGAAACTGTTGGTAGCCAAAGGTTTCTTGTAAAACCTGTTTAGCTCCGAACTCCAGATTCAACACTTCCGCCTGCGCCACATTCACCCCAATTGCCTGAAATAAAAACAGGCGCTATTTTCAGCGCCTGCGCGAGAAACTGCAATGCTTTTAGTCTCTGAGAGAGGAATCCTGGATGCTGGATTCCAGTTTTGTCTTTCAACTAACTCGCATTAGAACAAGTCGTTTAGCATAACCCCCACACCGACGCGGGTCTGGTTGAAGTTATAGTCGATGAGCGATTCGCCGTAACCGCTGTAGAGCTGGGTATAAAGCCGTACATGTTTGGTGATCGGGTAACTTAATCCTAGCTCCGCGCCACCGTAACCGGTATTCCAGTTGTACTGTCCTTTTGCACTCAGAACAGCATCACCAAGGTGATAGCCAATTTTAAGCTGGTAGTACCCCATGTATTTGGTGATATCCGGGTTATCGTCGGTGTTGCCAATGACATACCACGGTTTCACCTCTAACAGCCAGTTGCCATTTTCAGCCATCAGGCGAGTATACAATCGGTTCCAGCTACGTGAAGTTGGGTCAGATCGCCCGTTAGAATCGTGGTTATACCCCATTTCTACGTCGCGTAGCGTCCAGCCAGCAAAACGGTAGTCTGTAGCAAAACCGAGGAACAATTGCGGTTCATAGTTGGTCTCACGAAATGGCGATGACTCTTCGCTATTAGAAAGCTGCCACCAGGATTTTTGGGTATAGGAAGCGCCCAACACCGAGTTAGGTCCCAAAATCCCACGCCACAACGGAAACGCCAGACTCAACTGGAACTTCACTTCATCTTTACGCGCATTTTTCGACCAATCGTAACTCGTGATCGCTTCCTTGTTCATATCGCTGGTTTGGGTGTAGATCACGTAGTTGGTGTCATACGGATAAAGGGTGAAAGGATTATCGTGCTCCAGCAACATATTGGCGATAATGCTGCCGCGCACCGCAGGTGCATCATGCACCTCTTTCACTGTTGCCTCTTGCGCATATACTGCCATCGGCAGCATACCCACAGACAACAACCAGCCCAGAAGAGTCCGCATTGGTCATGTTCTCCGTAACGAATGATGAATATTTTTCTGCGAGCTATTCTACATACTTAACTCTATTGCCGTTAGTTATCCCTTCCTAAAGTAGAAACAAACAAAAAAGAAGCATAAAATCAACATTTAATTAACCAATGCAATGTAAGGATAATATGTCTGCCGTACTGACCGCCGAACAAGCCCTGAAATTAGTAGAGGAGATGTTTGTTTATCACATGCCGTTTAATCGCGCGTTGGGGATGGAACTGGAGCGTTACGAAAAAGAATTCGCGCAACTGGCCTTTAATAATCAGCCAATGATGGTAGGCAACTGGGCGCAAAGTATATTGCACGGCGGGGTCATTGCATCGGCGCTTGACGTTGCCGCCGGGCTGGTTTGCGTTGGCAGCACCTTAACTCGCCATGAAACCATCAATGAAGATGAACTACGCCAGCGGCTGTCGCGGATGGGCACAATTGATCTTCGCGTGGATTACCTGCGCCCAGGCAGAGGAGAGCGTTTTACTGCCACCAGCAGCCTGTTGCGTGCGGGCAATAAAGTCGCCGTTGCCCGTGTTGAACTGCACAATGAAGAACAGCTTTATATTGCCAGTGCTACCGCCACCTATATGGTAGGTTGAAAACGTAAAAGCAGGTAAACTGCTTTTACCCATAAAAAATGAGTTTTTCCGATGGATACGAAACAAACGCGGCAGGGCGTATTACTCGCTCTTGCCGCTTATTTTATTTGGGGTATTGCACCCGCGTACTTCAAGCTGATTTATTACGTACCTGCTGATGAGATCCTGACGCATCGCGTTATCTGGTCGTTTTTCTTTATGGTGGTGCTGATGAGTATCAGCCGCCAGTGGTCCTATTTAAAAACACTGATTCAGACGCCAAAGAAAATTCTGATGCTGGCGGTCTCCGCCGTGTTGATTGGCGGCAACTGGCTACTGTTTATCTGGGCGGTGAATAATCATCATATGCTGGAAGCGAGTCTGGGATACTTTATCAATCCGCTGGTTAACATATTGCTGGGGATGATTTTCCTCGGCGAACGCTTTCGCCGGATGCAATGGCTGGCGGTGATTCTGGCGATTTGTGGCGTGCTGGTCCAACTCTGGACTTTTGGTTCATTGCCGATCATCGCGCTGGGGCTGGCGTTTAGCTTTGCCTTCTACGGTCTGGTGCGCAAAAAGATTGCGGTAGAAGCACAAACCGGCATGTTAATCGAAACAATGTGGCTACTGCCCGTGGCGGCGATTTACCTGTTTGCGATTGCCGACAGCTCAACCAGCCATATGGGACAAAACCCAATGTCGCTGAATTTATTGTTAATCGCCGCTGGTATTGTCACCACCGTACCGCTGTTGTGTTTTACCGCAGCAGCTACACGCCTGCGTCTCTCCACATTAGGCTTTTTCCAGTATATTGGCCCGACGCTGATGTTCCTGCTGGCAGTAACGTTTTATGGCGAAAAACCGGGTGCCGATAAAATGGTGACTTTTGCCTTTATCTGGGTGGCGCTGGCGATTTTTGTGATGGATGCGATTTATACGCAGCGTAGAATTTCCAAATAAAAAATAAATATATTCTGAAAAAATATGCCTGCTCTTGCATAAGAGCGGGCATATTGCCATGCTAACGAAATTCTTACACAAGGATGTAAAATTAATGTTGCGTATATTTATTCCAACATCTAAAGGCAGAATTTCCAGACGCCGCTATATATTTTCATTTATTTTTACAAATCTAATTTGTATCTTACTTATTTCTTTTTTTTCCAATGCCGGGGCTGGTTTCTTTGTTATAACATCTACCATTCTTTTACATTATCTCGTTATCAACATGAATTGCCAACGACTCCGGGATAGTGGTTTCACCTATATAAAAACTTATATTTTTAGTACATTAGTAGTCTATATCATTTCTTTAATCATCATGGTTGCTGAGCATTTTGACTGTTCTGGTAATGGTTCGATGATTTTTTTGATTTGTTATTTTTCCACCTTTGGCATGTTAGTTCTTGCCCCCACTGATTCCCCCCGTAAATAATTAATGGAGATTTTATGAGTAAGGATTATATGGCAGATGGCTCATTAACTGAAAAGTGGAAGTACCGCTTTTCTTTTTATGATGAACATGGCTTCCCTGGATTTTGGGGGGCAAGCCCAGAATATAAGCAAGCATTAAAAGGATTAAACACAAGGCAAAAGATAACAATTAGAACAAATGTTATTGCTTTTTTCTTCTCGTGGGTCTATTTATTTGTATTGGGTTTATGGAAGAAGGCTATTGTTGTTCTATTCCTTGCGATATTTTCTTTAATTTTTGGTTACATGATTGGCTATAATGTATTTGGATTCATTATCGCCGCTTATGTTTCATACAATACCAACAGATGGTTCTATGAAAAAGAAGTAAAAGGTATTCATACCTGGAGCCTTTAAATAATCGGTGGCTTAGCCAGGCTAAGCCACCGTTCTCGTTTTTTACAGCCAGTTCTTCCGCTTAAAGTACAGATACGGCGCCAGACCCGCGAGGATCATAAAGATAATCGCGCCAGGGTAGCCGAAGGTCCATTTCAGTTCCGGCATAAACTCGAAGTTCATCCCGTAGCTGGAAGCAACCAGCGTTGGCGGCAGGAACACGACGGATACCACTGAGAAGATTTTGATGATGCGGTTCTGCTCAATGTTGATAAAGCCCATCGCCGCCTGCATCAGGAAGTTCACCTTCTGGAACAGAGATTCGTTATGCGGCAGCAGGGACTCGATATCTCGCAGGATTTCACGCGCCTGCTCCAGTTGCCCACCCGGTAAACGCGCTTTGCGCACCAGGAAGTTGAGCGCACGCTGGGTATCCATCAGACACAGGCGAACTTTCCAGCCGATATCTTCCAGTTCAGCCAACGTAGAGAGCGCCTCGTCGTACTCATCGCCCTGATGCCCTTCCATAATCACGCGGCTAAGCTGTTCCAGATCGCTGTAGATATTTTCAATTTCATCCGCCAACTGTTCGATTTTGGTTTCGAACAAATCCAACAGCAGTTCATAGGCGTTACCGTCAACCATTGACTGGCTACGGGCGCGCATACGGTAGAGTCGGAATGCAGGCAGCTCGCGCTCACGCAGGGTAAACAGGCGACCATCACGGATGGTAAATGCCACGGTAGAGTTCCCCGCGTGATCTTCCGCATCTTCAAAGAAGAAGAAGGAGTGAATATGCAAGCCGTCTTCGTCTTCAAAGAAACGTGCCGATGCTTCAATGTCTTCCAGTTCCGGGCGGGTTGCCAGGCTCTGACCTAATTCAGATTGTACGCGCAGTCGCTCGTCGTCATCCGGTTCGACAAGATCAATCCATACTGCATTTACAAGGGGTTGTGACTCTTCGACTTCCAGCCGGGCCAGTCGGTTATTTTCCAGTTGAAATGCGCTCAGCATGACCGGGACTCCCAATGCTTAAAATATCGGACAGTTCGGTGGGCACACAGAAACAAATTGGGTTTCAGACCATTAAACAGCCTGACTCAGCGCGACGGGAAAAATTGAGGTCGCTGACAACCGCTAAGGCTATCAGCAAAAAGGGATAGCCTTAGGAGTTGATCCTGGATGACAGGATAGTGAGCCAGTATCTACTGGGTGTGTCCAAGGCGAATGTCCTCTTAGAGTGATCGTGCGCGCATGTTACGCCAGCAAAATTTTGCCGTCAACACGCAACGGAACACCACAGAACAATAGTTGAACTTCGCGCTTTTTAGTATTCATCAAGGTCGCTAACAGGATAAAAAAATCCCACATCCAGGGTCTATAATGGCGCATCGGCTACTCATTGGTAAAGGAATGATCACCTTGAATCTCAAACGGATTTTACCCATCCTCGTCTTACTCCCCTTATTTGCTGTTGCGGCTGATGACTGCGCACTCTCTGATCCAACGCTGACCGTGCAGGCGTATACCGTTAATCCTCAAACCGAACGGGTAAAAATGTACTGGCAAAAGGCCAATGGCGAAGCGTGGGGAACATTACATTCACTGCTGGCTGATATTGATGACAAAGGACAGGTTCAGATGGCGATGAACGGCGGTATTTATGGTGAAAACTATGCGCCACTCGGTTTGTACATCGAAAACGGTCAGCAGAAAGTGGCGTTAAATCGCGCCTCAGGGGAAGGGAATTTCTTTATTCGTCCTGGCGGCGTGTTTTATGTCGCGGGAGATAAAGTCGGCATCGTTCGTCTGGATGCATTCAAAACCAGTAAAGAGATTCAGTTTGCGGTGCAGTCAGGGCCATTATTGCTGGAAAACGGCGTCATTAATCCGCGTATTCTCCCCAACGTCGCCTCGCGCAAAATTCGTAATGGAGTAGGAATAAATAAACAAGGGAACGCCGTGTTTTTACTTAGCCAGCAAGGGACAAACTTTTATGATTTTGCCTGCTATGCCAAAGCGAAACTGGACGTCGAGCAGCTGCTTTATCTTGATGGCACGATTTCACATATGTATGTGAAAGGCGGGGCAATCCCGTGGCAACGTTATCCTTTTGTCACCATGATTTCCGTCGAGCGGAAAAGTTAGAACGATGGTTTTATGCCAGATACAGAATATGGTGCAGATGCCGGATGCGGCGTAAACGCCTTATCCGGCCTACCTGGTGCCATTTCTGTAGGCCGGATAAGGTGCGAAATTACACCGTCTCCAGCCGGGCGTAAGCCGCCACCAGCCATTTAATACCCTGGCCCTGGAACGCCACCTGCAAACGGCTATGTTCACCACTGCCTTCCATATTGACGATAGTGCCTTCACCAAACTTAGCGTGGCGTACGCGCTGGCCGAGCTTGTAGCCGCTGTCGTTCTCGACCATCGGCGTACCCATACGCTGATGGCTGACCGGGCGGCTTACCGTGGCACGCAGGCGCACCTCTTCCACACACTCTTCCGGCAACTCACCGATAAAGCGCGACGGGCGATGGTAAACCTCTTTGCCATACAGACGGCGGGTTTCCGCGTAGGTTAGCGTTAGTTTCTGCATCGCGCGGGTTACGCCGACATAGGCCAGACGGCGTTCTTCTTCCAGACGTCCGCCTTCATCCAGCGACATTTGGCTTGGGAACATGCCCTCTTCCATACCGACAATAAACACCTGCGGGAACTCCAGGCCTTTCGCCGAGTGCAGCGTCATCAACTGTACCGCATCCTGCCAGGTATCTGCCTGCCCTTCACCCGCTTCCAGCGCCGCGTGAGAAAGGAATGCCTGCAACGGCATTAAATCTTCGTCTTCTTCGTTGTAGCTGAACTGACGCGTCGCCGTCACCAGTTCCTCTAAGTTTTCGATACGCGTCTGGCCTTTTTCGCCTTTCTCCTGCTCGTACATGGTGCGCAGGCCGGAGTCTTTAATTACCCGGTCAGTCTGTACATGCAGCGGCATATCGGCAGTTTCCTGCGCTAAGGCGTCGATCAGCTCCATAAAACGCTGTAAGGCGCTGGCAGCACGTCCGGCGAGCGCTTTTTCCTGCAACAGTTCACGACATGCCTGCCAGAGAGTTAACTGGCGATCGCGCGATGTCTGACGCACCACGTCCAGCGTCCGGTCACCAATACCCCGCGTTGGCGTATTGACCACGCGCTCAAACGCCGCGTCGTCGTTGCGATTGGCAATCAGGCGCAGATACGAGAGCGCATCTTTGATTTCCTGACGCTCGAAGAAGCGCATCCCGCCGTAAATACGGTACGGCATACTCGCCTGTAGCAGCGCCTCTTCCAGTACACGCGACTGAGCGTTGCTGCGGTAGAGAATGGCGCACTCGGCGAGCGCTCCGCCGTTGTCCTGCCAGGTTTTGATGCGATTAACCACAAAACGCGCTTCGTCGAGTTCGTTAAAAGCGCAATAGAGGGAAATAGGCTCACCGTCCGCGCCATCGGTCCACAGTTTTTTACCCAGACGCCCGTTATTGTTTTCAATCAGGGCGTTAGCGGCGCTCAGAATATTGCTGGTAGAGCGGTAGTTCTGCTCCAGACGGATAGTTTCAGCACCGGGGAAATCATTGAGGAAACGCTGAATATTCTCGACCTGCGCCCCGCGCCAGCCGTAGATTGACTGGTCGTCATCACCGACTATCATCACTTTGCCGGTGTCACCCGCCAGCAGGCGGATCCACGCGTACTGAATGTTGTTGGTATCCTGGAATTCGTCCACCAGGATATTGGTAAAACGTTCGCGGTAGTGTTGCAGGATATGCGGCTTGTTAAGCCAAAGTTCGTGGGCGCGTAGCAGTAGTTCGGCGAAGTCCACCAGACCCGCGCGGTCACACGCTTCCTGATACGCCTGATACACCTTCTGCCAGGTCTGCTCCACCGGGTTACCGTAACTTTGAATATGATGCGGACGCAGCCCTTCATCTTTCTGGCTGTTGATGTACCACATTGCCTGGCGCGGCGGCCACTGCTTCTCGTCGAGGTTCATGGCTTTGATCAGACGCTTAAGCAGGCGCAGCTGGTCCTCGCTATCGAGGATCTGGAAATCTTGTGGCAGATTGGCGTCCATATGGTGCGCACGCAGCAGACGGTGTGCCAGCCCGTGGAAAGTGCCGACCCACATACCGCCCTGGCTGGTGCCCATCAGTTGCCCGATACGATGACGCATTTCCGCCGCCGCTTTGTTGGTAAACGTCACCGCCATAATCGAGTACGGCGAGCAGTTTTCCACGCTCATCAGCCAGGCGATACGATGCACCAGTACGCGCGTCTTACCACTGCCCGCCCCCGCCAGCACCAGAAGGTTGCTGCGTGGCGCGGCCACCGCTTCGCGCTGTTTGTCATTAAGGCTATCGAGCAGGTAAGAAACGTCCATTGGCACCGCCGCGTAAAAATAGGTTGGGCGGAGAAGCGCAACGCCCTCCGCCAAAAAGCTGGGTATATATACAGATTTGCTGATTATATCAGCGAGGTCAGAGATGCCAACCGGGAAATTTCCAGATGCGGGAGTAAACGGCTGTCCCAGGTTTGCATCAGATCACCATTTTCCGGTCTGATCCAACAGGCTTGCATTCCGCTGCGAATTGCCCCACCCACGTCAGTGGTCAGATCGTCCCCAACATGTAAGATCTCGCCGATCGGCACGTTGAGTTTTTCCGCCGCCAGTAAGTACATGTCGCTGAACGGTTTCGAACGCCCGTGCGGACCAGCGCGCAACACGAACTCAAAATAGTCGCCCAGACCAAACAGTTCCGGCTGGGCGTTACCGTTGGTGATCGCCACCAGCGGCCATTTCTTTTTCAGTTGTTTTAAGGTGTCGTGCGTTTGCTGCGGCACCTCAATCTGGCTACGCCATTTGGCAAAGTTGATCATTGCCGCGTGTGCGCCTGCACTGGCTTCTTCGGCACTCAGCCCGGCGTCGAGCATCGCTTGTTCAATCGAACGAAAACGCCAGCGCGTCACGTCGTGATAAATCTCGGGTTCCGCTTCCCGTACCGCCTGGCGCAGACGTTGCAAATCTTCATTCTGGAAGCTGCGCAGCGCCGGATGATAATTTTGCACAAAGATAAGAGCTTCTTGCTCGGTACGTTGGATCACCGGACGGTTATCGTAAAGGGTATCATCCAGGTCAAAGGTGAGCGCCGAGATGCGCCCCAAAGGCCGGTAAAAACGCATTATTTCCCCCGTTTGGCGCGTGGATGCGCCGCATCGTACACCGAGGCAAGGTGTTGAAAATCAAGATGAGTATAGATTTGCGTGGTGGAGAGGTTGGCATGCCCCAGCAGCTCCTGCACACCACGAAGATCGCCGCTCGACTCCAGCATATGCGTAGCGAACGAGTGACGTAATTTATGCGGGTGAACGTGATTATTCAGCCCTTGTTTTATGCCCCATTCGGCAAAGCGTTTCTGTACATTACGCGCGGAGATACGCTTGCCCAGTTTCGACAGGAAAAGCGCGTCGTCTTCGCTGCCAAACAGGTCGCGCAAATCAAGCCAGTGCTCAATCCACGCTACAGCGTTGCGACCAATCGGCAGGCGGCGCTCTTTGCTGCCTTTCCCCATCACCCACACTTCGCCGGACTCCAGGTCGAGGTGTTTGATATCCAGCCCCACCAGTTCTGAAAGACGTAAGCCCGCGCCGTACATTACTTCCAGCATTGCACGGTCGCGCACGGCGAGGGGATCGTTGATATCAATATCCAGCAGCCGATTTATATCATCGACGTCGATATTCTTCGGCAGATGGCGCGGCGCTTTCGGTGCCGAAACTCCTTTTGCCGGGTTAGCTTTGAGTTCGTTCTGACTGACCAGCCAGTCAAAAAAACTACGTAGCGCAGAGAGACGTAATGCGAGGCTTGCCGCTCCCAGCCCCTTACGACGACTGCGTACAGCAAAATTGCGCACCATCGCGGCATCACATTGTTGCCAACTTTGCAGGCCGTTTTCGCTGGCAAAATTAATGATCGCCTCAAGCTGGCGCTGGTAGTTAAGCAGGGTTATCGGGCTAAGCTGACGCTCCACGCTCAGATAACGTAGGTAGCGTTCTACATCGGTGTGTAAATCGGTCATACGCGTTCAATCCAACGCTCCAAAAGCTCTGGCAACATCAGCGCAATTTCATGAAGTAACTGCGTTCCCTGCCCTTGTTGATAGTGGCTGGCATCGCGGCTGGTGAACAGCACGACCCCCAAGTCAGCATCGCTTCCCAGCATCGACATCGCCACCGATCCCACCGCTTTCGCTTCCGGTAGCACCACCAGCAACTCCGGCCCGTTAAGCGGCCCCAGATAGTGCTGATCCTGCCTCAGACGCTGAATACGCAGTGGTTCAAAAGCCTGACGGCTTAGTGCCAGATGAGTATGGTTCAACGGCGCGCCTAAACGCCAGCGGTCCGGGAACAGGCGCAGACTTGCGCCTGCCAGGCCAAGATTGCGCGCCCAGCGGTGAAAACGCATCAGCATATCGTCAAGACTGCTGGCGGCGGTGAGACTACGCTGCAAGTAGAGCAAGCGATAAAACAGACCTTCATTAGCGATAGCCTGTTCCATCAACAGCGACATGTTCTCTTCCAGAACATGAATATGGTTACGTGCACGAGCCATATGCCATTCAACGAGCGAAACCGTACCACGTACCGGGTGCGGTACGCGAATTGCCTCTACCGCACGCGCATTGCGGATAAAAAACTCAGGATTCTTAATTAGATAATCGACAACCGCCCGGTCATCAAGCTCCATGAATGTTTCCTGCAGTTCTTCCCCTGGTTGCTTCATAGATGAATAAATCCGTCGTAGACATGTACCGCCGGCCCCGTCATATATAACGGATGGCCCGGACCTTTCCAGGCGATATCAAGGCGACCGCCGGGAAGTTCCACGCGGACTTCTTCGGCCAGCAAACCTTGCTGAATCCCTACCGCCACCGCCGCACACGCGCCACTGCCGCAGGCCTGAGTTTCTCCTGCCCCACGCTCATAAACGCGCAAACGAATATGCTCACGCTTAATCACCTGCATAAAACCGATGTTAGCGCGCTCCGGGAAACGCTCGTGGCTTTCCAGAACAGACCCCAACGTTTCTACCGCTGCGGTATCGACATCATCGACCTGAATCACACAGTGCGGATTTCCCATCGACACCACGCCGCATAAGATTGTCTGCTCAGCGGCGCGCATAATATAGGTTTTTTCCGCTTTATTAGCGCGAAATGGCACGGCGGATGGTTCGAAATTGGGTTCCCCCATATTGACCCGCACCAGATCGTCATCGGTGACGGTCAGCACCATCCGGCCATTGGCAGTACTGACGCGGATATCACGCTTATTGATCAGCCCTTTCTGACGCACAAAGCGGGCAAAGCAACGCGCACCGTTACCGCACTGTGCTACTTCACTGCCATCGGCATTAAAAATGCGGTAGTGGAAATCCAGTTCAGGATCATAAGGCGGTTCGACCACCAGTAACTGATCAAAACCCACACCCAGATGCCGATCCGCCAGGCGACGAATCAGTTCCGGTGAAAAAAAGACATTCTGCGTTACCGCGTCGACGACCATAAAATCGTTGCCAAGGCCATGCATTTTCGAGAACTGCATCATTTACTCCATTCACGCGGGTACAGAAACTGGCTTTTAGTAATTCACCTGAGATGGGCCGTCACCTGTGGCGCGGTCGTTTTTATCCGGCACCGTGGATTGCGTTTGTGTGTCTACCGGTTTAGTCGGCGGCGGCGCGTTTTTATCTGCGGGCGGAAAATAGAGCGGACCTTTCAAACCACAGCCTGTCAGGCTGAAGAGAGTAAGAAGAACTGCAAGTGCCTTAAACACGTTTTTCATTATAGATTGCCTGTAAAGTTCATCGCTTTCTGCTTTCTATCATCGCAGGAGAAGATGTAAAAGCAAGCGTTTAGCGACTCTTTATGAAGTCTGAAAAGTGAGGAATTGCTGCGAGTATAACGCTTACACGTGGGGATTTATGTTTTGCTGGTAGTTTCGTGATCAACTCCGCGCGCCAGGATGGCTTTATGCACTATCGCAATGTGGTTTGTTTGTTGTCTTATTCGTTGTTCTTATCGTCTGCATGGGGATGCCGGCTGGATGAGCCTGAACACAATGTTTACCAGCAACAGGGCAAAGGCGTGGTGTACCTGCGCCCTAATCAAAACACCAATCTTTCGCTACCGGACGTGAATTACAAGCACCTGCGTCGGTTGGCGAATTTGTTAATTGACCCAGCAACACTGGAAGATTGGGAGGAAATACCGCCGTTGACCGATCTGTCTACTGATTATTATACGAGGGGCGCACATGCCTGGTATCCTGATTACTCCTGGCATAGCGATGGCCGCTATATCATTTACGCTGGCAAGATAGTGCAAAATCCTGCGGGTACACCGCCGGTTGACGTAATGTCATTCAAGGCCTGGGGCGATTTTGCCGCTGATAAAAATAGCCTCTATTTTAGAGGCGAACGCACGGATGACAACGGTGGTGACAAGCCTTTAGATAGCAAAACACTGCATCAGATGAATTTACCGCCGCCATGGGAATCTGACGTCCTCGGGCTGATACTGCGTGATGCTAACTTTCTGTATATCAACGGACATCGTATTGCTGAGACCAATAGTTTCCGCGTGCTGGCGCAAAAGTCCTGGGATAAACGCGGAAAATTTTCCATGATGTTTAACACCTGCATTCGCAAACCATTCGGCCCCTGGGATACGCTGGCCCGTACACAGACGAAGATTATGCTCAACGGCGAACAACTGGATGCCGACCCGGATACCTTCACCGTTGTGCGCTGGATCCCCGAATCATTAATAAGCTGGCGAGATAAAAACGGCTTTCACCGAAAGGTGCTGGATCAAGCTATCCTGGACAGCGATGAGGAAAATAGCTGCGGTAGTTTCAATGCAAAGGAACACTACGTCACCTGGCGTAGTGCCGCCCTGCGTAAGGGATCAGAATGCCAACAAGAAGTGATTCCCGGCCTCGATCCTGAACAGTTTCACCCAATTAGCGATGCTGTCGCGCAGTATCAGGACAAGCTGTACGTCATAGAAACAACGCCATTCGGCGAGCGTAATCTGAATATTGTTACGCTTGATGACCCGAAACTGATTATTAATAAACGCTTCAACGCCGGGAAGCGCCACGGTTACTTGCTCACAAGAAAGGGAGACGAGGTGGGGGATTCTGGTTTACAGGTGTTTGAATCCGCCGGGCCGCTCATTTTATTTGATAACCATATCCCCAGCGAACGGGAAGCGCATCGGGGTAGCAGCAACCCTTATAGCCAAAAATGGTTAGCTCGCGACGACAAATATGTTTATCACTTCGATGGCATGCAGCTCTGGCGCTATCACACCGCAGATCCCCGAGCTGTGCGCGTAGTGAACGATCAACTCGATGGCAAAATTAACAGTGATGGCGAGTTTATACCCACTCCGCGCGATGAGGCTAAAAAATGAAAGTGATGAAAAAAAGTATCTCACTAGCGCTCATTCTGCTGGGGTACACGGTGGCAATTCCGGCCGTCCAGGCTGAAGGGTACGAATACTACTCTAACCAGGGTGCCCTAGTTTACGGTTCAAACTTCGGGGGACAAAAGAAAATCATTGCCCAGTTTTCGGGAATTAACAGCCGCGATTTGTACCCTGTGGAAAATATCTCTGGCGAGCAGGAACGATATGTTATCGACGATGAAGTCACCACAATTAAAGAGGAGTACCACTGGATAACAAACGGTCACGTCATTCTCTGGCGAGGGAAAATCGTGAGTAATCCTCCCGGTACGCCAACGGTTGATATTGCCAGCTTTAAGGCTCTGGGCCGCTTCGCCGTCGATAAATACAGTCTCTATTTTGACGGTCAGCGCACCGAAAGCAATAGCGGCGCTTCGAAGGTGGACCTGGCAACACTAAAGGCTATCGAAGGGAACAGCAGCACCCTGGTTGACCGACATAACCTTTATTTATTGGGACGCAGGCAGGCTAGTAGCAACGATTTCAGCGTACTGCAAAGTAAATTGTGGGGGGATATCGAGCGGTTCCGCCCGCGCAATGAAGGGGCTACCTCCCGCGACCTGCTTATTCGTCATCGCCAGGATGTGTTTCTCAATGGCCAGCTCATTGCAGGCGTTGATGCTGACACCTTTCACATCATTCGATGGATCCCCAATTCATTATTGGTCTACCGCGACAAACATGGTAAGCACCGTTACGCCTATGGCAACCTGGCAGGAAAAATGGCAACGACCGATGATGCGAATTCGTTTGAAATCGGTGAAAAAACCGTCCGCTGGCGCAGGCAACTCGCGCGGGATGTCATATGGGGGGCCTGGCAGGATATTCCCAATGTTGATCCAGAACAGTTCCATCTGATCACTGACCGCATCGCGCAGTATCAGGATCGTCTGTATATCATCAAACTGTCGCCAGTTGGCGAAGACCAGCTTAACGTTATCACTCTGGATACCCCTGATTTAGTGGTTGACCACGTCGTCAATGGTGGGAAAAAGCACATTTATATTATCAAGGACAGAACATGGGTGCAGGATGTTCATGTGATTGCCCCCCACGGCCCACTCACCATGACTAAGCATTTCGCCTGGGACGATCGCTATGTATATACCTGGTGGGGCCAGCGTCCTTCCAGAACTGAGTCGCCATGTCCGGAGCAAACTGTTGAGCAGGATGATGGCATAGTCATTAAGACCGAAGCATCAGAGTGCCACCGCACGCCGTAAAATGGGTCATTATTTTTTACGGGTAGCTTCGTGATCAACACCGCGCGCCAGGATGGCTTTATGCACTATCGCAATGTGGTTTGTTTGTTGTCTTATTCGTTGTTCTTATCGTCTGCATGGGGATGCCGGCTGGATGAGCCTGAACACAATGTTTACCAGCAACAGGGCAAAGGCGTGGTGTACCTGCGCCCTTATGAAGAAACAAACCTTTTTCTATCTGGCGTGAATTACAAGAGATTACGTCGGTTACCCAATTTATTGATAGACCCAAAAACACTAGACGAATGGGATGAAATACCGCCTCTGACCGATCTGACAACCGACTACCTCTATGAAGGCGCACAGGCCTGGTTTCCGCATTATGCTTACCATAGCGATGGTCGCTATATCCTCTACGCGGGTAAAGTTGTGCAGAACCCTCCCGACAAACCACTCGTCGATGTCGCCTCGTTCAAGGCATGGGGTGATTTTGCCGCAGATAAACACAGTCTCTATTTTGAAGGCACGCGCACCGATGACAATGGCGGAGAAAATAGCCTGGATATCAAAACGCTGCATCAGGTGAAATTCCGTTCCCCCTGGAAACCTGACTTTCTGGCGCTGATATTACGTGACGCTAATTTCTTATATGTCGATGGACATCGCCTCGCAGATCCCGATAGTTTCCGTGTGCTGGCGCAAAAGTCCTGGGATCGGCGAGGAAAGTTTTCCGCCGAGTTTGACCCCTGCGTTGCCGTACCATTTGGCCCCTGGGATACGTTAGCCCGTACACGGACCAAAATCATAATCAATGGCGAACAGCTTAAAGCCGACCCAGAGACATTTACTGTCGTGCGCTGGATGCCCGGTTCGTTATTAACCTGGCGTGATAAAAACGGGCTGCAGCGTAAAGTGCTGAATCAGGGAAATCTGGACAAAGATAGGGCAAATAGCTGTGCAACGTTCAATTTACAGGAACACTTTGTTTCATGGCGCAAAGGGCCAGAATGTCAGCAAGAAGTCCTACCCGGCCTCGATCCAGAACAATTTCACCCTCTTAGTAATACCGTTGCTCAGTATCAGGACAAGCTGTACACCATCAAAAAAACGGGATTTGGCGAAAATAGGCTAAATATCGTCACACTGGATAATCCTGGTTTGGTGATAGATAAACGCTTTAACGCGGGAAGAACTCACGGCTATTTATTGACCAAATTACCAGCTGATGGTGAAGAAGAAGATGGCCTCCAGGTATTCGATTCTTCCGGGCCGCTTATCCTGATGGATTATCGTGTTCCTGACGAGCATGAGGCTCACCTTAGCGATAGCCCCCATTACAAGAAATGGTATGCACACGACGATCGTTATGTTTACGCATTCGATGGCTCACAGCTTTGGCGCTACCCAACTCCCAATACCAAAGCCGTGCGGGTGAAATGGAAAACCAAAGATTCAGGATATGGCTATTGGGCAAACTACCGTAGTGGTGAGCTTGACGGCAGACTTCTTGAGGATGGTGCGTTTATTCCAACGGGAATCCCCTATAACTCATCCGTTAACATTGCTCAATATTCTGATGGCGAAGGCTCTTTTCTCGTCGGCGAAACCGATGTTAGCTGGCGTAAGCTTCGCTCTACAGACCAGCAATGGAGTCAATGGGAGAAACTCCCCGATATTGACCCAAAAGAATTTCATCCCATCACCGATCGTGTCGCGCAGTACAAAAATCATCTGTACATTGCGAAATTATCTCCTTTTGGTGAAGACTATCTGGAAACGATAGAGCTGGACTCTCCCATCTCCTTCCTGAAGCAACGAATTAACGCCGGGGAAAATTACGGCTACTTTATGCGTTCCTCCCGATTACGCGATGATATTCAGGTTTTTGCCATTGATGGACCATTGAAGACCACCAAACGCTTTGCTTATGACAATCACTATGTCTATACGTGGATTGGCAGCCAACTTTATCGAACCGCATCGCCCTGTCCGGCAAAGACCCGTAATCTGGATCAGAACATGTTTTCATCTAATGATGACATCATCATCTTGAAGACGGAGGAAGAGTGCCGAAAGACAGCAGACGGGCAAACTTTGAAGCCCTGACCCCATATCGCTATACTGCCGCCATCACCTAAAAACAGGAAACTACAATGAACGATAGTGAATTTCATCGTCTGGCGGATCAACTGTGGCTGACCATTGAAGAGTGTCTGGACGACTGGGATGGCGACAGCGATATCGACTGCGAAATCAACGGCGGTGTACTAACCATTACCTTTGAAAACGGCAGCAAAATCATTATCAACCGCCAGGAACCGCTGCACCAGGTGTGGCTGGCAACCAAACAGGGCGGCTACCATTTTGATCTGAAAGGCGACGAGTGGATTTGCGATCGTAGCGGTGAAACCTTCTGGGATTTGCTGGAGCAAGCAGCTACACAGCAGGCAGGTGAAACGGTGCGTTTTCGCTAAGATTGCATGCCGGATAAGCCTTGCTTTCCGGCATTAGCATCACGAAAAATACTGCTGCAACAGCGGCGCGTCATGCTCCTGATTGGCAGGCGGCATGTTGCCGATAGATTTGGTGCGAAACGGAATGACCTGTTCACGACCATCAACCTTCACAATCTGATAGAACTGCGGCAGGTTAAAGTTGATGAAACTGGAACCGTAGGTAAAACGGTCGTGCGATGACGAATAAAAACGGCTAACGTCACGCACCAGCTCTTCTTTGCTGCCTTCACAATGGTGGTACACCTCGACCCGGTTACTTTCATCAAGGATGTAGATATTAAAACCGTTTTCATCATTCGTTTCTTCGAAGAAGAACTGGATGATCCCTTCGCTGGCAAAGCCATCTACAACCGCCGGTAATTTAACGTGGTTAGTCTCAACCTGTACTGACAAACCATGCAGTTTGTTATGGGAAATCGCGCCATAAAACTCGATGGCATTTTCCAGCTTTTGTACCGAGACATTCAGACGTTCGAAGAACAAGCCCCAGGTTTGACCGGAGACACGCAGCGCCTTGAAGCGTCCGGTTTCCTGACGAGTACTGGAAAGACGCAGTTCAATGCACTCAGAAACCAGTTGTTGCACGCGAGTACGAATCAAACCTCGCAGATGCTGGCTATAACAGAACACTTCCACGCTATCTGGCGGGGCGGCGTCCTGGTGCATTTTTCCGAGGATGGTTTTCAATGCTTCAATAATCGACTGCTCGCCGTTGAAATGTAGCGTACGCACTTCATTCCACGAGTTGCGATACAGCAGGTCAACGCTACCCACCAGACAATTTTGATTCTCTCCAAAGCTGAAAACATCCAGCTTACGGAAGTCAAAATGCACAACCTGATTACGGAACGCCGTCGTCGGGTCATATTCCAGGTTCACAATAATCGCCAGATGGCGAATCTCACACGGACTGTAGAGCGCCTTCGGTGTCGGAGCGGGTAAGCGTAACGGGAAATGATGCGAAACATCAGCCACCATTTCTTGCAACTTCGGCAAATCAACAATGCCATTGCCCTTAATATACAGGCGAGTACGTGACGTCAGCAGGCCATTAAACCATGCCCATGCCACCAGCTTATTCAAATAACGGTTATATTCCAGCGGCTGATGGCTGATGATCGATTCAATATTTGGCGCACGGTTATACAGATACCAACCAGAGCGGTTCACACGGCCCGGCGGCACATAAATAAAGGTCAGGTTCGGTTCGGAAAGGTCTGGCGAAATCTGCGGGTTTACCAGCGTCACTTTACCCGGCAATGCTTCAAACGCCGCGTACAGTTTACGCGTCAGCACGCCGATATCCTGCGGGCTGGCGGAGACGCTAAGGTTATTACGACGAGCGAAGCGAATAAGATTACGGTAGCTCTGCATCATCGCGTCGAGCAACTCGTTGTGCGCTTCACGCACCTGATCAATCTTCCAGTTGGCGCGGTTATCAAGCATTGCCAGGCGAGCTTCGTCCCAGCCCCACTCTTTCACCAACTGGCTTAACACTTCGCGACGCCAGCCTACACAAGCGCGTTCGCGGCTGAGTTTTTCACATACTTTCAAATAGAAGCAGCGGCGTACTAAATCCAGACGGGTGAAATCTTCGATCGCCGTCAGATATTCAGTAACACGCTCCAGCATCATGCAATACGGGTCGAGGCCAAACGACACGATTTCGCCGTCGTGCAAACGCTGTTTAATATCTTTCGCCAGCAGGCGCGGATTCGGGTATTCCCAGGAATAGGCTTCCAGCAGCAGAGTTTTCAGCACTGCTTTATATGGAGAATCGATACTTTTATAGAGTTGCCAAAGGCTGGCGCCAAAATATTCTTCAGCAGAAAGTGAGCTTAAGCCGCCGAGATCCAGCCATTCATTAGGCGTCAATACGCCCTGTGCGTAGAGCGTCATCACGTAGTCATCGTAATGTTCTTCTTCATCACACGGCACCATATTCCACAGAATACGTTTACCGGCGAGACGCACGGCGGTACGGTAAAACTCGTCAAGCAGCAGGATATGTTGGGTAGAGCCGCAATCCTCGCCCCCCAGACTACCGCTTTCATTATGACGGAAACGGTTTTCATCAATAAGGAAAAAGCTGACTTCAACCCCCAGCGAGGCAGCCCAGCTTTCCAGCAAGCTACATTTACGTTGTAATAATTGGCGCTCTTCGCTATCGAGCCAGGATTGATGGCATACCCAGATATCCAGATCAGAGGAACAGCTTTGCCCTACGGACGAGGTGCTGCCCATGGTGTATACGCCAGTAATCGGAAGCTCGCCTTTTGGCGGTTCCTGTACAGACATTCCACGATACAGTTCCAGTTCGTTCAGGTAGTGGCGTTGAGTTTCATCAGGCGTGTAAAGGCAAATGCCTTTGGGAACGTTACCATCAAGGTAACCCGGCATCAGCGGATGGTGATAGTGCAATAATGTCGGCAGTAGACTGTAAACCTGTTGGAATGCAGGCCCCATAGCGGCAAGCGCGCGATCCACGCGCAATTGATTTATGGCATCCAGTCTCTGTTTCAGAGTCTCAATATAGAGGTACAAGACGTATCGCCTGATTTCGCTACCCGTCATATCTGTGATTCCGCCAACATCAACGGAAACACGCGGCATTCGGGATATTTCGTATGTCAAAGGTAACCGTTACCACTTTTCGCGCCTGGTTTTTTTAGTTTCACGACGAAAAAATGGTCTAAAACGTGATCAATTTAACACCTTGCTGATTGACCGTAAAGAAAGATGCGCTACATACAAGTGTAGCACCGTTTATTCTGTGTAAATTCCTTATTACGAGGGCTCAAAGCGTCAATCAGGATCCACAACCAGGCAACATTTTACGGTTTATGCCGGCCTCTACGTTTCACCATAACACTGACATCGCTCTGACAAGGATGTTAGGATGGACCACGGATGATAATGACGGTAACAAGCATGTTAGACAATGTTTTAAGAATTGCCACACGCCAAAGCCCACTTGCACTCTGGCAGGCACACTATGTCAAAGATAAGTTGATGACGAGCCACCCCGGACTGGTGGTTGAACTGGTGCCAATGGTGACGCGTGGCGATGTGATTCTTGATACGCCGCTGGCGAAAGTAGGCGGAAAAGGTTTATTTGTGAAAGAGCTGGAAGTCGCCCTTCTGGAAAATCGCGCTGATATCGCCGTTCACTCAATGAAAGATGTGCCCGTTGAATTCCCGCAAGGTCTGGGATTGGTCACCATTTGCGAGCGTGAAGATCCTCGCGATGCCTTTGTGTCCAACACCTATGACAGTCTGGATGCGTTACCCGCAGGCAGCATCGTCGGAACGTCCAGCTTACGCCGCCAGTGCCAGTTGGCTGAACGCCGCCCGGATCTGATTATTCGTTCATTGCGCGGCAACGTCGGCACACGCCTTAGCAAGCTGGATAACGGCGAATACGATGCCATTATTCTTGCCGTAGCCGGATTAAAACGTTTAGGACTGGAATCACGTATTCGCGCCGCACTAACGCCTGAAGTTTCTCTTCCGGCAGTAGGACAAGGCGCTGTGGGCATTGAATGCCGCCTTAATGATACGCGTACTCGCGCGCTGCTCGCCGCACTGAATCATAACGAAACAGCACTGCGTGTCACGGCTGAACGCGCCATGAATACCCGTCTGGAAGGCGGTTGTCAGGTCCCCATTGGCAGCTATGCAGAACTGGTTGACGGCGAAATCTGGTTACGGGCGCTGGTTGGCGCGCCGGATGGTTCGCAGATTATTCGCGGTGAGCGCCGTGGTTCGCCGCAGGATGCCGAGCAAATGGGTATTTCGCTGGCGGAAGAATTATTGAATAACGGCGCGCGCGAGATTCTCGCCGAAGTCTACAACGGAGACGTGCCAGCATGAGTATCCTAGTCACCCGCCCGTCTCCCGCTGGAGAAGAGTTAGTGAGCCGTCTGCGCGCACTGGGGCAGGTGGCCTGGCATTTTCCGCTGATCGAGTTTTCCCCGGGTCGGCAATTACCACAACTTGCCGACCAGCTGACAGCGCTTGGTGAAGGCGATCTACTGTTTGCGCTTTCGCAACATGCCGTCGCTTTTGCCCAATCACAGTTGCATCAGCAAAGCCTTGAGTGGCCCACGCTTCCCGCCTATTTTGCCATTGGCCGCACCACTGCGCTGGCGCTGCATACCGTAAGCGGACACAACGTTCGTTACCCACAGGATCGGGAAATTAGTGAAGTCTTGCTACAATTACCTGAATTACAAAATATTGTAGGCAAACGTGCGCTAGTCTTGCGTGGTAACGGTGGTCGTGAGCTGATCGGGGAAACCCTGACAGCACGCGGCGCCGAAGTCGTTTTTTGTGAATGTTATCAACGATGCGCAATCCATTACGATGGTGCAGAAGAAGCGATACGCTGGCAATCTCGCGGAGTGACAACGATTGTTGTTACCAGCGGTGAAATGTTGCAACAGCTCTGGACGCTAATCCCGCAATGGTATCGTGAACACTGGTTACTTTGCTGTCGGCTATTGGTCGTCAGTGAGCGTCTGGCGAAACTCGCCCGGGAACTGGGCTGGAAAGATATTAAGGTCGCCGATAACGCCGACAACGATGCGCTATTACGGGCATTACAATAACTCTCATAACAGGAAGCCATAATGACGGAACAAGAAAAAACCTCCGCCGTGGTTGAAGAGACCAGGGAGACCGTGGATACCACGCCACAGTCTGCCACTGTAGAAAAAAAGAGTAAGAACAGTACTGCTCTAATTTTAGGTGCGGTGGCTATCGCTATTGCTCTGGCTACAGGTGTCGGTTTGTATGGCTGGGGTAAACAACAGGCCGTTAATCAGACGGCTACCAGTGATGCTCTGGCTAACCAACTCGCAGCTCTACAAAAAGCCCAGGAGAGCCAAAAAGCGGAGCTGGAAGATATCATCAAGCAACAAACTGTGCAGTTAGAACAGGCGAATCGCCAACAAGAAACGCTGGCAAAACAACTGGATGAAGTTCAACAGAAGGTCGCCACCATTTCCGGCAGCGATGCCAAAACCTGGCTACTGGCACAGGCTGATTTTCTGGTGAAACTTGCCGGACGGAAATTGTGGAGCGATCAGGACGTCACCACTGCCGCTGCGTTACTGAAAAGTGCGGACGCCAGTCTGGCCGATATGAATGACCCGAGTCTTATCGCCGTTCGTCGTGCGATTACTGATGACATCGCCGGCCTTTCTGCAATATCGCAGGTAGATTATGACGGCATCATCCTCAAACTGAATCAGCTTTCTAATCAGGTGGATAACCTGCGCCTGGCCGATAATGACAGCGACGGCTCGCCGATGGATTCTGATGGTGAAGAACTTTCCAGTTCTATCAGCGAGTGGCGCATCAATCTGCAAAAGAGCTGGCAGAACTTTATGGACAACTTCATTACGATTCGCCGTCGTGATGATACCGCCGTACCGCTGTTGGCGCCGAATCAGGATATCTACCTGCGCGAGAATATTCGTTCCCGTCTGCTGGTCGCAGCCCAGGCTGTGCCACGTCATCAGGAAGAAACCTACCGCCAGGCACTGGAGAATGTCTCTACATGGGTTCGTGCTTATTACGACACTAACGAAGCTACCACCAAAGCGTTCCTCGACGAGGTGGATCAGCTAAGCCAACAGAATATTTCGATGGATCTCCCGGAAACGCTGCAAAGTCAGGCGATGCTGGAAAAATTGATGCAGACCCGAGTGCGCAATCTGCTGGCACAACCGGCGGCACCGGCAACAGAAGCTAAACCTGCACCTGCACCTGCACCTGCACCTGCACCTGCACCTGCACCGCAAGCTGATACTCCGGCAGCCGCGCCGCAAGGAGAATAACCATGCTAAAAGTGTTATTGCTCTTTGTTCTGCTGATTGCGGGGATTGTGGTTGGTCCAATAATCGCCGGACATCAAGGTTACGTACTTATCCAGACCGATAACTACAATATCGAAACCAGCGTCACGGGCCTGGCGATCATCTTTATTCTGGCGATGGTGGTGCTGTTTGCGATCGAGTGGTTATTACGGCGTATTTTCCGCACCGGCGCGCACACTCGCGGGTGGTTTGTCGGGCGTAAGCGTCGCCGCGCGCGTAAGCAGACCGAACAAGCATTACTGAAACTGGCGGAAGGCGATTATCAGCAAGTTGAAAAGCTGATGGCGAAAAATGCCGATCACGCTGAACAGCCAGTAGTGAACTATCTGCTGGCTGCCGAAGCCGCACAACAACGCGGTGATGAAGCTCGCGCCAACCAACATCTGGAACGCGCAGCGGAGCTGGCGGGCAACGACACCATTCCGGTAGAAATCACCCGTGTACGCCTGCAACTTGCCCGTAATGAAAACCATGCCGCTCGCCACGGCGTGGACAAATTGCTGGAAGTCACACCACGCCATCCTGAAGCACTGCGTCTGGCGGAGCAGGCTTATATCCGCACCGGCGCGTGGAGTTCGCTGTTGGACATTATCCCGTCGATGGCAAAAGCTCACGTTGGTGATGAAGAACACCGTGCGGCGCTGGAACAACAGGCATGGATTGGCCTGATGGATCAGGCGCGAGCCAATGACGGTAGCGAAGGCTTGCGTAACTGGTGGAAAAACCAAAGCCGGAAAACGCGCCATCAGGTAGCGTTGCAGGTAGCAATGGCGGAACATCTTATTGAGTGTGACGATCATGATACAGCCCAGCAAATTATCATCGATGGCCTGAAGCGTCAGTATGATGATCGCCTGCTGCTGCCAATCCCGCGCCTGAAAACCAATAACCCAGAACAACTGGAAAAAGTGCTACGTCAGCAAATCAAAAACGTCGGCGATCGTCCGTTATTATGGAGCACGCTAGGACAATCGCTGATGAAGCACGGTGAATGGCAGGAAGCGTCAATCGCCTTCCGCGCAGCACTGAAGCAACGTCCTGACGCCTACGATTATGCATGGCTTGCCGACGCTCTGGACAGGCTGCACAAGCCGGAAGAAGCCGCAGCGATGCGCCGCGACGGCTTGATGTTAACGCTGCAGAACAACCCACCGCAGTAGTTTCTTCACACCCGGAGATAAGTATCTCCGGGGCTTTTCTCAAGGTATAAAAAAACGCCTGCTCTTCTTACGGAGCAGGCGTTAAAACAGGTCTGTATGACAACAAGTGGGTGCTTCACTCAACGTTGTGTCCATGGTGTCTGATGAGGCATAAGCGACATCTGTCAGTGGACGATAAGCACCGTAAACGGCTCTGCGTCATTCCTGAGTTTATGAGGCACTAAGGCGAACATAAGAGATGGAATGAGCATCTACCCGCTTATTATGCCACAGCGGTCAGGGAAATAACATCCTTTAACACTTATAATAAGATAATTCTGCAACCTCTTTTCCCTTCACACACAATAGTTTCCTGAGCAAATATTCCCTGGCAACTGAATTTTTTTTCATGGATATAATGAATAATTAAAATCATTCAATTAACAATATATATATTAATCACACATCAAACTAAAAACAGCATCAATAATCAACGCGATATAATAAACCAGCCTTACATATCTCTCGTACCAGAGGTAGGATTGAAAACGCTCTCCTGATGTTCCAATTCATTTATAGGATAAATAAATAATTTATTTTCATCATAGTTATTTATATAGCCATCCTGTCAGAGAGAGGGATCTCAATTATCAATGCTTAATTACGACATCAATTTGATGTCATGAAACCGGAGCATTTTGCATGGAAATTTCGTTTTCACCCAAACTTCTTGTGGTCGCAGTCGCTGCAGCCATTCCTTTACTCGCCAACGCTGCAGATACCCCGTCAACCGCCACTGCGCGCAAGGGTTTTGCTGGTTACGATCACCCAAATCAATATCTGGTTAAACCGGCAACCACAATTGCCAACAACATGATGCCGGTGATGCAGCATCCTGCACAGGATAAAGAAACTCAGCAGAAGCTGGCAGAACTGGAGAAAAAAACCGGCAAGAAACCGAACGTGGTTATTTTCTTGCTGGATGATGTGGGCTGGATGGACGTTGGCTTTAACGGCGGCGGCGTGGCGGTGGGCAATCCAACGCCAGACATTGACTCAGTTGCCAGTCAGGGGCTGATTTTAACCTCTGCATATTCACAACCAAGTTCTTCTCCGACCCGCGCCACTATTCTCACCGGACAATACTCAATTCACCACGGTATTCTGATGCCACCGATGTACGGGCAACCAGGAGGCTTACAAGGCTTAACGACTCTGCCGCAATTGCTGCACGATCAAGGCTATGTAACCCAGGCTATCGGTAAATGGCATATGGGTGAAAACAAAGAATCCCAACCGCAGAACGTCGGTTTTGATGATTTCCGCGGCTTTAACTCTGTCTCTGATATGTATACCGAATGGCGCGATGTTCACGTCAACCCAGAGGTCGCCCTGAGCCCGGACCGTTCTGAATACATCAAACAATTACCGTTCAGCAAAGATGATGTTCATGCCGTACGTGGTGGCGAACAGCAAGCCATTGCCGACATTACACCGAAATATATGGAAGACCTGGATCAACGCTGGATGGAATATGGCGTTAAGTTCCTCGATAAGATGGCGAAGAGCGATAAACCTTTCTTCCTCTATTATGGCACTCGCGGCTGCCACTTTGATAACTACCCGAATGCGAAGTATGCCGGTAGCTCCCCAGCACGTACCTCTTATGGCGATTGTATGGTGGAAATGAACGATATCTTCGCCAACCTGTACAAAACGCTGGAGAAAAACGGCCAGTTGGATAACACGCTGATTGTCTTTACTTCCGATAACGGACCAGAAGCCGAAGTACCGCCGCACGGTCGTACTCCGTTCCGTGGCGCTAAAGGTTCGACCTGGGAAGGCGGCGTTCGCGTACCGACTTTCGTTTACTGGAAAGGCATGATCCAACCGCGTAAATCTGACGGTATTGTTGATCTGGCGGATCTCTTCCCAACCGCGCTGGATCTGGCAGGTCATCCTGGAGCGAAAGTGGCGAAACTGGTGCCGAAAACAACCTTTATTGATGGTGTGGACCAGACATCTTTCTTCCTGGGAACAAATGGTCAGTCTAACCGTAAGGCGGAGCACTACTTCCTCAACGGCAAACTTTCTGCTGTACGTATGGATGAGTTTAAATATCACGTACTAATCCAACAGCCATACGCTTATACCCAGAGCGGGTATCAGGGTGGGTTCACCGGCACAGTAATGCAAACGGCGGGATCGTCGGTGTTTAACCTGTACACCGATCCGCAGGAAAGCGACTCCATCGGGGTGCGCCATATCCCAATGGGTGTGCCGCTACAGACAGAAATGCACGCGTATATGGATATCCTGAAAAAATATCCGCCACGCGCGCAGATTAAATCTGATTAATTCAGCGCTATCGCTGTATTGGACAGCGCTGCCATTACCGGATGCGGCGTGAATACCTTATCCGGCCTACCAGATCGTACAAATTCAATATATTGCAGCGTTATGTAGGCCGGATAAGATGCGCCAGCATCGCATCCGGCACTATCGCTACATCGGGCTGCGCTGCCCATACCGGATGTGACGTGAACGCCTTATCCGGCCTACCAGATCGTACAAATTCAATATATTGCAGCGTTATGTAGGCCGGATAAGCTGCGCCAGCATCGCATCCGGCAATCAACCACTTTTTACTTATTCACCACCATCAAATGCGCCTGCATTATGTCGCTGGCCGGGCGACCATGCGCCAGCAAATCAGCCATCGCTTTCAGATACGGCGGTAGATGGCGGAAATAACGCTGATACCCGGCACACAAATAATTCAGCCCCGGTTTACCGCCGGCATCGAGCATGAAGCGATGTTTCGGGCAACCTCCCCAACATGCTTTTAACACGTTGCAACTGCGGCACTGCATCGGTAACTGCTTAAATTTATCTTCACCAAATGCCTGCTGTTGTGAGGAATCGACCATTTCTGCAACCGTCTGCTGATGCATATTCCCCAGTCGATATTGCGGATAAACATAGTGATCGCAGGCATAAACGTCGCCGTTATGCTCAACAATCACCGAGCGCCCACAGGTTGGCTGATGATGGCAAACCGCGCCCGGCGCACCGACAAAATTGGCAAATGCCCATTCGATATTCATTACGAAAATCTTGCCGACATCGCGTTTGATCCAATGGTCGAATATCGCCACCAGAAATTCACCGAACTCATCGGGGCGCACCGACCATTCCGTCAGCTCACCCTGAATATCGCCAGGCGCATGTAATTTCAGTCCATCACGGGCAGCTGTTTCATCAGCCAGACGCTCGACCACCGGAATAAACTGGATAAATTCAACTCCCGCATCGCACAAAAAATCATAAACCAGCAACGGTTGCTGCGCGCTGGTGCGGTTGACGCAGACCAATACGTTATAGTCGACATGATGTTTTTGCAGCAACGTCAGGGCGCGCATCACCAGCTTATGCGTGGGTCTGCCGCCTTTGGTCACGCGATATTGATTGTGGATCTCAGCCGGACCGTCCAGCGATAACCCAACAAGAAAATGGTTTTCTGCCAGAAATGCACACCATTCGTCATCCAGCAGCACGCCGTTAGTCTGGAAGCTATTACTTATCCGCCTGCCAGCGCCATATTTCACCTGTAACGCTACGGCACGACGGTAAAAATCCAGTCCGAGTAACGTTGGTTCGCCGCCCTGCCAGGTAAAAGCCACTTCGTTTTGTGGTTCGCTGGCGGCGATATAGTGGCGGACATACGCTTCCAGCGTATCATCGTCCATATGCGTGACTGGCTTTTCGTGGTAAAGGGATTGTTTTTCAAGATAAAAACAGTAGTCACAGTTCAGATTACAATCAGAACCGCTCGGCTTCGCCATAATATGAAAAGCACGCGTCGGAACCTGTTGCAGCATGGTCGCTCCTTGTCTGAAGTCGTCCTTCGATGAGTGTAAGGACGAAATCATACTGCGCGGCAAAACATTACTACGGGCGTTTATTGCGAAGGGGAAGTGACGAAATACACAGAAAACAAAAAACCCCGCCGAAGCGGGGTTCAAAATTGGTCGGCGAGAGAGGATTCGAACCTCCGACCCACTGGTCCCAAACCAGTTGCGCTACCAAGCTGCGCTACTCGCCGAAATACTGCTTTTTGAATTTTAGTTCAACTCTTTAAGTCGTGGTGCGAGGGGGGGGACTTGAACCCCCACGTCCGTAAGGACACTAACACCTGAAGCTAGCGCGTCTACCAATTCCGCCACCTTCGCATTGTCACAACTTTAATAATGGGGTGGCTAATGGGATTCGAACCCACGACAACTGGAATCACAATCCAGGGCTCTACCAACTGAGCTATAGCCACCACTACAAATCTTGTTACGCGGTATTACTACCACCGCAGCTCAAGCGCCGGGACTAAATGGCGCGCCCGACAGGATTCGAACCTGAGACCTCTGCCTCCGGAGGGCAGCGCTCTATCCAGCTGAGCTACGGGCGCTTAGCGCCGTTGCGGGGGTGGATAATACGGACTTCCCGCCCCTCTGTCTAGTCCCTTTTTAAATAAAATGCGCGTTTGGTTACGGTTTGTGCGTTTTGTTGCTTATTCCTCCAGTTTATGCGCTTTACCGTGGCGATTAAGGCCAAAAATTTTATAAATCGCCGTCACCGCCAGCATAAAGATGATGCCGACAAACAGCGACATACGGGTATCTTCATTAAAGTACATGCCGATCAACACGCAAATCAGGAACACCATTGTTACGTAGTTGGCCCACGGGAACAGAATGGAGCGGAACGGATGACCGGCAATCGCCGCTTTGTGTGCACGACGAAAACGCAACTGGCTTATCAAAATCACAAACCACGGCACCATCCCTGGAAGCACGCTGGCACTGTAGACGTAGACAAACACACGCTGTGGATTGGGGATGATATAGTTCAGGCACGAGCCAATTAGCAGAATAGCAATTGAGACCGCTACCCCCGCAACCGGTACGCCATGACGGGAAACTTTCGCCATCGCCGCCGGTAACTGACGATTTTTCGCCAGTGCGTAGAGCATACGTCCGCAACTGTACATGCCGCTGTTACAGCCAGAAAGCGCTGCCGTCAGCACCACAAAGTTGATAATACCCGCCGCTGCGGTAATACCGATTTTGGCAAAAGTCAGTACGAACGGGCTACCGTTGCTGCCTATTTCATTCCACGGGAAGATGGTGACGATAACGAAAATCGCGCCAACGTAGAAAATCAGGATCCGCCACAACACTTTACCTACCGCACTACGTAGCGTGACCTGTGGATTTTTTGCTTCACCAGCGGTGATGCCAATCAGCTCCACGCCCTGGTAGGACGCCACCACAATACACAATGCGGTCAGGAACCCTTTCCAGCCACCTGCAAAGAAACCGCCATGCTCTGTGAGATTGCTAAAACCAATCGACTGCCCGCCGTTGCCAAAGCCAAAGAAAATCACGCCCAGGCCAATGACAATCATCACGATAATGGTGGTAACTTTGATCATCGCGAACCAGAACTCGATTTCGCCGTACAACCGCACCGCCGCCAGATTCGCCAGCGCCACCAGCGCAACAGCAATCAACGCGGGTATCCACTGCGCCATCTCCGGGAACCAGAACTGAACGTAAACGCCGATAGCGGTGATTTCCGAGATCCCCACCGCCATCCACATAAACCAGTAAGACCAGGCGGTGAGATAGCCAAAGAACGGGCTCATATAACGATGTGCATAGACGGCGAATGAACCGGTAACCGGCTCAAGAAACAACATTTCACCCATTGAGCGCATGATGAAAAAGACGAACAGCCCGGCGATGACATAGGCCAGTAGCACCGATGGTCCTGCCCATTTCAGGGTACTGGCGGCTCCCATAAACAGGCCAACGCCAATGGTGCCCCCCAGGGCGATGAGTTCAATATGTCGAGCTTCCAGCCCACGCTGTAGCTCTGGTTTGTTATCAGCCATAAATCCTCGTGTTGTGTTTGCATGTTTTCCGGTGTTACCGGTTATCGTTATGGGTACATCGAGTGTTGCAAATGTTTTCGTAATTCAGGAGAAATGGCAAATGAAGCATTAAAAAATTGAATGATTTGTGTAATAAAACAGCAGAAGGGCGACGGAGTGAGCACCTCCGTCGCTTACAGAGGAGAGAATCAGAGATTACCAGTGTAATGCCAGCGTAAATAACGCAGTAAACGCAATTGACGCTTGATACGACTCGGCTGTGATAGCAGGCGATAAAGCCACTCCAGCCCCAGTTTTTGCCAGGCCTCTGGCGCTCGTTTCACATGACCGGTAAAGACATCGTAAGTCCCGCCAACGCCCATATACAGCGCATCCGGGTGCACCAGACGGCAATCGCGCATAAAGATCTCCTGCTTTGGCGATCCCATCGCGACGGTGACGATTTGCGCTCCGCTGGCATGGATACGCTCAAACAACGCCTGCCGCTGCTCGGGTTTAAAATAACCGTCCTGGCTGCCAACGATATTCACATTCCACAGGTCGCGCAGTTTTGCTTCGGTTTGCGCCAGCACCTCCGGTTTACCACCGACAAGAAATACCGACGTCCCTTCCTCGCCTGCGCGCGCCATCAGCTCTTCCCAGAGATCGGCCCCGGCAACGCGGGAAACCTGCGCCTGCGGGTACTTTTTACGCACTGAACGTACAACGCTGATGCCATCAGCATATTTAAATTCGGCAGCGTTAATTAACTCCCTGACCTCAGCATTATCTTCAATGGTCAGCATTTTTTCAGCATTGATGGCTACCAGCGTTCCCTGCTTCAGTTGCCCGTCGGCGAACAGATAATCGAGGGCATGCTGCATATCACGCCAACCAATTAACTGTAAGCCACGCAGCGTATAGGTCGGTGCCGTGGTGGTGTTATCCATTGTTATCCTTCAACTTTGTGACCGGAGCGATGATTTTGTGCGTTTATGAATGAGTCCGGCGCTTTCAAAAAGCCAGTACAACAGTTTTGCGATCATCAGACTTGCGCCGAAGACCACGATAAAAAAGACGACGCGTGAAACAAACGAATCCAGCCCTTCACGCGCCAGCACGATCATATTGAAGATCGCCCCGAAGCAGAAGCTGTGCAAAATCGCCGCTTTATAGCGATTGGTTTCGCGGTTGCCCAGTTCATACAGCCAGTCAAACCATTTGATGATCAGCCCAACCACAATCGCCCCCAACGGAATAAACAGTACGCCGCCCATGACAATCAGCGAACCAATAAGCGTGGGCGAGATCGCCAGCCCGGAGTGGTTATTCAGCACTTCCCAGGTGAAATAGTTGGCAGAGTTCAGCACCATACTCGGGCGCCCCGGCCACAGCCAGGAAGGGATAAAGACATAGAAATCACGGACAATCGGCGCCAGCCCCTGGAAGTCGATGTTGTCGTAGTTCTGCAACAACAACGCCAGATTCTCCCACGGCGAAAAGGTATCGCGGGTGAGATAGAGAAACGTATAGAACGCTTCATCGCCGCTCACATTCATTCCATAGCGTTTTAGCGCCAGCCAGAACATGCCAACAATCCCCAGCACGCCCGCCGCCGCCAGCATCCACAACGAAATCCAGCCACGAATAATGCCGATAAACAAGAAGATAGCGAATGCGATGATGATATTGGCGCGAGTGCCGCCGACAATCATATAAGTCAACAAACCAAACGCGACGGTGCTGACAAGAAAAAATAGCCACGCTTTGCTGTCCTGGCGCAGAAAGTAGACCACCAGCATCGCCGGGATGAAAAAGTAAAAGAAGCGTTTTAACGCCACACCGGAGACTTCGCTGGAAAAGATTTGACTGTAAGAGTTAAGCCGGAACAGCAAAAAGCCGTTGTGCATGAAGAAGATGCCGACACTCACCAGCGCAATGCCCATCAGAATCCCCCACGTGAGATTGGTCTCCACGCGATTCATGGTAAACAGCGGACGGCGCGGTACATCGACAACACGTTTGCGTAGGCGAGTTTTGTAGGTGGCATAGTAAACCGCATAGAAGCAGCCCGCAGAAAGCAACGCCTGCAACAAGATTTCCGGCGGTGCGACGCTAACATCAAAGCGAAACACCAGCACGCTGGTCAGCGGGAAGCCAAAGAAAAAAGTGAGCAAAAACAGCAATGAAAAGAAGACATTGAAGTTAAAGCGCACACGGCGGAATTCAAACCAGGTCAGCGTGGCAATAAACAGCGTGCAAAGCAACCAGACAACAAACAGGCCACTGAATTGCAGCAGACTCATGCAACCTCCCCGGCGGCAATAGCCAGCGCCCGCTGCCAGCCTTGCAGATAGTTCGGGCTAAAGAAGGCAATGGTGTTTTTATCCACCGACGCCAACTGGCGCTGCGCTTCACGCACAATATCCTCGTTGAGATCGTCGGTAGTAAACAACACCGGCAAATGCTGTTCCGTCATATCCTGCCAGAACGGATTTTCCCGGTTAAGCACACAAGGAATACCCGCCTGAATCAGTAAGCACAGCGTACCAATGCCCTGCTGGCGGGCAAAAATAAAGTAGCCGAGATCGCACTGGCGAAGTAGCGCCAGATAAGCGTCAAACTCCAGTTTTTCGCTCAGAACTTGCAGATTTTCTTCGCTGAATAATTCCAGCCCCACCTGGCGAACGTCGTTGATGTACGCTTCGTTATTAGGCGGATAGCCCATCGGCACCACCACTTTTACCGTATCGCCAAACTGTTGATGAACAGCGCGCAGAGCGGCGATATGCTCATTGCTACGATCGCCGGAGTTCCCCACAAGGATGGTCATTTTCCCTTCACGTTGCCGATCGTTCGCCATCATATTGAGAGAAGGGTCCATCCGCGTCGGGAAATAGAGCAGTTCGCCCCGCACCTTTGGATGCGTTTTGGCAAAAAAGCTCAAATCACCGCGAGTGGCAAATACGCAGCCGACCCGCTTTTGCGCCAAACGACGAATGGGATAAAACAGTCTAAATTTCAACCCACTGGAGACTTCATATAAATCTGCCCCCCAGATATGCCAGTAAAACTGACTGGGTTTGATTCCACCATTAAGCAACGCCAGCCACAGCTTGGGATTAAATTGACCGTGGAAGAAAAACCGCTGATTGCGATCAGCTTTTGCTTTAGCAATTACCGCTTCTGCCAGCGATTTTTTACCTGGATAAAATTTCACAGAAAGCGCCGGGCAGTTGTCACTTAAGCCGTCGTCCTTACCAGCAACCATAAACTCGCGCGCGTGCTCACTCGTCGCGGCCAGCGCGTCGTTGAAAAACCGCAAAACGGTTCGATTATGGTGAGGGATATCCGATCCCAGAACGTGAATCAGTACAGTCATGCCCGCCTACGCCAGAGTAAAAACACGCCACAACAAAGAGAAAAATAGACGATATAGGTTGCCATATAGGCCTGCGCCGCGCCCAGTGCGCCATGCACGGGGATCAGCCAGTGGGCAAATATCATCAATAAAGTGAACTGGCTAACTTCCGCCAGAATATAAAGCCGTAGCGACGCTTTGGCGATCACCAGATAACCAAAGACATAAGCGCCCACTTTCAACACATCCCCCACCAACTGCCAGGCAAAGAGATCGCGCATGGCGGTAAATTTATTCGACAACAGCAGCCAGATGGCAAAATCACGTAGCAGCCAGACGGTAAAACTCGCCGCCGCTACCGCCGGTAAGACGAATTTCAGCGATTTAACCACTTCCCGGGTGATATCGCGCTTTTCCGTTAGCCGCGACAACGTGGGCAGTAAATATACGCTGAATGATGCCGTAATAAATTGCAGGTAGGCGTCGGAAATACTGCTCACCCCTTGCCAGATACCCACTTCATCCCAGCTATACTGCGCCGCCAGTAGCTTACGCATCATGATGTACGCAACGGGCAAGGTTACCGACGTAATCAACGCCATAAGCGTAAACTTGCTCAACTGCCCTGCCAGACCGCTATCCCAGCTGGGTTTCAGATAGCTTAACGGGATAACGCCACGCTTCATCAGCATGATGGCGGCAGGAATCACCACCAGCGCGGGAATCAACGCCAGCCCCAGCAACGCGCCTTCATAACCGCCCAAACGGTAACTGACGTAATAAGCGATGACGCCAATCAAGCTGCCGACCATCAGCGATAACGCATTACCTGCGGCATCGCGAAAGCCTTTCATCAACGCCAGCAACAGGTTGCCCCAGGCGATCCCCATTTGCATCAGCGCCACTAAACGCACCAGTCCCTGATAGTCGGTATTACCAAACAATCCCTGGCTGATTGGCGCAGCTGCCAGCACAAAAACCAGCGCCATCAGCGTGGAGAAGCCAAGCACCATTGCAGATGAAGTACCAACCACGCGGCGCAGCTGCTGCGGATTATCATGGTGCTGGGCAACGTACTTAGTTACACCGTTAAAGATACCCGCTCCCGCCAGTACGCCGAGCACGGTAATCAACTGGCGGAAATTCGCCGCCAACCCCAGTCCAGCCGGACCAAATGACACCGCCAGTAATTTACCAACCAGTAACCCGGCACCAATCTTGACCAGCGTACTGGCCGCCGTCCACAAAGACGCTTTTGCCAGTGACATATCAGGAGAAGTAGTTCAATAAGGTCGCAATTACCGTGCGCTGATTGACGGGCGACAGGTTATAGAACAGCGGCAGGCGCAGCAAACGCTCACTCTCTTTGGTGGTGTAACGATCTTCGCCATGGAATTCACCAAAGTGTTCACCCGCCGGGCTTACGTGTAGCGGAATATAGTGGAACACCGCCATGATTTCCGCTTCTTTCAGGAAGTTTATCAACGCGCTCCGGTCATCAATATCCCGCAGTTTAATGTAGAACATATGCGCATTCTGCACGCAACCATCGGGAATAGACGGCAGTTCGATACGCCCAGCTTTCGCCAGAGGTGTTAACGCATCGTAGTAGTTTTGCCACAGCGCCAGGCGCTGCTGGTTGATGCGATCCGCCGCTTCCAGTTGCGCCCACAGGTACGCCGCTTGCAGATCGGACATCAAATAGCTGGAACCGATATCGCGCCAGGTATATTTATCAACCTGCCCACGGAAGAACTGGCTGCGGTTAGTACCTTTTTCGCGGATGATCTCCGCTCGCTCGATCAACGCGTTATCGTTAATCAGCGTCGCACCGCCTTCACCGCCCGCCGTGTAGTTTTTGGTTTCATGGAAGCTAAAGCAGCCAATATGACCAATGGTTCCCAGAGCACGCCCCTTGTAAGTGGACATCACGCCCTGAGCGGCATCTTCCACCACAAACAGATTATGCTTTTTCGCCAGCGCCATTATAGTGTCCATTTCACAGGCCACCCCCGCGTAATGCACCGGCACAATAACGCGCGTTTTGTCGGTGATCGCCGCTTCAATCAGCGTTTCGTCGATGTTCATGGTATCCGGGCGAATATCGACAAAGACAATTTTTGCCCCACGCAGTACAAAAGCGTTAGCGGTGGAGACAAAAGTGTAGCTCGGCATGATCACTTCATCGCCCGGCTGAATATCCAGCAACAGCGCCGCCATCTCCAGAGAAGCGGTACAAGAAGGCGTTAACAACACTTTGGCACTGCCAAAACGTTGTTCCAGCCACTGCTGACAGCGACGGGTAAAACCACCATCGCCGCACAGTTTGCCGCTGCCCATAGCCGACTGCATATAGTCGAGTTCGGTTCCCACCACCGGCGGAGCGTTAAATGGAATCATGTGATCACCTGTATAACCAGTATGCAGTGCTTTCTACATTCGCACCGCTTTGTATGTATCGTTTAAGCGCGGCGGTGTTGCCCATCTGGGTCGCCACCCGCAAAGTTGTTTTACCGCGAGCATACGCCCAGTTTAGCGCCGCCTGCATCAACTGTTCACCTGCTCCACGCCCTGCCAGCAAACCAATTCGCACATCGGTGGCGTTCAACTCCCGCAGGGAAACATAGCCGCGAATAGCGCCGGACGCCGAACGTAAAACCAGACATTGATGATCAAAGGTGCCGCGCACGGCATTTTCAATCCACTGCGCATAAAAGCGACCGCTGGCGTCAGGCGCATACCACGGCGCACGAAAACGGCTTTGCACAAATGCGGCACTGGCTAACTGACGTAATGCGGGAATATCAGTCTCTTGTGCCACTTCCTCATTGCTTTCACCAGCATTAGTCACCGGTAACGCCAAATCGATTTCACCTTCCACCAGTATGAATCCCAACTGTTGCAGAGCATCCAGCTCAGCGGTGTTTGATGCGGCAATTTTGGCCTGCACCCGCGACCACGGCGCTAACGCGTCTGACGTCAAGAGAGGTGCTTCAGCACTGATGCGCACAATGGCGCTGTTAACGCCAAAGAAGGCATTTTCCCAGATGAGTGGTTCAATACTGGCGCGGACGGGCACGGAGTAACTCCAGCAGATATTGGCCGTAACCGGTTTTCGCCAGCGAACTTGCGGCGCGCTTCACGCCTTCGTCGTCGAGCCAGCCGTTGCGCCAGGCGATCTCTTCCAGACAGGCAATCTTAAAGCCCTGGCGTTTTTCCACCGTCTGTACAAAGGTACTGGCTTCAATCAGGCTGTCGTGAGTGCCGGTGTCCAGCCAGGCAAATCCGCGCCCCAGTAGTTCAACGGTCAGGTTGCCTGCCTCCAGATACATTTGATTAATGGAGGTTATTTCCAACTCACCGCGTTCCGACGGCTTCACCTGCTTCGCGTACTCCACCACGCTGCTGTCGTAGAAATAAAGTCCGGTTACCGCCCAGTTTGATTTCGGCTGCTTTGGCTTTTCTTCCAGTGAAATAGCGCGGAAATTATCGTCAAACTCCACGACGCCGAAGCGTTCTGGATCCATCACCTGATAGCCAAAAATCGTCGCGCCTTCCGTACGCGCCGCAACATGCCGCAGTTTCGGACTGAAACCCTGACCAAAAAAGATATTATCGCCCAGCACCAGGCAGGAAGGTTCACCGTTAAGGAAGGTTTCACCGATGATAAACGCCTGTGCCAGGCCGTCCGGGCTGGGCTGTTCTGCATATTCCAGATGGATACCGAACTCGCTGCCGTCGCCCAGCAGGCGCTGAAAATAACCTTTATCTTCCGGCGTGGTGATGATGAGAATTTCGCGGATACCCGCCAGCATCAGCACCGACAACGGATAGTAAATCATTGGTTTATCGTAAATCGGCAGTAGCTGCTTCGACACACCGCGCGTAATCGGGTGCAGGCGAGTGCCAGAACCGCCCGCCAGGATAATCCCTTTCATGTCTGCTTACCCCTTCAGCCCCAAACGTTCGCCCTGATAGCTGCCGTCCTGTACCTGCTTCCACCAGCTTTCATTGGTCAGATACCACTGCACTGTTTTACGCATACCACTTTCAAAAGTTTCCTGCGGCAGCCAGCCAAGTTCACGGGCAATTTTCGAGGCATCGATGGCATAACGTAAATCATGCCCAGGACGATCGGCGACAAAAGTGATCAGGTCACGATAGTGCGCCACACCCTGCGGTTTGTTCGGTGCCAGTTCTTCCAGCAGTTCGCAAATGGTTTCCACCACATCGAGATTCTTACGCTCGTTGTGACCACCAATATTATAGGTTTCACCGATTTTTCCGGTGGTCGCCACGCAATACAGCGCGCGAGCGTGGTCTTCGACATACAACCAGTCACGGATTTGCTGCCCGTTGCCATATACCGGTAGCGGTTTACCCGCCAGCGCGTTGAGGATCATCAGCGGGATCAATTTTTCCGGGAAGTGATAAGGGCCGTAGTTATTCGAGCAGTTGGTGATAAGCGTCGGCAGACCGTAGGTACGCAACCAGGCGCGGACCAGATGATCGCTGCTGGCTTTTGACGCGGAATAAGGACTACTCGGCGCATACGGCGTGGTTTCGGTGAAGAAATCATCCGTAGAGTGCAGGTCGCCATACACTTCGTCGGTAGAGATATGGTGGAAACGGAAAGCCGATTTTTTATCATCCGCCAGCGTATTCCAGTAAGCCCGCGCCGCTTCAAGAAGTGTGTAAGTACCCACAATGTTGGTTTCGATAAATGCCGCCGGACCGTCGATAGAACGGTCAACGTGACTTTCCGCCGCCAGATGCATCACACAGTCAGGTTGATGCTGGGCAAAAACGCGCGCCAACTCTGCCCGATCACAAGCATCAACTTTCTCAAAGGCAAAGCGATCGCTCTGTGCGACCGGTGCCAGCGACATTAAGTTTCCAGCGTAGGTCAGTTTATCGACAACCACTACCGCATCACGGGTTTCGTTGATGATATAACGCACCAGTGCCGAGCCAATAAACCCGGCACCACCTGTCACCAGAATTTTTCTCATCAGCGCCAGACTCCTTTAACATCAACAATATATTGCTGACGAACGTTGTCGCCATTGATAACTTTGAACTGACTATGATCGACCAGCATCACCAACACATCAGCCGTCGCCAGCGCGTCATCAAGCTGCGCCAGCGTGCAAAGCCCGGTCAGTTTTTTCGGCAACTGGTGAATGTTCGGTTCGACAACCAGCGTTTCACCACTGTGCCATTGAGCGATCAGTTCAGCGATTTCCATCGCCGGACTTTCGCGCAGGTCATCAATATTCGGCTTAAACGCCAGCCCAAAGCAGGCAATTTTTAGCTCGCTGGCGCGTTTATCAGTGGCGGCCAGACAATCAGCTACCGTCGCTTTCACCTGATCAATTACCCAAAAAGGTTTGTGATCATTCACTTCCCGGGCAGTACGAATAAGGCGTGCCTGCTGCGGGTTCTGCGCCACAATAAACCACGGATCAACAGCGATGCAGTGACCGCCCACACCCGGACCAGGCTGCAGAATATTGACGCGAGGGTGACGATTGGCCAGACGAATCAATTCCCAGACGTTAATTCCCTGATCAGCGCAAATCAGCGACAGTTCATTAGCGAAGGCAATATTCACATCGCGGAAGCTGTTTTCGGTCAGCTTACACATTTCCGCCGTCCGCGAATTAGTGACGACACACTCACCTTCAAGGAAGATTTTGTACAATTCGCTGGCGCGCGCCGAGCAAACTGGCGTCATACCGCCAATTACGCGATCATTTTTAATCAGCTCAACCATCACCTGTCCTGGCAGCACACGCTCCGGGCAGTAGGCAATATTCACGTCCGCCTGCTCGCCGACCTGCTGCGGAAAGGTCAAGTCCGGGCGCATCTCTGCTAACCATTCTGCCATTTTCTCGGTTGACCCTACCGGAGAGGTGGATTCAAGGATCACCAGCGCGCCTTTTTTCAGTACTGGCGCGATGGAACGGGCAGCCGATTCGACATAGGCCATATCCGGCTCATGATCGCCTTTAAACGGCGTCGGTACAGCAATCAGCCAGGCATCGGCCTCAACGGGCGTGGTACTCGCTCGCAAAAAACCCTCTTCCACGGCAGTTTTTACCACGCTCGCCAAATCAGGTTCGACGATATGGATTTCGCCACGATTGATGGTATCAACCGTCTGTTGGTTGATATCGACGCCAATCACCTGTTTTTGTCGGGAGGCAAACGCCGCCGCCGTCGGCAGCCCAATGTAACCCAATCCAATGACAGAAATGGTCGCAAAACTCATAGTGATATCCGATTATTTTTTAACGCTTCCAAAATGCGAGAGCATGCCTGACCATCACCATATGGGTTATGGGCGCGGCTCATGGTTTGATATTCGTTTTCGTCTTCTAAAAGACGCGTCACTTCCTCGACTATCCGCTGCTTATCCGTGCCAACCAGACGCACCGTACCCGCTGTTACCGCTTCCGGGCGCTCAGTGGTATCGCGCATCACCAGTACCGGTTTCCCCAGCGAGGGCGCTTCTTCCTGAATGCCGCCGGAATCGGTCAAAATCAGCCAGGCGTGGGTCATCAACCAGACAAACGGTAAATACTCTTGCGGATCGATCAGAATAACGTTTTTCACGTGCCCCAGAATGCGATTGACCGGTTCTCTGACATTCGGATTGAGATGTACCGGATAGACAATCTGGATGTCCTGGTGAGTCGTGGCGATTTCCGCCAGCGCATGGCAGATTTCCTCAAAGCCGCGACCGAAGCTTTCGCGTCGGTGACCGGTCACCAGAATCATTTTTTTATCAGGGTCGATAAACGGGTAATTCGCCGCCAGCGCTGTTCGTTGCGCGTTGCTGTTCATAACCTGATCGCGCACCCACAACAAGGCGTCGATGACCGTATTACCGGTAATGAAGATTCGACTATCAGCGACGTTCTCACGCAGCAGGTTTTGCCGCGACGTTTCGGTAGGGGAAAAGTGATACATCGCCAGATGCCCGGTCAACGTGCGGTTAGCCTCTTCCGGCCACGGCGAGTAGAGATCGCCCGTGCGTAACCCCGCCTCAACGTGACCAACCGGAATACGCTGATAAAACGCCGCCAGACTGGTAGCCAGCGTGGTGGTGGTATCGCCGTGCACCAGCACCACATCAGGTTTAAACTCGGCAAGAATAGGTTTTAGCCCTTCCAGGATCCGACAGGTTATTTCAGTCAGTCCCTGTCCCGGCTGCATTATGTTGAGATCGTAGTCAGGTACAATGGAAAAGAGTTTTAGCACCTGATCGAGCATCTCCCGATGCTGCGCAGTGACGCAAACTTTAGCCTCAAAAAAAGGATCTTTTGCCAACGCATGCACCAACGGCGCCATCTTAATGGCTTCCGGGCGCGTGCCAAATACAGTCAGTACTTTCACATCGATTCTCTTCGAAAAAGCGGCGAGCTCTCAGGCGCTCACCGCAGCAGTGTTGCTATTTCGAGCAACGGCGGGTTAATGCGACACCAGCCCCGATCAGCCCCCCGACAATGCCCCACATAATCATCAGGAAGGCACGACGCGGGCTATCGCGTTTTACCGGTTCTTCCGGCGTACGCAAATAGCGATAGGTCTGAAAACGCGGATCCAGGGTTGGACCAACATTAAGGGTGTTCAACATAGCCCGATTCTGATCATAGTCGAGATCAAAGGCCGGGCCGACGGCCTGTAAATTTTCTAACCGCGCCTGCAGCATAGGGCGCCCAAGCAGAAACATTTCTGAATCAGGCAATTCATCCGCAGGAACGTCTGTCGCACTGCGAGAGATATTATGTTGTTCGGCAATTTTGAGCGCCTGCTCAATGCTGTTTACCCGGCGGTCGTAGATCGCTTTCGCAACCTCTTCCTGACGCTTTACCTGAGCTTTCGTCTGGATGGTGCGCGCAGCCCATGCGCCTTTCAGCTCATCATTCAAATGGCTGGCCGCGCGCTGACTCGCGAATGCGACATACTGACGCAGCAGGTTATTAGCATCGGGGGCGGTTTCGGCAATCAATTTCACGTTGTCATTGATTGCACGGGCAGAATCACCGGGAATAAACTGGATGTTGTTGATCATTTCATCCAGCAACGCTGCATCGGCTTTACTGTTACCGACCATCCGCTGTTTATAATAGTCCGTCTGCAGCCAGAAATCGCGGCGGGTATCCCACGACGCCAGTTGCATAACAAACTCTTTATAGGCTTCGTCCATTACCGATGGCTGATCGGCAGGTGTCGTACCGGCGCGCTCATCCAGGTTACGCAGAAACTGCTGTTGCGAGTAGTATCCCCCCAACATATTCACCGTTGGACGATCGGTAATCGCCGTCGCGCTCCACTCCTGACGGGCAAAAAATGTATACGCCAGCGCGATTAAAGCAAACGCCAGTCCCATGCCAACAATCCACAGCTTCCCAGCCCACAAGGTACGAAACAACCCACGAATATCCAGTTCATTTTCAGCATTTTCGGCTGGTTTCCCAGGCATTGGTTGCGTCATTACATCCTCGTTTATTTGGTTAAGTTGGGGCTGCCACCACGATTTCTGCGCAGTCGGCGTTTCACACGCTTAATAAAGCGAGCAACCTTCCAGGCACGCTTAATACAATAGCCATAGAGGAAGAATGCTAGCAAAAAGAGCACCAGCATGACCCATTCAGGGACAAAATGAGAGTATTCTGCCAGCACGCCAATGGAGGCGAGCAGTGCGGCGGCAAGGGTAATCAACACAAACGCCTGACGAGAAGTAAACCCGGCGCGCATGATCAAATGATGAATATGCTGGCGGTCAGGCGAGAATGGACTCATACCTTTACGCAAGCGACGGTACATAATCGCCACCATGTCCATTAGCGGAATGGCGATTATCCATAATGCAGTCACCGGGCTAATCGGATGCGTTTTGCCCTGGGTGGTTTCCAGCAGGATCCAGATAACGGTGAAACCAATCAGCGTACTCCCCGCATCCCCCATAAAGACTTTGTAGCGGCGGCCCAGAACCCCAAGGTTGAGCATAATATATGGCAGGATGGCGGCGATCATCGCAAAGCACCAGATAGCGAGGCTGGTTTGCCCGTCGAACCACAAAATCATACCGATTGCCGCGAACGAGACGCAGGAGAGACCTCCCAGCAGACCATCAATACCATCAACCATGTTGAAAGCGTTGATTGCGGCCCAAACGGCAAACAGCGTCAGGAAGTAGCCAAACGGCCCGAGCACCATTTCCCAGGAACCGAAGATATAGCCCAGGCTACTGAGATAAAGTTTGCCGAACACCATCATAACGATGCCAACAGCAGCCTGGATGGTGGCACGGATTTTTACACTGATATCGAAGCGGTCATCCAGTGCGCCGATAAACACCAAAACACCAGCACAGGCGAGATAGAGAGATGCATGCGGAATATAGTAGTCGACAATTCCGAACGTAAAGCAAATCCCTGCGTAAACTGAAATACCCCCAACGAGCGGTATCAATCCCTGGTGACGTTTGCGGAAGTTAGGTTTATCCACTAAACCGACTTTTTTTGCGACCTTGCGGGCAAAAAATAGAAACAGTGTCGTGAATAAAAAGATACTGATGAGATCAGTACTCACTGTCAGTAAATTCACAATGCATGCTCTCAGAGAAAATTATTAGCAGAAGTATAACCACGAAGGCCTTTATTCAGAAGGGAAACTCCCGTTCAAACCCACCAGCCCTGTGCAAAAATTAATCATTTGATATGCAAATTGCATAACACACGAGCAAAATCCAGGAATTTTCCCAATATTGCCAGTGCGCCGTTAAGATTACAGATATAAAAGCAAAACGCCACGTAAACACGTGGCGTTTTTGGCATAAGACAAATTTATGAGCGTTTCATCATCTCGAAGAAATCGTCATTGGTCTTGGTCATCGCCAGTTTATTGATGAGGAACTCCATTGCATCGATTTCACCCATCGGGTGAATGATTTTACGCAGGATCCACATTTTCTGCAGCTCTTCCTGGGTAGTGAGCAGCTCTTCTTTACGCGTACCGGAGCGGTTGTAGTCGATAGCCGGGAAGACGCGTTTTTCAGCGATCTTACGAGAGAGGTGCAGCTCCATGTTGCCTGTACCTTTAAACTCTTCGTAGATAACTTCGTCCATTTTGGAACCCGTGTCGATCAGCGCCGTTGCGATGATCGTCAGGCTGCCGCCCTCTTCCACGTTACGCGCAGCGCCGAAGAAGCGTTTCGGACGATGCAGAGCGTTAGCATCCACACCACCAGTCAGCACTTTACCAGACGCCGGAACTACGGTGTTGTAGGCGCGCGCCAGACGGGTGATGGAGTCGAGCAAGATGATAACGTCTTTTTTGTGCTCAACCAGGCGTTTTGCCTTCTCGATCACCATTTCCGCAACCTGAACGTGGCGAGATGCCGGTTCATCAAAGGTAGAAGCCACAACCTCACCTTTCACCAGACGCTGCATCTCGGTCACTTCTTCTGGACGTTCGTCGATCAACAGAACCATCAGTACACAGTCTGGATGGTTGTAGGCAATGCTCTGGGCGATATTCTGCAGCAGCATGGTTTTACCCGCTTTCGGCGGCGCCACTATCAGACCACGTTGACCACGACCGATCGGCGATGCCAGATCCAGTACGCGCGCCGTTAAATCTTCAGTAGAACCGTTACCGCGTTCCATACGCAGACGAGAATTTGCGTGCAGCGGGGTTAAGTTCTCAAAGAGGATTTTGTTGCGGGCGTTTTCAGGTTTGTCGAAGTTAACTTCGTTAACTTTCAGCAGCGCAAAATAGCGTTCACCTTCTTTCGGCGGGCGAATCTTACCAGAGATGGTATCACCAGTGCGGAGGTTAAAACGGCGGATTTGGCTGGGGGAAACGTAGATGTCATCAGGGCCGGCGAGGTAGGAGCTGTCTGCGGAACGGAGGAAACCAAATCCATCCTGCAATATCTCCAGTACGCCATCACCAAAGATATCTTCGCCACTCTTTGCGTGCTGCTTCAGGATGGCAAAAATAATGTCCTGCTTACGCATACGAGCCAGATTTTCCAGCCCCATATTTTCGCCGAGAGTGATCAGCTCAGAAACCGGCGTATTCTTTAATTCGGTAAGATTCATAGTGGTGTGAGTTCTTAAACTTGGGGTAAATCTCGAACTTAATGTTGTGAATGGTATGGCAGGATCATCCATGCCTGTTTACGGTTATCAGCTCATGTCTTTTCGCTGCCTGGTCACAAGAGAGTACGCAGAACTGAAACGACAAGACGGATTGAGTGACAAACCAGAAATCTGTTCACTTCGCATTAGATAAAAACGGGAAGCGTTGGATATTACAAGATTCAAACTTAATAAGGTAAGTTTAATACGAAGTCAACATTAAGTTAGCATGGCTCACGCCGGGCGTCCAGTTTTTAGCGACGGGGCACCCGAACATGACGTTCCCTTATGCCAGGTTGGCGTCGAGGAACTCTTTAAGTTGGCCTTTAGACAGAGCGCCCACTTTGGTTGCCGCCACTTCACCGTTTTTGAACAGCAGCAGAGTCGGGATACCACGGATGCCATATTTCGGCGCAGTGCCAGGATTCTGATCGATGTTCAGTTTTGCAACGGTCAGTTTGCCCTGATATTCGTCAGCGATTTCATCCAGAATCGGGGCGATCATTTTGCACGGACCGCACCACTCTGCCCAGAAATCGACGAGGATCGCCCCGTCCGCTTTGAGTACATCCGTGTCAAAACTGTCGTCAGTCAGGTGAATAATTTTATCGCTCATATATAACTCCACAGGAATAAGCCTGGCGTGTTGGTTTCGTTGTTGGTGTAACATTAACCAACTAAAGGTTGACTTTATTTCACCGGATACGCTTTCGTAAAGCAATAGTAAGCTGATATTCTATCACACTATGAGCAAAACACATTTAACAGAACAGAAGTTTTCCGACTTCGCCCTGCATCCGAAGGTTGTAGAAGCCCTTGAAAAAAAAGGGTTTCATAACTGCACGCCCATTCAGGCACTGGCCCTTCCGCTGACGCTGGCGGGTCGTGACGTAGCCGGGCAGGCGCAAACCGGTACCGGGAAAACGATGGCGTTTCTTACGTCTTCTTTTCATTATCTTCTCTCTCATCCCGCGATTGCCGATCGCAAGGTGAACCAGCCACGTGCCTTAATTATGGCACCGACGCGTGAACTTGCCGTGCAGATCCACGCCGATGCGGAACCGCTGGCGCAGGCAACCGGCCTGAAGCTGGGGCTGGCTTACGGTGGCGATGGCTACGACAAACAGCTGAAAGTGCTGGAAAGCGGCGTTGACATTCTGATTGGCACCACGGGGCGTTTGATTGACTACGCCAAGCAGAACCACATTAACCTCGGCGCCATTCAAGTAGTCGTGCTGGACGAAGCAGATCGTATGTACGATCTGGGCTTTATTAAAGATATCCGCTGGCTGTTCCGCCGCATGCCGCCTGCGAATCAGCGCCTCAACATGCTGTTCTCCGCCACGCTTTCGTACCGGGTACGTGAACTGGCGTTCGAGCAGATGAACAACGCCGAATACATCGAAGTGGAACCGGAACAGAAAACGGGCCACCGCATTAAAGAAGAGCTTTTCTACCCTTCTAACGAAGAAAAAATGCGTTTGCTGCAAACGCTGATCGAAGAAGAGTGGCCAGACAGAGCGATTATTTTCGCTAACACTAAACATCGTTGTGAAGATATCTGGGGTCACCTGGCTGCAGATGGTCATCGTGTCGGTTTGTTAACTGGCGATGTAGCACAGAAAAAACGCCTGCGCATTCTCGAAGAGTTTACCCGCGGCGATCTGGATATTTTAGTTGCCACCGACGTTGCCGCGCGTGGTTTGCATATCCCGGCCGTGACACACGTCTTTAACTACGATTTACCTGATGACTGTGAAGATTACGTTCACCGTATCGGTCGTACCGGGCGCGCAGGAGCAAGTGGTCACTCCATTAGCCTGGCGTGTGAAGAATATGCGTTGAATTTGCCTGCAATTGAAACCTATATTGGTCACTCAATTCCGGTAAGCAAATACAATCCAGACGCATTGATGACCGATCTGCCAAAACCGCTGCGCCTGACACGCACGCGCCCAGGTAATGGTCCGCGTCGTACTGGTGCTCCGCGTAATCGTCGTCGTTCGGGTTAAATAAACAATGCCATACTCAAAATCATTCAAACTGCATCAAGATGGCAAGAAAATGAGTCCCGATGGGCTTACTGTAGCGCAGTCAATGCAGAGACAAATTGAAGGATGAAGAGTATGGGTTCCACCTCGTCGCTATATGCCGCTATTGATCTCGGTTCGAATAGTTTTCATATGCTGGTTGTGCGCGAGGTGGCTGGAAGCATCCAGACGCTGACGCGAATTAAACGCAAAGTGCGTCTGGCTGCTGGCCTGAACAGCGAAAATACCCTCTCTAATGAAGCAATGGAGCGCGGCTGGCAATGTCTGCGCCTGTTTGCTGAACGTCTGCAAGATATCCCACCCTCGCAAATTCGCGTTGTCGCCACGGCGACGTTACGTCTTGCCGTCAATGCCTGTGATTTTATCGCTACAGCACAGGAAATCCTCGGTTGTCCGGTACAAGTTATCAGCGGTGAGGAGGAAGCTCGCCTGATTTATCAGGGTGTTGCTCATACCACTGGCGGTGCCGATCAGCGACTGGTGGTTGATATCGGTGGTGCCAGTACAGAACTGGTAACCGGCACAGGTGCGCAAACCACCGCCTTGTTCAGCCTGTCGATGGGCTGCGTTACCTGGCTGGAACGTTATTTTGCTAATCGTCATCTGGGACAAGAAAACTTTGTCGCTGCCGAGCAAGCCGCGCGCGAAGTGTTACGTCCGGTTGCTGATGAATTGCGGCATCACGGCTGGAAAGTGTGCGTTGGCGCTTCCGGCACCGTGCAGGCGTTACAGGAAATCATGATGGCGCAGGGGATGGATGAACGCATTACCCTGGAGAAATTGCAGCAACTGAAACAGCGCGCCATTCATTGCGGTCGTCTGGAAGAGCTGGAGATTGATGGGTTAACGCTGGAGCGCGCGTTAGTCTTCCCAAGTGGTCTGGCGATTCTCATCGCCATTTTTACCGAGTTGAATATTCAGTGTATGACGCTGGCGGGCGGTGCGCTACGTGAAGGCCTGGTCTACGGTATGTTGCATCTGGCCGTCGAACAGGATATTCGCAGCCGTACACTGCGTAATATTCAACGTCGCTTTATGATTGATATCGATCAAGCGCAGCGAGTAGCTAAAGTTGCCGCTAACTTCTTCGAAAAAGTAGAAAATGAGTGGCATCTGGAAGCAATTAGCCGCGATTTGCTGATCAGCGCCTGTCAGCTTCATGAAATTGGTCTGAGCGTCGATTTCAAGCAAGCGCCGCAACATGCCGCTTATTTGGTACGTAATCTGGATCTTCCAGGGTTTACCCCCGCACAGAAAAAACTGCTGGCGACACTGTTGCTCAACCAGACTAACCCTATCGATCTCTCGTCTCTTCATCAGCAAAATGCCGTACCGCCACGCGTCGCAGAACAACTCTGCCGTTTACTACGTCTGGCAATTATTTTTGCCAGCCGTCGCCGTGATGATTTAGTGCCGGAAATTAAATTACAGGCCAACCATGAACAGTTAACGTTAACGCTTCCGCAAGGTTGGCTGGAGCAGCATCCGCTGGGCAAAGAGATTATTGATCAAGAAAGCCAGTGGCAGAGCTACGTCCACTGGCCGTTGGAAGTGCATTAACGTGTAAGGTGCCGGATACGATGCTGACATCTTATCCGGCGTTTCCAGGGAGTGATTATTTCCCTCGTTTTGCCGCCATCATCGCTTTCAGATTTGCCAGATGGCTTTGTCCTTTCTGCATCCGTTCTTCGGCGCTGATCACTTTACGCTCCTGTTCCCAAATCAGATCATCCTGCGGCAACTCCAGCAGGAAACGGCTCGGCTCCGGGCGCACCAGTTCGCCGTACTGACGGCGTTCTTTACACAGCGTAAAGGTCAATTCCTTCTGGGCGCGAGTGATACCGACATAGGCTAACCGCCGCTCCTCATCAATATTATCTTCATCAATGCTGCTTTGGTGCGGCAGAAATCCTTCTTCCATACCGACCATGTAAACATAAGGAAACTCCAGTCCTTTTGACGCGTGCAGGGTCATCAGTTGCACCTGATCCAGCTCTTCTTCACTCTCACCACGCTCCATCATGTCGCGCAGAGTAAAGCGCGTTACCACTTGAGTGAGGGTCATCGGCTCATCCAGTTCACTGCCTTCCAGCATCTCCGTCATCCAGCTAAATAACTGGTTAACGTTCTTCATGCGCATTTCGGCGGCTTTCGGGCTGGGCGATGTTTCGTACAGCCAGGATTCATAATCCATGCCGTGGATCAGATCGCGCACCGCGGCAATCGGCTCCCGCTCTGCCAGACGCTGGATTTCCGCCAGCCAGTGGGTAAAACGTGTCAACGCCTCATAACCGCGTCCACTAAGCGTCTGACTCAGACCCATATCAAAACTGGCGGTGAACAAGCTTTTATTACGCGTCATCGCCCACTCGCCCAGTTTTTTCAGCGTCGCCGGACCAATCTCCCGTTTCGGTGTATTGACGATACGTAGAAATGCGCTGTCATCGTCTGGATTGGTTAACACGCGCAGATAAGCCAGCAAATCTTTGATTTCCGGGCGAGAGAAGAATGAAGTGCCGCCGGATATTTTGTACGGGATGCGGTTTTGCATCAGGAATTTTTCAAACACCCGCGACTGATGATTACCGCGATAGAGAATGGCGTAATCTTTGTACTGTGTTTTGTTGACGAAGTGATGCGCGATCAGCTCGCCAGTAACACGCTCGGCCTCATGTTCTTCGTTATTCGCACTTAATACTTTTAGCTCCGCACCGTAGCCCAGTTCGGAGAACAGACGCTTTTCAAAAACGTGCGGGTTATTGGCGATCAGGATGTTCGCCGCTTTCAGAATACGCCCGGAAGAACGGTAGTTCTGTTCGAGTTTAATCACCTTCAACGCCGGGAAATCCTGACTCAACAGCACCAGGTTTTGCGGACGGGCGCCACGCCAGGAGTAGATCGACTGGTCATCGTCTCCCACCACGGTAAAGCGCGCACGACTCCCCACCAGCAGTTTCACCAGCTCATACTGACTGGTGTTGGTGTCCTGATACTCATCCACCAACAGATAACGAATTTTATTCTGCCAACGTTCGCGGACTTCTTCATTGCGTTGTAGCAGCAACGTCGGCAATAAAATCAGATCGTCGAAGTCGAGAACGTTACACGCTTTCAGGTGCGCATCATACAGCCCATAACAATGGGCAAAAATACGATCCCGCTCGCCTTTTGCCTCTGCCGCCGCCTGCGCCGGAGTTTTAAGATCGTTCTTCCAGTTAGAGATGGTCGAAATTAGCTGTTGCAGGAGAACTTTGTCATCTTCAATCAGCCCCTCAGTCAGCTCTTTGAGCAACGCCAGCTGATCGGTGTCGTCAAACAGCGAAAAGTTCGCTTTCATCCCCAACGCTGCATACTCACGTTTGATGATATCCAGCCCCAACGTATGGAAAGTGGAGATCATCAACCCACGCGCCTCTTTGCGCCCCAGCGTCTGGCCGACACGCTCTTTCATTTCACGCGCCGCTTTATTGGTAAAGGTCACCGCCGCAATGTGCCGCGCCTGATAACCGCAATCGCGGATCAGATGGGCGATTTTATTGGTAATAACACGAGTTTTACCGGAACCCGCGCCCGCCAGTACCAGGCAGGGGCCGGTAACGAATTCGACAGCTTGTTGTTGGCCGGGGTTTAGACGCATAGAAAAATCGCTCAATGAAAGTCGGGAGGGGAAAATAACAGCGTGGTAGTATAGCCAGCCTCATCCTTACCACTCAAGGCACGATCATGGCAAAAACAGCGGCAGCACTGCATATCCTTGTAAAAGAAGAGAAACTGGCTCTGGAACTTCTGGAGCAGATTAAGAACGGCGCTGATTTCGGCAAGCTGGCGAAGAAACACTCCATTTGCCCGTCAGGCAAACGCGGTGGTGATTTAGGTGAATTCCGTCAGGGTCAAATGGTTCCGGCATTCGATAAAGTGGTTTTCTCCTGCCCGGTGCTGGAGCCAACCGGACCGCTGCATACCCAATTCGGTTACCACATCATTAAGGTGCTGTACCGTAACTAACAAAAAACCCGGTGCTTCTGAACACCGGGTTTTTGCCGGATGGCGCTGCGCTTATCAGGCCCTTTTTGTAGGCCGGATAAGGCGTTTACGCCGCCATCCGGCACTGCATGTGACAGCTTATCCTGCAACAGCAATACGTTTCATATCCGTCATATAGCCACGCAGTTTCTTACCTACCTGCTCAATCGCATGGCTGCGAATCGCGTCATTCACATCACGCAGTTGCGCGTTATCTACCGCCCCTTCCGGGATAGCTTTACCCAGATCGCCTGGCTGCAATTCTGCCATAAACGGTTTCAGCAGCGGCACACAAGCATATGAGAACAGATAGTTTCCGTACTCGGCGGTATCCGAGATAACCACGTTCATTTCATACAGACGCTTACGGGCAATGGTGTTAGCAATCAGCGGCAGTTCGTGCAGTGATTCGTAGTAAGCCGACTCTTCGATGATGCCGGAAGCCACCATGGTTTCGAACGCCAGCTCAACGCCCGCTTTCACCATCGCGATCATCAGTACGCCTTTATCGAAGTACTCCTGCTCGCCGATTTTGCCTTCATACTGCGGCGCGGTTTCGAACGCGGTTTTGCCGGTCTCTTCACGCCAGGTCAGCAGTTTCTTATCGTCATTGGCCCAGTCAGCCATCATGCCAGAGGAGAATTCGCCGGAGATGATGTCGTCCATATGTTTCTGGAACAGCGGCGCCATGATCTCTTTCAGTTGTTCAGACAGCGCGTAAGCACGCAGTTTCGCCGGGTTAGAGAGACGGTCCATCATCAGGGTGATGCCGCCCTGTTTCAGCGCTTCGGTGATGGTTTCCCAACCGAACTGAATCAGTTTTTCGGCATATGCCGGATCGGTGCCTTCTTCCACCAGCTTGTCGAAACACAGCAGAGAACCCGCCTGCAACATACCGCACAGGATGGTTTGCTCGCCCATCAGGTCTGATTTCACTTCCGCCACGAAGGAAGACTCCAGCACGCCAGCACGATGACCGCCAGTTGCGGCCGCCCACGCTTTAGCGATCGCCATGCCTTCGCCTTTCGGATCGTTTTCCGGGTGAACGGCAATCAGCGTCGGTACACCGAATCCACGTTTGTACTCTTCACGCACTTCGGTGCCCGGGCATTTCGGTGCAACCATCACCACGGTGATATCTTTACGGATCTGCTCGCCCACTTCCACAATGTTAAAACCGTGCGAATAGCCCAGCGCCGCGCCATCTTTCATCAGCGGCTGTACAGCGCGCACCACGTCGGAGTGCTGCTTGTCTGGCGTCAGGTTAACCACCAAATCCGCCTGCGGGATCAGCTCTTCATAAGTGCCAACCTTAAAACCATTTTCAGTCGCTTTACGCCACGACGCGCGTTTCTCGGCAATTGCTTCTTTACGCAGAGCGTAGGAGATATCGAGACCAGAATCACGCATGTTCAGCCCCTGGTTCAGGCCCTGTGCGCCACAGCCAACGATGACCACTTTTTTACCCTGAAGGTAGCTCGCGCCATCGGCGAATTCGTCGCGCCCCATAAAGCGACATTTGCCCAACTGTGCCAGCTGCTGGCGCAGATTCAGTGTATTGAAGTAGTTAGCCATGGTGATTCCTCGTGATGTTGTGCTTGTTATTGTTCGGTTCGCGTTGGCGAGATTGAATTCACTATATGACAGGAAATTTATTGCGGAAATTGATATATTCACAACATCACATTGCAATTTCTGCAACGTCAACATCGGGGGCTACGCCTGTGGATTTACGCGATCTGAAAACCTTCCTGCATCTGGCGGAAAGCCGCCATTTTGGCCGCAGCGCGCGGGCGATGCATGTCAGCCCGTCTACGCTTTCGCGACAGATTCAGCGCCTGGAAGAAGATCTCGGCCAGCCGCTGTTTGTGCGCGATAATCGCACGGTAACGCTGACCGAAGCGGGGGAAGAACTGCGCGTTTTCGCCCAGCAAACGTTGTTGCAGTACCAGCAGTTGCGCCACACTATCGACCAGCAAGGGCCGTCGCTCTCTGGCGAGCTACATATTTTCTGCTCGGTGACTGCCGCTTACAGCCATCTGCCACCGATTCTCGATCGCTTCCGCGCCGAGCACCCATCGGTGGAGATTAAGCTCACTACCGGAGATGCGGCGGATGCGATGGAAAAGGTGGTCACGGGCGAAGCAGATTTGGCGATTGCCGGTAAGCCAGAGACATTGCCCGGCGCGGTGGCATTTTCGATGCTGGAGAATCTGGCGGTGGTGTTGATTGCTCCCGCGCTGCCCTGCCCGGTGCGTAACCAGGTATCCGTTGAAAAGCCCGACTGGTCAACGGTGCCGTTTATCATGGCCGATCAAGGCCCGGTTCGCCGACGCATTGAACTGTGGTTCCGGCGCAATAAAATCAGCAACCCGCTGATTTACGCCACGGTCGGCGGACATGAAGCGATGGTATCAATGGTGGCGCTCGGCTGTGGCGTGGCCTTGTTGCCGGAAGTGGTGCTGGAAAACAGCCCGGAACCGGTGCGTAACCGCGTGATGATTCTGGAACGCAGCGATGAGAAAACACCTTTTGAACTGGGCGTCTGTGCGCAGAAAAAGCGGCTGCATGAGCCGCTGATTGAGGCGTTCTGGAAGATTTTGCCGAATTAGTTTTACGGCCCCACCATTACCCTGACGGGCTTACCAATACGGCTAAGCATATTCACCAGAGCATCGATGGTGAATTTACTGCATTTCTTGTTGACGACATCTGACACTCGTGGTCGGGATATATGTAAAACGGTTGCCACCTCGGCTTGCTTCATCTGGTTTTGCGTAATCCAGAGGGTAATTTCTTCCATCAGTTGTTCTTTGATCGCTAAGGTGTTTTCAATCTCGCGCAGTGAATCCGCATGAAGCGTTTCGGCTTCCGGCTTATCAAACCCCAAATCAGCAAAAACATTCCCGCCAGATGGCGTCACATGGCGAATATCACTGTCAGTTTTGGCAATCACAGGCTGTTTCTCCGTTGTTGCAACACCCGGTTATAACGCGTTCTGGCGATGTTTTTATCATGTTGACTGGTTTGTTGCGTCTGTTTTTGGAAGCTATGCAAAACGTAGAGTGCTTCTGCAAACTTAGCGACATACATAACGCGATAGATACCATTGTTGTCACGAATCCGAATTTCATTTACCCCAGCTCCAATTTCTGAAAACGGTTTCCAGTCATCGGGTTCAATTCCATACTGAATTTTGTGAAGCTGATAACCGACTGCTTTACGTACCGTTATGGGAAAAGCCAGGAGATCCTCCAGAGAAGATCCCACCCATCGAATTTCTTTTTCATCGGGGAGAGTTCGGGTGAGTAACATAACATCCTTGTGTATAAAATTTTATACATTGCTTTTAAAAGGTGCAAGTGATAGCGGTGCTAACAATAGGGTGAACAGAATTTCACCACAAGCAGGTCGAGCGCCTTCTGGAAAACGTCTCGCAAAATTGAACAACTGGATGCTTCGGACTGGCAGAAAAGACCAATAACTGAAGGAGGGTTATATCTGGATATTAGGCCCACTTCACTTTGTGGGCCTGAAAAACTAAACGCTGAATTAACCCGCCAAAAAGAACCTGAACGCCGGGTTATTGGTTTCGTCGTGGCAATCGTAGCCCAGCTCATTCAACCGGGTTTCAAAATCCGGCTCATGATCGCCAAGCTCAAACGCCGCCAGTACGCGCCCGTAATCGGTGCCATGACTGCGATAATGGAACAAAGAGATATTCCAGTGCGTACCCAGCGTGTTGAGGAAGCGCAGCAACGCGCCCGGTGATTCCGGGAATTCGAAGCTGTAGAGGCGTTCCTGCAACGGATGCGATGGACGCCCGCCGACCATATAGCGCACATGTAGCTTCGCCATTTCATCGTCGGAGAGATCAACCACGCTGTAGCCGCCATCGCTGAGCATCTGCAAAATTTCTTTGCGCTCTTCGAGGCCGCGGCTCAGGCGCACGCCGACAAAAATGCAGGCATCTTTGGCATCAGCAAAGCGATAGTTGAACTCGGTGACCGAGCGCCCGCCAAGCAGCTGGCAGAACTTCAGGAAGCTGCCTTTTTCTTCCGGGATGGTCACCGCCAGTAGCGCTTCACGCTGTTCGCCCAGTTCGCAGCGTTCCGAGACGTAGCGCAGGCCGTGGAAATTGACGTTCGCCCCCGAAAGCACATGCGCCAGCCGCTCACCGCGAATGTTGTGCTGGGCGATATATTTTTTCATTCCCGCCAGCGCCAGCGCGCCAGACGGCTCCGCCACCGCGCGCACATCTTCGAACAGGTCTTTCATCGCCGCGCAGATGGCATCGCTATCGACGGTGATGATGTCGTCGAGATACTCCTGGCACAAACGGAAGGTTTCATCGCCGATGCGTTTTACCGCAACACCTTCGGCAAACAGCCCTACGCGCGGCAAATCAACCGGATGACCCGCATCCAGCGCCGCTTTCAGGCAGGCGGAGTCTTCCGCTTCTACGGCGATCACTTTGATTTGTGGCATCAGTTGTTTGAGAAGTACCGCTACGCCCGCCGCCAGACCGCCGCCGCCAACCGGTACAAATACGCGGTCGAGATGAGCGTCCTGCTGGAGCAGTTCCAGCGCCAGCGTGCCTTGCCCGGCGATCACCATCGGATGATCGAACGGCGGCACCCAGGTGAAGCCCTGCTGCTGCGACAGTTCGATCGCTTTCGCTTTCGCTTCGTCAAAGTTCGCGCCATGAAGCAGCACTTCGCCGCCGAATCCACGTACCGCATCCACTTTGATATCGGCGGTAGCGGTTGGCATGACGATCAACGCCTTCACGCCTAACCGCGCAGAAGAAAACGCCACACCCTGCGCGTGGTTGCCCGCAGAAGCGGTGATCACGCCGTGCGCTTTTTGTTCTTCCGTCAGGCCCGCCATCATGGCGTATGCGCCGCGCAGCTTGAAACTGTGCACTGGCTGGCGATCTTCGCGCTTCACCAAAATCACGTTATCGAGACGCAAAGAGAGTTTTTCCATTTTCTGTAGTGGCGTAACCTGCGCCGCTTCGTAGACCGGCGCGCGCAGCACCGCTCTTAAATATTCGGCGCCTTCCGGGGCGCCGGAGAGAGGTTGTGAGTCAGCCATCATTAACCCCCCAGTTTCGATTTATCGCGCACCGCACCTTTGTCGGCGCTGGTTGCCAGGCTGGCGTAGGCGCGCAACGCAAAGGAGACCTGACGTTCGCGATTTTTCGGCGTCCAGGCTTTGTCGCCACGCGCTTCCTGCGCTTCACGACGCGCCGCCAGTTCGGCATCGCTTACCTGTAACTGAATGCCACGGTTCGGAATGTCGATGGCGATCAGGTCGCCGTCTTCAATCAGGCCAATGCTGCCGCCGCTTGCCGCTTCCGGCGAGACGTGGCCGATGGAAAGACCAGAGGTACCGCCAGAGAAACGACCGTCGGTGATCAGCGCACAGGCTTTGCCGAGACCCATTGATTTCAGGAAACTGGTTGGGTAGAGCATTTCCTGCATCCCCGGACCGCCTTTCGGGCCTTCGTAACGGATAACGACGACATCGCCCGCCACGACTTTGCCACCGAGAATCGCTTCTACCGCATCGTCCTGGCTTTCGTACACTTTCGCCGGGCCGGTGAATTTGAGAATGCTGTCATCGACACCCGCGGTTTTCACGATGCAGCCGTTTTCTGCGAAATTACCGTAGAGGACCGCCAGGCCGCCGTCTTTGCTGTAGGCGTGTTCCAGCGAGCGGATACAGCCGTTCGCGCGATCGTCATCGAGAGAATCCCAACGGCAATCCTGCGAGAATGCCTGGGTAGTACGAATGCCCGCCGGGCCAGCGCGGAACATATTTTTTACCGCGTCATCCTGGGTCAGCATAACGTCGTATTGTTCCAGCGTTTGCGGCAACGTCAGGCCAAGTACGTTTTTCACATCACGGTTCAGTAACCCCGCACGATCCAGCTCGCCGAGAATACCGATAACACCACCAGCACGGTGAACATCTTCCATATGGTATTTCTGGGTGCTCGGCGCAACTTTGCACAACTGCGGAACCTTGCGGGAAAGCTTATCGATATCACTCATGGTGAAGTCGATTTCCGCTTCTTGTGCCGCAGCCAGCAGATGAAGAACCGTATTGGTAGAACCGCCCATCGCGATATCCAGCGTCATGGCGTTTTCAAATGCCGCCTTACTGGCGATGTTACGCGGCAGTGCACTTTCGTCGTTTTGCTCGTAGTAACGTTTGGTCAGTTCAACAATGCGTTTACCGGCATTGAGGAACAGTTGTTTACGATCGGCATGGGTCGCCAGCAATGAACCATTGCCCGGCTGCGACAAACCCAGCGCTTCGGTCAGGCAATTCATCGAGTTAGCGGTGAACATCCCGGAGCACGATCCACAGGTCGGACAGGCGGAACGTTCAACCTGATCGCTCTGGGAGTCAGAAACTTTCGGGTCTGCCCCCTGGATCATCGCATCTACCAGATCGAGCTTAATGATCTGATCGGACAGTTTGGTTTTCCCGGCTTCCATCGGGCCGCCGGAAACAAAGATCACTGGAATATTCAGGCGCAGAGAGGCCATCAGCATCCCCGGGGTAATTTTGTCGCAGTTAGAGATGCAGACCATGGCGTCGGCGCAGTGAGCGTTGACCATGTACTCAACGGAATCAGCGATCAGTTCACGAGATGGCAGTGAATAAAGCATGCCCCCGTGGCCCATGGCGATCCCATCATCTACCGCAATGGTGTTGAACTCTTTGGCAACACCGCCAGCCGCTTCAATTTGTTCGGCGACCAGTTTACCGAGATCGCGCAGATGAACGTGCCCCGGTACAAATTGGGTGAACGAGTTGACAACCGCAATAATCGGCTTACCAAAATCGGCGTCGGTCATTCCGGTGGCGCGCCACAGCGCACGAGCACCCGCCATATTACGGCCATAAGTGGTGGTGGCGGAACGGTACTTAGGCATACGTGATTTACTCCCCGTGTCTGTCTCGTAAATGGGACGGTGCGTGCCGTCCCATTTTTTGTATTTATTGATTAACTTGATCTAACCAGCCCCATTTATCTTCGGTTTCGCCGGTGAAGAGGCCGAAGAAGGCTTGCTGGATGCGTTTGGTAACCGGGCCGCAACGGCCTTCACCAACCTGAATACCGTCTACACTGCGCACTGGCGTGATTTCTGCCGCCGTACCGGACATAAACACTTCATCCGCCAGATACAGGGATTCGCGCGACAGCACCTGCTCACGCACTTCAATTCCCAGCTCTTTCGCCAGTTTGATGATGGCATCACGGGTAATACCCGGCAGCGCGGATGAGGTGAACGGTGGAGTGAACAGCACGCCGTCTTTCACTTCAAACAGGTTTTCGCCTGCGCCTTCAGAGATGTAACCATTCACATCCAGCGCGATACCTTCCTGATAACCGTGGCGACGCGCTTCGCTACCCACCAGCAGGGAAGAGAGGTAATTACCACCGGCTTTCGCCGCGGTTGGGATAGTGTTCGGTGCTGCGCGATTCCAGGAAGAAACCATCGCATCGATCCCCTGCTCCAGCGCCTCTGCGCCCAGATACGCCCCCCACGGGAAAGCGGCGATAATCACATCGGTGGTGTATCCCGCTGGCGGGTTTACGCCCATGCCAACATCACCGACGAAGATCAGCGGACGGATATAGGCGCTGGTGAGATTGTTTTTGCGGATCACGTCGCGACAAGCTTCCATCAGCTCATCAATGCTCTGTGAAACCGGGAAGCGATAGATTTTGGCGGAGTCATGCAGACGCTGCATATGCTCACGATGGCGGAATACAACCGGTCCTTTGTGCGAGTCGTAGCAACGGATGCCTTCAAAAACCGAGGTGCCATAGTGCAGCGCGTGCGACATCACATGCACCTTCGCGTCTTCCCAGCGAACCATCTCCCCATTGAACCAAATGTAATCAGCTTTCTTCGTGGTCATTTTTATATTCCTTTTGCGCTCAGGCGCGGATTTGTTGTGATGTGGTTGTGCTCTGGCAGATAGCAACGTGTGCGACGTCCACCAGTTTATTTAACTGACTAAACAGTAAGTCGACCGACCGCGGGCTGGCAACGGTCAATTCGATATTTATATTTTGTGCATCGCTGGCGGCAGCCATATTCATTGAGCAGACGTGGAAACCACGATGACGCACCACGCGTAAAACACGTTCTAAGGTTTCCGGGTTGAAGCGAGCCGATACATTGACCTGATGTTGCATCATGATAATTTCTCCAACATTTCTGAATTACTGGCGCCAGGCGGCACCAGCGGCCAGACGTTCTCAAATTCGTCGATTGAGACATGAAGCAGGTATGGCCCATCACTGTTCAGCATGGTGTCGAGTGCCGCTTCAACCTGGTCTTTACGGGTGATATGTTGGCCAGGAATGCCGAAGGCGCTGGCTAACATGAGGAAATCGGGGTTATCGGTAAGGGTGGTTTCGCTATATCGTTCCTGGAAAAACAGTTGCTGCCATTGTCGAACCATCCCTAACCGTTGGTTATCGAGTAAGACGATTTTCAACGGTAACTGCTTGCGTTTTACGGTGCCCAGCTCTTGCACATTCATCATGAAAGAGCCGTCACCGGAGATACAGACGACGGTATCGTTCGGTCGTGCGACTTGTGCGCCAACCGCCGCCGGTAAACCAAAACCCATAGTGCCTAAGCCGCTTGAAGTGATGAAATTTTCCGGGCGAGTGTGGGCGATGTGCTGCGCGGCCCACATCTGGTGCTGCCCCACATCTGTGGTCACAACGCAATCCGCAGGTTTACGATCCGACAGTTGTTTTAACAACAACGGCGCGTAGATAGCGTCTCCGGGATGGTCGTAACGCCAGGCATGTTCACTACACAGCTGCGCGCAGTGCTGCTGCCAGTCATTGATATTTAACGGCTGTTGTAATGCCGGTAACAGAGCATTTAAATCCCCCTGTAATGCCACATGCGCCTGACGCAGCTTGTTCATTTCTGCCGGGTCGATATCCATATGGATAACGCTGGCGTGCGGTGCGAAGGTGTTTAGTTTGCCGGTTACCCGGTCATCAAAACGTGCGCCCACAGCGATCAGCAGGTCACATTTTTGCACCGCAAAGTTCGCCGCTTTGGTGCCGTGCATCCCAAGCATCCCCAGATAGTACGGATAATCCGCTTCAACTGCGCCCAACCCTTTCAGCGTGCAGGTAGCAGGCATTTTTGTGGCAGCGAGAAATTCACGCAAAGCCGGAACTGCCTGCGCCATACCTACGCCGCCGCCAACATACAGCATCGGCTTTTGCGCTTTTGCCAGCATCTGGCGCGCTTGCTCGACTTCGGCATGTGGAAAAGTTACTTCGTTTTCAACGGTGGTGAACCACGGTTCCAGATCGCCGCTGGCTAACTGGATATCTTTAGGGATATCGACCAGAACCGGACCAGGACGGCCTGAGCGGGCAACGTCGAATGCTTCAGCCATGATGCGCGGCAACTCTTCCAGCGACTGTACCAGGAAGCTGTGTTTGGTACAGGCTAACGACAATCCCAGGACATCAACCTCCTGAAATGCGTCGGTGCCGATGAACGGTGCGGACACCTGACCGGTGATGGCAACGACAGGGATGGAATCTAACAGCGCGTCCGCAAGCCCGGTTATCAGGTTGGTTGCACCCGGACCAGACGTGGCGATACATACGCCGGTTTTGCCAGTAGCACGGGCATAGCCAATTGCCGCCATTGCCGCGCCCTGCTCATGTCGGCACAGCAAGTGTTCCACGCCGCCGTCATACAATGCATCGTAAACCGGCATAATTGCGCCTCCCGGATAACCGAAAACGGTGTTCACATCCTGTGCCCGCAACGCATGTACCACCCACTGTGCGCCATTCATAGTTAGTTCCCCGTCCTGAATCTTGAGAAACAGAATTTTGTGCTGTTATTCATTGCCTGCTCCTCGGTTATGTTTTTAAGGTCAAAAAAAACCCCCGGACCTTTCGGTGCGGGGGTCTTAGTTCGTTAAGGCTTGATCTCTAAGCCTTTCCTCGTCCAAGTGCAGCCCCGCACGGTGGGATAATAATCACCACCACGCTAATCACGACCAGGCTAATCACTCGTAGAAGGGCTGTCATTTTGTCTTTTCTTGCATCTTGTTCGAAGGAATGTCTAAAGAGGTACCATAGATTTTGCGAATAACACAAGATATTTTTTGGCCGATTTTTATGATGCACATAATAATTTCGATAGAGATCATTGTTTTTTATATAAAAAAAGAAGAGTGAAAAAAATTCAATTTCCGTATATTTCTTGTTCTCCACAAAACAGCTCAATATTTGTCCGCAACATTTTTGCGAGCATCATTCCATCACCAATACAACTCAATATCGATTGCAAAAATAAACAGGAATCAGCCGCTAAAAGTCGTAATTTTGCTGGCTACAGCAGCGAATGATTGTGTTCATAATGGTGACTCAAGGAGGACTTATGTCACTATCAATTGTTCATACTCGCGCAGCTCTGGGAGTAAATGCTCCGCCGATCACTGTTGAGGTACATATCAGCAAAGGTCTACCCGGATTAACAATGGTGGGCTTACCAGAAACGACGGTAAAGGAAGCGCGTGATCGCGTACGCAGCGCCATTATCAATAGCGGATATGAATATCCGGCGAAAAAAATCACTATTAACCTTGCACCTGCCGATCTGCCGAAAGAAGGAGGGCGATATGATTTACCTATCGCTATTGCTTTGCTGGCGGCCTCTGAACAGCTTACAGCCAATAAGTTACATGAATATGAATTAGTCGGTGAACTGGCACTTACAGGAGCTTTGCGTGGCGTTCCCGGCGCAATTTCCAGTGCAACTGAAGCCATTAAGTCGGGCAGAAAGATTATCGTCGCGAAAGATAACGAAGCTGAAGTAGGGTTAATTAGTGGCGAAGGGTGCCTGATAGCCGATCATCTACAAACTGTCTGTGCATTTCTGGAAGGTAAACATGCTCTCGAACGTCCTAAACCAACTGATGCAGTATCCCGGGCACTACAACATGATCTCAGTGATGTTGTCGGCCAGGAACAAGGAAAGCGAGGACTGGAAATTACCGCCGCTGGCGGGCACAACCTTTTACTGATTGGGCCGCCGGGAACAGGTAAAACAATGCTCGCCAGCCGTATTAATGGCCTGTTGCCAGATTTAAGCAATGAAGAGGCGCTGGAGAGTGCCGCAATATTAAGTCTGGTAAATGCTGAATCAGTACAAAAACAATGGCGGCAGCGTCCGTTCCGCTCACCACATCACAGTGCGTCGTTAACTGCGATGGTGGGCGGTGGCGCAATTCCTGGGCCTGGTGAAATTTCGCTGGCGCATAACGGCGTGCTTTTTCTTGATGAACTTCCTGAATTTGAACGACGTACATTGGATGCCTTGCGGGAACCCATAGAGTCAGGACAGATCCATCTTTCACGCACACGAGCAAAAATAACTTATCCAGCCCATTTCCAGCTTATCGCGGCGATGAATCCCAGCCCTACCGGACATTATCAGGGGAACCATAACCGCTGCACACCAGAACAAACATTACGTTATCTCAACCGACTTTCTGGTCCCTTTCTCGACCGCTTCGATCTCTCACAGGAGATCCCACTACCGCCACCCGGTATTTTAAGTAAAGCGGTAGTTCAGGGGGAAAATAGCGCCACCGTTAAACAACGCGTCATAGCCGCCAGAGAGCGCCAATTTAAGCGGCAGAATAAGCTGAATGCCAGGCTGGATAGCCCGGAGATACGCCAATACTGCAAACTTAAAAGCAACGATGCACAGTGGCTGGAGGAAACGTTGATACACCTGGGATTATCGATTCGTGCCTGGCAACGACTACTGAAGGTATCAAGAACTATTGCTGATATTGAGCAATCTGACGTCATTACTCGCCAGCATTTACAGGAAGCGGTGAGCTACCGGGCTATCGACCGCCTGCTCATCCATTTGCAAAAACTGCTGACGTAAAAAAAGGGCATTCAGCCCTTTTTTATTAATCGTCGGAATCCGTATAGTCTTCAGCACCTTCAACCTGCGGTTTACCGCCGGAAAGAGTGTGAAAACGTTTTGGACGCTTGATACGCGCCATATACTTAGACCACACGCGTTCTGCTTCTGTCACTGGTTCACGTTCACCACGACATACTGCGACGAAGAGTTTCTCTTCTTCGGTAACCGGCTCGCGTTTGCCGAGATCCAGCTCATTGAAGGCATAACCATGACGTTCAAGCAGTTGTGCCTCTTTGATGGTGAAATCACCATGACGAGAGAATCCACGTGGATAATGTTTATTGTCGAAATATCGATTAGTCGTCGTAAAGCTTTCCGCCATCCTGCACGCTCCTAATTCTTTGACCGAGCTAGTTATGGCGCGGAGTATTAGTTACGCTTGACAGAGTGTAAAACAAAACATTTAAATCATAACGACAAATAATTTTGCGGAGAGCAATGTGGATACGGAATTGTTAAAAACTTTCCTGGAAGTTAGCCGAACGCGTCACTTTGGTCGTGCGGCTGAATCGCTCTATCTGACCCAATCAGCCGTAAGTTTTCGGATCAGACAACTGGAAAATCAACTGGGTGTGAATCTTTTCACCCGCCACAGAAACAATATCCGTTTAACTGCTGCCGGAGAGAAGCTTCTGCCTTACGCAGAAACTCTCATGAATACCTGGCAGGCCGCCCGTAAGGAGGTGGCGCATACATCACGGCATAATGAGTTTTCTATCGGTGCCAGCGCCTCTCTGTGGGAGTGTATGCTTAATCAATGGCTGGGACGGCTGTACCAAAATCAGGATACTCATACAGGTTTGCAGTTTGAAGCGCGAATCGCCCAACGTCAGTCACTGGTAAAACAGCTGCACGAACGCCAGCTTGATCTTCTTATTACTACTGAAGCGCCAAAAATGGACGAATTTAGTAGCCAGCTGTTGGGGCATTTCACTTTAGCACTCTATACCAGCGCTCCTTCCAAGTTAAAAGGCGATCTCAACTATCTGCGTCTGGAATGGGGGCCGGATTTTCAACAACATGAGGCAGGCTTGATCGGTGCGGATGAAGTTCCTGTTCTGACAACCAGCTCGGCAGAACTGGTACTGCAACAGATTACAATGCTTAATGGTTGTACCTGGTTGCCTATGAGTTGGGCGCGTAAAAAAGGTGGCCTGCACACTGTTGTTGATAGTACAACGCTTTCTCGCCCCCTCTATGCTATCTGGCTGCAAAATAGCGATAAACACGCATTGATCCGCGATCTATTGAAAATTAATGTTCTGGATGAAGTGTATTAATCAGAATATCAGGCAAGGATGCCGGGAAGGTTAATTTTAGGGGATATACAAACAAAAAAAATCCTTAGCTTTCGCTAAGGATGATTTCTGGCAGGGGCGGAGAGACTCGAACTCCCAACACCCGGTTTTGGAGACCGGTGCTCTACCAATTGAACTACGCCCCTAATTAGGGTGGCGGAACGGACGGGACTCGAACCCGCGACCCCCTGCGTGACAGGCAGGTATTCTAACCGACTGAACTACCGCTCCACCGAATTCTTTTACAACCACCAGTTTTGTGACCGGCTTACTGCTAAATTTGATGCCTGGCAGTTCCCTACTCTCGCATGGGGAAGCCCCACACTACCATCGGCGCTACGGCGTTTCACTTCTGAGTTCGGCATGGGGTCAGGTGGGACCACCGCGCTAAGGCCGCCAGGCAAA
>OLIF01000059.1_pt1 | contig 102594 bp, 88 predicted proteins | sample 1609681 | NCBI WGS metagenome assembly OLIF01 (sample SAMEA4350143, study PRJEB24818) | metagenome | biome: human; feature: gut; material: faeces | place: Denmark | collected 2013-09 | reverse complement strand
ATACTTCTGCTTATCTATCTGCTCGGCGTATTTTTTACTTCTATAGTGATCTTTATTTTGTCAGAAGAAACTTTACTCTTTCGTTTTTTCTCTGCAATTATAGTTGGTTTGACATGGCCGTTAAGTCTTTTTCCTGCTGTTATAAGTCTGATGATACACAAATCTGAGCAATAAGATAAATGCAAGTACAACTCAGAAAAACATAAGCACTCCCGAAGAGAGGAAATGATTAACTCTACGAAAGGAAATAAATCTTTAATAAGAATCACAAAAATAATGACCTTCACATAAAATATTAACCAGGTAACATCCATGACGACTTACTAAAAATATAAGAACATCTAATTTGATAATGTTTCTTGTGTAATTTATTGATAAATAACATGTTTGTGAGGTTGTTTGTGTAAGGGTAATGGAGATTAAGTATTATTTATTCGGCGATAATCATCATTTTTTAATCATGTTTCTGTTGAAAGTTTATGGAGAATGAGAATATGGAATAAGGAGATGAAACATGATTGAAGAAGGGCTGTTACTTCCAATGAGTGTTTTGCTTCAAGGACAGAAGTTAACTCTGCTGGACCCAGAATTGTGGTTCTTAAGATACAATGAAAATCAAGATGTAAGCCTTGCTGTTAGCATTGGGAACAATCATCAAAGAATAATTATTGTAGAAGATGTTTTACTTCTACTTGATAGAAGCCAAATTGAGGTGATCACGGGAAAAGCTGTCTATCACCCACTGCGAATTGATATCCTGAGTAAACTATTAGCTTTTATAGATGAGTCCGCAGGTGTTGCAGAAAGAGAACATCATGAGTTTTTTGCCGATGCAATACCCTTTACATCCGAGATGGTACTATTTAGTAAGGTTGCAAGTGAAGCCTGGTTTCTGGCTGTTTATCTTAGCAATGATAATGCTAACGAAATATTATTTAGACATCTAAGGAAAACAGAGTGTTATAAGCTCGTTCGTTATTTATTATCTCAATCACTTATGCAAACTTCACTGTATGATCTTGGTGAACTCTACGGTGTTTCATATTCACATTTTCGTCGTTTATGCAGTTATGCTTTGGGCGGTAAAGTTAAAACAGAACTCTGTGGATGGAGAGTCGCAAGAGCAGTATTAGAAATCATTGAGGGCAATAGTGATATGACTACTATTGCCCATAAGTATGGTTATTCTTCTTCATCCCATTTTTCTGCAGAAGTAAAAAGCCGATTAGGAAAAACACCAAGAGAACTCTGTAAGAAGTTATAATAATATGAAAATAAAATCACAGATCACATTATTATTTGTTGCGATTTTTTTTATCTTCCCGGTATTTGCTACATCTATGGCTGCGGCAACAACAGCTAATGGGTATATGGCAAATAAAGAAAATTTACGTAGTTTTTTTGAAACCGTATCATCGTATGCAGGGAAGCCAACTATCGTAAGTAAGATAGCGATGAAAAAGCAAATTAGTGGCAACTTTGATTTAACAGATCCTTATGCATTGATTGAGCGTCTTTCACGACAAATGGGGCTCATTTGGTATGATGATGGCAAAGCTATTTATATTTATGACTCATCTGAAATGCGTAATGCATTAATCACTTTGCGAAAAATTTCGACAGCAGAATTTAATAATTTCTTAAAACGGTCAGGACTCTATAATGTTCGTTATGAAATAAAGGGAGGAAGTAATGGAACTTTTTATGTTTCAGGTCCTCCTGTTTATGTTGAACTGGTGATCAATGCTGCAAAACTACTTGAGCAAAATAGTGATGGAATAGAAATTGGAAGTAATAAAATAGGTGTTATACATCTCATTAACACTTTCGTGAACGATCGAAATTATGATTTACGCGGTGAGCATATTGTAATTCCTGGCATGGCAAAAGTGCTCTCAACTTTACTGAATAGTCATGTTAAGCAAGGTACAGGTGTTAACGTACTGTCTGAACTTTCCAGCTCTCAGCAGATAAAGAATCCAACTCGGATGCCCCCCTTTCCTGTGGGAGATGAAGAAGAGAGTGATTTACAGGTAGAAAAAATAATTTCAACAAGTGGCGCGCCATCTACAGATGACATACAAATCATCGCTTATCCAGACACAAACAGTTTGTTGGTTAAAGGAACCGTTTCCCAGGTTAATTTTATTGAAAAGCTAGTAACCGCTTTAGATATTCCCAAAAGGCATATTGAATTATCTTTATGGATTATAGATATTGATAAAACAGATTTGGAACAGATAGGTGCAGACTGGTCTGGTACGATAAAAATTGGTTCTAATTTAAGTGCATCATTTAATCGTACTGGTTCAATTAGTACCCTCGATGGGACTCAGTTTATTGCAACTATACAGGCCCTTGCACAAAAGAAAAGAGCTGCAGTGGTGTCTCGTCCAGTTGTACTAACCCAGGAAAATATACCTGCAATATTTGATAATAACCGTACTTTCTATACTAAGTTAGTTGGGGAGCGAACTGCTGAACTGGATGAAGTCACTTACGGTACAATGATCAGTGTGCTTCCCCGTTTTGCAGCGAAGAATCAAATTGAATTATTACTCAATATTGAAGATGGCAATGAAATAAGTTCAGAACATACAAATGTTGATGACTTGCCACAGGTCGGGCGGACATTGATTAGTACGGTGGCACGGGTTCCTCAAGGAAAAAGTTTATTAGTCGGGGGATATACTCGAAATACTAACACTTATGAGAGTAGAAAAATACCTATACTGGGTAGCATTCCTTTTATTGGAAAGCTATTTAGCTATGAAGGAACAAATGAAAATAATATTGTGCGTGTGTTTCTTATAGAACCAAGAGAAATCGATGAAGGTATGATGAATAATGCAAATGACGCTGCGGTTGATGCCAGCGCTATTTCTGAGCAAATGGTAAGAAATAAAGATATTAAAGATGAATTGCTACAAAAATGGGTAAAAACATATCTTAATCGTGAAGTCGTCGGAGGATAGCCAAATGGCGACACACATTGAGCACGTAGGTATATTAGAAAGATCCAGAGAGGTTTCTCGGCTAGAAAATATTGTTGCAGAAGATAGTGAGGAAATTGAAGCTGAAATGTTCAAAGTTGGTGATGATCCAGCGGGAAAAGAAGCTCGATTTTTTCAAGCTACAGATGAGATGTCAGCTGCGTTAACGCAGTTTATGAAAAAGAAAGTACATGAAGAGCAGTTAGCTCATTTTCTTGATGGTGAAGAGTATATTCTGGAAGACCATGCTGTCGAGAAAACGGATAAAGTCATGGAAGCGCTTAAAACTGCCGCGACACATGAGCATGAACTATATGCCTTTGCAAAAAAACTCTTTCCTGATGAAAGTGATTTAGTCATTGTTCTGCGAGGGATACTACGCAAAAAACAAATTTCAGAGAGAGCAAGGCTCAACGCTGAAACTTTACTTAAAAAAGTTAATGAAGAGACAACGAAAAAATTCATTAATAGCGGTATCAATAGTGCCTTGAAAGCAAAATTGTTTGGCAAAACACTTTCATTAAATCCAAAGTTATTGCGAACCAGTTATCGGCAGTTTCTGATGGCAGAAGAGGACGCTATAGATACCTATGTTGAATGGATTGGTAGCTATGGTTATCAAAACAGGAGTATGGTTACTAAATTTATTAAAGAATCATTGTTCTCTGATATCAATGCATTAGATGCAAGTTGCTCATCACTAGAGTTTGGATTTTTTCTTAATAAACTGGCAAAACTACTTTCACTGCAGTCAGCGGAGAATTTATTCCTCAAAACAATAATGAATAATGCTTTAGTACAAAAAGCTATTGCTGCAGAAGACTATTGGATATTTTTTTTAATATCATTAATTAAATTTCCAGAAACAGCAGAAGAGTTGATGCAGAACGCACTGGCGACGTTACCAATCGATACCAGATTTAAGGAAAGAACCTCACTACTCAAAACAATCTATAGTGGTTGTAATAATCTGCCATTTTCTCTTTTTATAAACAATGAACAATTACTAGAGATCAGAGAGTGTTGCAAGAAAATGATAAAAGAAACATTTAATGTAGAACTCTTTGAGACATATAGAGATAAAAACGTAAATAATAAAAAATCATGGAAGAAGGTAATGTTCAATGTTTAATAAGGTTCTGATAGGTTTACGTAGCCACCCAGAATTAATTATTTTAGGGTTAATGGTGATGATTATCGCCATGCTTATCATTCCATTACCAACCTACCTTATCGATTTTTTTATTGGTCTCAATTTAACATTGGCTATTTTAGTTTTTTTAGGATCATTTTATGTAGATAGAATACTGAGCTTTTCATCATTTCCTTCAATTCTTCTTATAACCACTTTGTTTCGTTTAGCACTCGCTATCAGTACCAGTCGACTCATACTCCTTGAGGCTGATGCTGGGGAAATTATCACAAGTTTTGGTGAGTTTGTTATTGGGGACAGCCTTATTGTTGGTTTTGTTATATTTTCAATTGTAACCATTGTTCAGTTTATCGTGATTACTAAAGGATCTGAGCGCGTGGCGGAAGTTGCGGCCCGCTTTTCTCTCGATGGTATGCCTGGTAAACAAATGAGTATCGATGCAGATTTACGAGCCGGTATTATTGATGCAGAAGCAGCCAAAGAACGACGGAGTGTTTTGGAACGAGAAAGCCAATTGTATGGCTCGTTTGATGGCGCGATGAAGTTTATAAAAGGCGATGCAATTGCTAATATTATTATTATATTTGTCAACATAATTGGTGGGTTATCAGTCGGGGTAGGTCAGAATGGAATGGATTTCTCAACGGCATTAACCGTTTATACTATTCTTACTGTGGGAGATGGACTTGTCTCTCAAATACCAGCTCTGTTAATAGCTATTAGTGCCGGTTTTATTGTTACACGTGTAAATGGTGATAGTGACAATATGGGGAAAAATATAATGTCCCAATTGTTAAGTAATTCATTTGTAATTATAGTTACCTGCGTTCTTGCATTAAGTATAGGATTGTTACCGGGGTTTCCTCTTGCCGTTTTTTTATGTCTGGCATTTATACTTGGGATTTACTTTTATTTTAAATTTGAGAAGAAAGATACAGAGAACACGGCTACTGAAGATGAAATATCACTTGGCCTGGAGCCTTATAATCAGAATGATGATATCTCGTTGGGCATTATTAATAAACTGGATCAAGTTATTACCGAAACTGTTCCGCTTGTTCTGATTATGAATAGTAAACAGGCCAAAAAGTATACTGATATTAATCTTGCAGACAGAATTCGTAGCCAGTTTTTTATCGAATATGGAATTCGCATACCTGGAATTGTTATTCGTGAGGGGGATGGACTTAATGATGAAGATGTAATATTGATGTTGAATGAAGTTAGGGCCTCTCAATTTAAGATTTATCATGATATGGTATTACTTGTAGAGTATTCTGATGAGGTTTTTTCGGCACTCTTGAAAAAGCCAGTGATAGTGAACAGCAATGGAGAACAATATTATTGGGTTACGAAAAATGATGCTCAGAAATTAACAAGAATTGGCTGCTATACACGCACAGCTATGGATGAAATGTATAATCATTTATCTGTTTGTCTTGCTCATAATATCAATGAGTATTTCGGTATACAAGAAACAAAATATATTCTTGATCAGCTCGAGGTAAAATATCCTGATCTACTAAAGGAAATACTGCGTTATATTACCGTACAGCGCATATCTGAAGTAATTCAGCGATTAATTCAGGAGCGTATTTCAGTTCGCAACATGCGGCTGGTTATGGAAGCATTAGCACTATGGAGTCCAAGAGAGAAGGATATCATTACCCTCGTTGAACATGTTCGAGGGGCACTTGGGCGCTATATATGTCATAAATTTTCATATTCTGGAGAGATAAAAGCAGTCGTTATTTCACCAGAGATAGAAGATCGAATAAGAGACGGAGTTAGACCAACGGCAGGTGGAACTTTCTTAAATCTTGATGCATCCGAGGCTGAGATGATTCTTGATAATTTTAAATTGGCGCTTTCAGGTATTAACATACCTATTAAAGATATTGTTTTACTTGGTTCTGTAGATATTAGACGTTTTATCAAAAAGTTAATTGAATCTAATTATCGTGATCTTGAAGTTCTATCTTATGGAGAACTGACAGAAAATGTTTCTATAAATATTCTAAAAACTATCTAGCAACCTGATATGCAAATGGAGTATATGTGGAGAACATAAAATTATTAAACAAATACAGTTATTTGCATAGCATTAATGGTTCGCTGATTGAGGCTGCACTGGATGATGTGTCTGTGGGGGAAATTTGCGAGATCTATGAAAACTGGCAAGCTTCAAAACGTATAGCCAGAGCGCAGGTGGTTGGATTTCGTAATGGTAAAACATTGCTGAATCTCATCGGAAACTCTGTTGGTCTGACCCGTACAGCGGTACTGAAACCAACAGGAGAACAGCTAACAATCCAAATTAATGATGCTCTTCTTGGTTCAGTTTTGAATGCTTCGGGAGAAATTATGGAACGATTTGTTCCTGATGTCCCTGAAGAAAAAGGGCAACGACGGCTGATTGATGCTCTTCCCCCGTCATATCTGGAGCGCAGAGTTATAGATACACCGCTTGAGACGAGGATCCGTGTCATTGATGGTGTATTAACTTGTGGTATCGGACAGCGTGTTGGTATTTTTGCATCTGCCGGGTGTGGCAAAACAGTGCTAATGCATATGCTGGTCAATAATACAGAGGCGGATGTATTTGTTATTGGCTTAATTGGTGAACGAGGAAGAGAAGTAACGGAATGCGCTGAATCTCTAAAAAAATCAGTGAATGCGGAGCGATGCGTTTTGGTTTATGCGACCTCTGATTTTTCATCAGTTGACCGATGTAATGCTGCGTTAATGGCAACAACGATAGCCGAATATTTCCGGGATCGAGGGAAACGTGTTGTTCTGTTTATAGATTCCATGACAAGGTATGCTCGCGCTCTTCGGGATATGAAGCTTGCTGCGGGTGAGCCGCCGGCAAGACGCGGTTATCCCGCTTCAGTTTTCGATAGTTTGCCACGTTTACTGGAACGTCCTGGACCAACCAAAAAAGGAAGTATTACCGCCTTCTATACCGTGCTGCTGGAAGGTGAAGATGAATCTGATCCATTGGGAGATGAAATAAAATCTATACTTGATGGTCATATCTATCTTAGCCGTAAACTTGCAGGACAAGGACATTATCCTGCTATTGATATATTGAAAAGTGTGAGCCGCGTATTTGGGCAAGTTACAGATGAAAAACACAGAAAATTTGCAGCACGGGTGAGAAAACTACTCACAACTTTAGAGGATTTACAGGTATTTATTGATCTTGGGGAATATCGTGCTGGCCAAAATGCTGATAATGATTTTGCGATGAATGTGCGTCCAGAACTTACTAAATGGCTAAAACAGTCTCTGGATGAAAAAATGCCAATGCACGAAACTTTGAAAGAGCTTGAACGCATTGTTAGGTAAGATTGAGCGATTGCTAAGGAGAACAGCACAAAGCTTAGCGACGTGTGAGGCTTTATTATTAAAGTTACGAACTGAAAAAAATGAATTGCTTGAAAGAGAACGCATGTACGACATGCAGCTGAAAAACTTTCAGGCATTATTAGAGATGAAGGAGCTTGTCGGAGAGGTTGTCTTGCGTGCAGACATATTTTACGCGTTACGCAAGATTGCGGTTATCCAACAGCAAATAGCTGAAATCAATCTTGAAAAAGAAAAAAATCATGAGAGACAAAAAGTACTTGATAAGGAAATAGTTCAACATCAGAAGCAAAGAAAATATTGGTGGTTAAAAAGTGAAAAGTACGCACGGCTGAAAAAAAGAATCAAAAATCAGTTGCTCATACAAATGCTTTATCAGGATGAACTTGAACAGGAGGAGAAATATAATGGACGGAATTAAGCAAATTGCTGTATCAGATATTAAATCCCCTGAGCATTCTGGAACGGATTTAGAAGATTATTTAAAGAAAAAGAATAAAAATAAAGAGCAGAGTGAGAGCATTGCAGGTACTCTGCTACAGCTACCAAAACAGACTCATGATATCAAATCTTCAGTCTCAGAAATACAAGGAAAGAATCAGTTGCCCGGAGAAGCGACAAAGATTGCACTGTCAGGAAAAGAACATATCTTCCCTGCGCAAGAAAGGGGGATAAAAAACGCAACGAAAGATAAAGTGGTAAGTCTAAAAATAGAAGACATTAGCAACCATACTGAAAAGGTTAATAATACCGTAAATTATTTGGTTAAAAAAAATGCAAATAAATCTGTAGTAAAAGCTGATAAATCAGAAGTAAATGAAACACGTAATAAAAAAATGCAACATAGAGAAACCATCAATGTGCCTCAGCATAGCGCTATAAATCATTATGATAAAGTAGATATAGCGAATATATTTAATTCCGAACAACATATTGAAAAGTCGAAGGATTTATTATCGAAGAATATTAATTCATTATTGCATAATGCTAATTTTATAAATAATACCAATGCTGAAAATAGTTCAGGTAGTGATTTAATATATCAGTTTCAGCGTTGGGGGAAAAATCATTCGATTCAAATTTTGGAAAGTAGTGAAGGTTTGAGATTAAAACCCTCTGATTCACTTGTCACAGACAGGCTTTATGATGCACAGAATAGGGATGAAATGTCTCAACGGTGGGTAATGACTGAGCACGATGAAAGAGAACGCCAACAGCATAGTCAACGTGAAGAACTGCAAAATGAAGAGGAATTTGGGTACGAGCAAAAGGATGAAAGCTAATGTTTGGTTTGCGACACATTGATCGGGATAAACATGCTCTTGAAATCACCTGTAAAAACTGGAAAGCCAGTGGTGAAGATGCGGAAATGTTAATTCCAGAGATTAATACCAAATGGTTGCCGGTTGCAGATGAACACGGAAAGTGGTCAGGTTGGGTATCACTTCGTGAAATATTCCAGTTGATTGATCATAAATTAGCCGGAATGGCTATAATGCCTGATGCTGAAAGGTTAATTAGTGAATGGGTTCAATTAACTGAAAAACCGTTAAAACTAAATTTACCTGAACTTGAATATCAACATTTATGTGCTGGTCAGGTTTTTGATGGAGTACTCACTCATTCACATTCTATGATAAAACTCTGGACCGGTGAATTAAATTTATGGGTGGAGAGAGTTGCAACATGCAGATATGATAGTTTCGCCATCATCAATAGAAGTCAATTAAGTTGGCCCGTTAATTTTATAATTGGTGTTAGCAAAACAACGGTTGGACTAATCAATCAAATTAGATTGAAAGATATTTTGCTTATAACGTCAAGAAAAGCATACGTTTCTATATATAATAGAGATATATGTGAGCTGACATATCCAGAGGAATTAATGATGTACGATAGTTATGAAAATGATAAAGACATTGAAACTAATGATTATGGTGATGATGTTGAGATTAACAGCATCGACAATTTACCAGTTAAAGTTGAATTTGTGCTAGAAAGTAAAGTATTCACATTACGTGAAGTAGAAGCTCTTTGTGAGAGCAAGATAATATCAGTAACACCAGAAAACGAAAAAAATATTGAAATACGAATAAATGGTGTTACTGCAGGTCATGGTGAGCTTGTGGAAATTGATAATAAGCTAGGCGTAATAATAAACTCTTGGTTGTCAGGAAGTAAAAATGTCGAATAGTATTTCACTCATAGCGATATTATCGCTATTTACATTATTGCCATTTTTCATTGCATCAGGTACTTGCTTTATTAAATTCTCTATCGTATTTGTGATAGTACGTAACGCCTTAGGATTGCAGCAAGTACCCTCTAATATGACATTAAATGGCGTTGCACTTTTGTTGTCAATGTTTGTAATGTTGCCTGTCGGGAAAGAAATTTATTATAACAGCCAAAATGAAAATTTAACGTTTGATAATGTTGAATCTGTCGTGAACTTTGTTGAAACTGGAATGAGTGGTTATAAATCATACTTAATAAAATATTCTGAACCTGAACTTGTAAACTTTTTTGAAAAAATTCGAAAGGCAGATGATAACGAGGGAAATGATGAATTCAGTAAGGAAAACATTTCTATCCTGTCATTGTTGCCTGCGTATGCATTAAGTGAAATAAAAAGTGCATTCATCATAGGATTTTATATTTATTTGCCTTTTGTTGTTGTTGATCTTGTTATATCAAGTGTTTTATTAACTTTAGGAATGATGATGATGAGTCCCGTAACAATATCTACACCTATAAAATTAATTCTTTTTGTTGCGATGGATGGTTGGACAATGTTGTCAAAAGGATTGATTTTGCAATATTTTGATCTATCCATAAATCCTTGAGGAATAGATATGGATGATATCGTTTTTGCTGGCAATAGAGCACTTTATTTAATTCTGGTAATGTCTGCCGGGCCAATTGCTGTTGCAACAATAATCGGTTTGCTGGTAGGTCTTTTCCAGACAGTAACACAGCTACAAGAACAAACTTTACCGTTTGGTGTTAAATTATTGTGCGTTAGTATTTGTTTTTTTCTGATGAGTGGATGGTATGGAGAAAAATTATATGCATTTGGTATCGAAATGCTAAACCTGGCATTGTCGAGAGGCTAACGTGGAGCAAGAGTTATTATATGAAATCCATAGTATTATGGCTGCAACTGCGATCGGATTTTGTCGCATAGCACCAACTTTTTATTTATTGCCATTCTTTGCTAGCGGTAATATACCGGCAGTTGTTCGTCATCCTGTAATAATATTATTATCATTTGCATTAGTTCAACATTTTCATTATGAATTACTTACTTTAAATAAAATAAATATAGCCTTGATTGCAAGCAGAGAAATTCTTATCGGGTTATTGATTGGATGTTTGTTGGCATCTCCGTTTTGGATTTTTCTCGCAATTGGTAGTTTTATTGATAACCAGCGAGGAGCAACGCTAAGTAGCACATTAGATCCTGCTACAGGTGTGGATACCTCAGAACTGGCAAGATTATTTAATCTTTTTTCAGCGTCGGTATATCTGACCAATGGAGGAATGAACTTTATTCTCGAAACTTTATGGCAGAGTTATACGCTATGGTCGCCTGGCGATAATGGCATTCCTAATCTGGTGCCTGTTTTATCATTGATTAATAATATAATGACTCACACCATAGTGTATGCAAGTCCTGTGATTGCAGTCATGTTAGGGGGAGAGGCCGTTCTTGGGCTACTTTCTCGCTATGCATCTCAGTTAAATGCGTTTGCAATTTCATTGACCATTAAAAGTGCACTGGCATTCTTTATATTGATAGTTTACTTTGGGCCGATTTTAGCTGAAAGAGTGATGCCACTATCGTTCTATCCAGAGCAATTACAACGGTATTTTGTTAAATAGAGTGAATCATGGCTAATAAAACAGAAAAGCCAACAGACAAAAAATTAAAAGATGCGTCTAAAAAGGGACAAATATTAAAAAGTAGAGACTTGACTGTCTCTTTAATAATGCTTGTCGGGACCTTATATCTTGGATATGTGTTCGATGTGCATCATATTATGTCGATACTTGAGTATATACTGGATCATAATGCCAAACCTGATATATGGGATTACTTTAAAGCTATTGGCATTGGGTGGTTAAAAACAATAGTTCCTTTCTTACTTGTTTGTATGTTCACCACTATATTGGTTTCATGGTTTCAAAGTAAAATGAAACTTGCAACAGAAGCTATCAAATTAAAATTTGATTCTCTTAACCCCGTCAATGGATTAAAGAAAATATTTAGTTTGAAAACACTAAAGGAGTTTGTTAAAGCTATTCTCTATATAGTATTTTTCTGTCTAGCGATAAGAGTTTTTTGGGGAAACAATAAATCTCTTCTTTTTAAAACGCTTGATGGAGATATTATATCTTTACTATCTGATTGGGGAGAGATGCTATTTCTTCTTGTTCTATATTGTCTTGTCAGTATGATTATTATCTTGATTTTTGATTATATTGCAGAATACTTTTTGTTTATGAAGGATATGAAGATGGATAAACAGGAGGTAAAACGAGAGTATAAGGAGCAAGAAGGGAACCCAGAAGTGAAATCTAAGCGCCGAGAACGCCATCAAGAAATACTGTCAGAACAATTAAAATCAGATGTGAGTAATAGTCGGCTTATGATTGCTAATCCAACACATATAGCGATTGGAATATATTTTAAACCAAATTTATCACCAATACCGTTGATTTCAGTAAGGGCAACCAATCAAGTTGCACTGGCAATAAGGCGTTATGCGCAGGAAATTGGTATCCCTGTTATTACGGATAAAAAATTGGCTCGTAAAATTTACGCGACACATCGTCGCTATGATTATGTTAGTTTCGAGAACTTAGATGAAATACTGCGGCTATTGTTATGGCTGGAAGATGTCGAGAATGCGGGGCAACCAGATACGACAGAGGAACCGGTATTAGAGGATGAGGTGAAATAAAAAATAGAGATTTTGCAGAGAAGGGGAAGAATAGCCAATAGGTATTGCAGATATTTAAATAAAATTTTTCTACCTTATTATCGTGTTCCCCATTCTTATGGATGACAATCTTATAAATATCAATTCAATTGATAAATATTATCTTCTGGTTAACGAGAAATATGATCTTGAGAAATTAAAAGTAGTTGATACATACTCATTTCCTTATAAGCTGGAACTGTAGTCACTTTCGCAAACTCATTAAATAGCTCTTTCTCGAGCTCGGGGGATGTGAGGTACTCAGGGTGTTCAGTAAAAAATTTTCGTGCGTCAATTATAGCATTTGACTCATTATATGCCTGATTTCCATCGTTCTTTATCAACGATTGTCCCGAAGTGCATGCGGAGAGAAAAGAGACCAATATTAGTGTAGCATATGATTTTTTAATGAATTTTATTGATGGCATTCCTATTCTCCAGCATACAGGATTTAATGTTTTCATAATGTTTTCCCCATTCAGATAATGAGATAAATAACTCAACGATACTTTTGATGTTAAGTTTATGCAACGCTCGTATTTTATGATATGAGACAGTTTTATATTCAATTCCTTTGATTATCGATATTTGTTTTAGAGAATATGAGACAGACAATCGTAAAACATCTATTTCATCCCTGGTTAATGATTCTGGCTTATAGCACTGTTTTTCTCTATAATTAGTTGTTTTAAAGCAACTAATTAAATCCTTGGTTGTTATGTTTTTTGGAATTCTAATAAAACTATTGCACAAGAAAATATTTACAGGGTCAGTATATGAATATAGTATTTTTGATTGGTTCTCATTAATTATTATAAAACAATGTCCCAAGTCAACCAATGCTATGAAATCCTTGAAAAATTCTTTCTGAGAGGAATTTATTTCTTCGATGCCAATTTTAAAGTAAACATTACTGGAGAAAACCTGCATGTGCGAACCTGTCGTATAAAATCTTTGGGATAAAAATAACAAGGTAATTTTATTATTGTATTTATGGTTAACTGTATGTGTAAATGGGGTGATCACCTGATATGGTGAGTAAATATCTACAAAGTGCTCTTTATAACATTCGTCTGTAAAATATGACATTATTGTTTGTCATCATCATAATTTGGTCAGGAATGCGCCGTTGTTATGCTCTATTATAGACTGGAGCTTATGGAACTAGCGGGCGGCGATCATGGAAAATAATGATAATGCATTATCACAAGAGCTTATGGAATCTTATGCCATTCGTTTGTTGAGCGGGCCTCTGAATGGATGTGAGTTTGAAATTACGAATGGGAGATTGCTCGTTCTTGTTGGTGATAATGCGTCATTAGGTCAAAGTGATTCGTTCCCTGAGCTGCCGGAAAATATCATTACTATCCCATATGGAGACAGTACAGGCAGTTTTGAGATAATAATAACGACAGCTCCCGAACTCATCATAGCAGTAAGGGTATTATCTGAACAGCAGCCAGATAATATTTATTTGGCATTGAACCAACAAATCGAAGTATTGGGACTGAAATTTGTTATAAAGCAAAAAGATGTAATCTGGCAGTACACTATACCAAGTGCTGAGGATAGGCGTCATCGTTTTTCCAGTCGTTTATTAGCCAACATAATCTCTCCAAAACTAGTAATAGTAAGCTTAGTTATTTTTATTATTTTCATTACATACCTTAGTTTTACTTATCATTCTGCGAATGATTATCAGGTGAGCCACATTGATAAAATACTCTCAAACAAAAATAAGAATTATGCCATTCTGTATGGCCGAGATGATATTATATATATAAATACCAGCAGCCAGGATGAAGCTGTTTGGGTAAAGCAAGCATTGGAAAAAAGTCAGCCAGCCAAACCTGTGCGGGTGATTGATCATAATGATGAGACTGCACGTATTTATGCATGGCTTGCCGATAATTATCCTGATCTCCAATATTTCAAAATTCAACTTTCGCCAGCAAACAATCCAAGATTAACAGTAAGTAAACAAAGAAATACGATCACTAAACAACTCATTGATAATATCATTACCGGTTTATTAAATGAAATGCCTTATGCTACTAAAATAAGTATTGCTATATTGGATGATAATATTCTTGAAGCTCAAGCTATTGACACGCTTTCGTCTATTGGGGTTACTTATGAAAAATATAAAACAGCTAATAATGTATATTTTAATATCATTGGTTCATTAAGTGATAGTGAGTTAAATAAAATTAATGATTACGTTGATGAATATTATAAGCAGTGGGGTAAACAATATATAAGATTTAATATAAATCTACAAAATCAGGATGTTAACAACAGTTCCTTCGGCTATGGCGATAATAGATTTGAAAAATCGCAGGGTAGTAAATGGATATTTCAGTGATAATTAATTAAGGGGGATATATGGCAGACTGGAATGGTTATATTATGGATATTAGTGAGCAATTTGATAAAGGCGTCGATGATCTGAATGAGCAAGTTGAAAAAGCCCTTGAAGATTTAGCAACTAACCCGTCAGATCCTCAATTTCTTGCTAAATATCAAAGTGCTCTGGCTGAATATACATTGTACCGAAACGCGCAATCAAACGTAGTCAAAGCTTATAAAGATCTTGATTCCGCGATTATACAAAACTTCCGTTAAAACGCGATAAGGAGCCAGATATGCCAGCAGACAACGGGCCTTATGTATATGCAGTTACGAAAGCACCTGTTTTGGAAACTGAGGAGTCTCAAGTCATAGATCTTAATAGCCGGATTCAGGAGATGTCTGATCCTGATACTAAAATGATTAATGTCTTTGCCAGTTATGCTGTACAAACTGAAAATTGGCAAAAAAGTGCATTACAGGCATTAAGATCTGCTCAAAAGGGGCTGACACCAGAAAAACTTTTGACCTTACAGGATCACGTACTCAATTATAATGTTGAGGTTTCACTTGTCGGGACTTTAGCAAGAAAAATTGTAGCAGCCGTTGAGACTCTGACTCGCTCATGAAATATATACTGTTATCGTTGTTAATCCTGCTGCTGTGCAGTTGTAAGCAGCAGGAGCTTTTGAACCATCTTGATCAGCAGCAAGCTAATGATGTTCTCGCTGTTCTGCAAAGGCATAATATTAGTGCAGAAAAGAAAGATCAGGGAAAAGTAGGATTCTCTATATATGTAGAAGAAGCGGATTTTGCATCAGCTGTAGATTGGTTAAAAATTTATAACCTTCCAGGTAAACCCGATATTCAAATATCGCAAATGTTTCCTGCTGATGCACTGGTTTCTTCGCCACGCGCAGAAAAAGCAAGGTTATATTCAGCCATTGAGCAGCGACTCGAACAATCACTAAAGATAATGGATGGTATCATCTCATCACGAGTGCATGTAAGTTACGATGTTGATAGTGGCGATAGCGGCAAAACAACTCTTCCTATTCATATATCAGTGCTTGCAGTGTACGAACAAGATATTAATCCTGAAATAAAAATTAACGATATTAAACGTTTCATTGTTAATAGTTTTGCAAGTGTCAAATACGATAATATTTCAGTAGTACTTTCAAAACGCAGAGATATTATCGCTCAAGCTCCAACAATTGAAATAAAAAAACCAATAATATCTCCAGATACAAACATTACAAAAGCTTTGTTAGTTTTGTTGGCATTTATCATAATTTGTTGTGCAATTTGGAGATATAAATCAACTATAACGGGGTTTTTGCGATTAAAAAAATGAAATAACCAGAAGAGATTACAATGAGCCTGACACTTAGCAAAATTATGTATGATCCAATCAGTTACATACATCCTGATAGATTAAGCAATAAGATGGCTCTATGTAGCAGCGTGTCGGTTAAATCGCTGGCTAATGATTTAATTATTAGACAGTTTAATCTGTCTACAGAACAATTTGATTTGAATAACTCATTGTTATTTTATATAAATAATTGGGATTTGCTCCCATTGATTTGTTTACTCGCCGGTTGTCATTTTTATAGAGATAAATTTGCTGAGCGTGGATTATTTTACAAGATCCCTCACGTTATCAGACAATATTATGAAAATTCACCAGTGTTATTGACTGATAAACTTTTACATAAACCAAAATCTGTTAATTATATAGATATAATAAGTTTTGGTTTTTCGGTCTTGCTATCATTTATGCGACAACAGCCTTTGGCTATTCAGCAACGGTTTAATTTATTATTTCCAGATTTTGTTGATAGCATAAGTACAATAGTTCCTGTGACACCTTTACTCTTGAAGAGGATTACAGATTATGCGAAAAAAAATAGAAATGAACTTATCGAAATATCCATTAAATGGGGTCTTGATTAAAGGTGAACTTGCTGATGAACTAACCGAAATAGCATCAATTAAAGAAAATTCCATTATTGAAGCTAGGCAGCGAATGCAAGAGATCGATGAATGTGCGGAAAAAAAGTTTGTTCAGGGCTATTATGATGGTTATGTAAAAGGAATTATAGATGCACGGGGGAGTGTTGTTTCCATAATCGATGTTTTTAGTAATGCATTGGAAATAAATAGATTAAGAATAATCGATGAACTTAAAAGAATTTTATTAAAATCCCTGGAAAATGTTGAAGTTTTTAAAAGTGTATTTGAGCAATGGCTAGAAAAACTGCCCACTACAGATAGTCTGGTATATCTTTATGTACCATCCAGGTATAAAGAAAAGTTTCTTTATACAGAATCTTCTTGTTTTACCAGGTTGCAGAAAGAGATAAGAATTGACTATCATGAAGATAATAAATTTGTTTTTTTTACTGAACAATTTATAGCAGAATTTTGCCCACACAACTATGTCGATAAGTGTGAGTTATTCTTGTCCAAGAATAATTATTTTTCGCCTGAGAAAATTCGTGAAATTTCTGATTTCGCATTAGATATTATAATGAAAGATTTAAATTCTAAAAGGATGACAGATAATAGTGATGTTGAAACATTCAATAAAGTTGAATGTTCTGAGGAAACTATTATGGGGGATAATGAAGGTGGCTCTGGTTATTAATTAGAGTTCCTCCAGCTATGTTGCTGTTCATTTTTATTATTATGATTACGGGGATTTGTAAGTATTCTTTGATGATAATTCATTATGGTTTCATCAATGTATTTTGTGGTCTTTATTTATAATAACGTATGAAATGATAATAAATTAGTGCGATACAATATTTACTCTCATGGTGGTAATATGACAAAAATAAAAATTGTAGTTTCTGATCAACAACCGTTTATGATTGATGGGATTATTCGTTTCCTGGAGCATTATCCAGAGCTGTATGAGGTTGTTGGTGGCTATAAGGATCTGAAGAAAGCTATCGCTGAATGTAATAAATCGGCCGCTCAGATTTTTATATTAGGTGAATTCGTTGGCGGCATGATGGGTTCTGAGCTTGTAAAGTGGGTTAAGTCGCACAAGATTGATGCCAGCATTATTACTTTTGTAGCAAAAATGCCCTACATTGACTCCATGAAATTGCTTGAAGCAGGTGCTAAAGGCTGTGTCTGGAAGACAAGCCATCCCGCTAAACTTAACAGAGCAATTGATTCTATAAGTAACGGGTATACTTATTTTGATAGCGTCCATATGGATTGTGAAAAAATATCCTCACGATTTTCCTCTGATAACCAGCTCACAAATCGTGAGTCAGAAATATTACAACTCATAGCAGATGGCAAAACGAACAAAGAGATTGCTAACTTCTTACAATTGAGCAGAAAAACTGTTGAAACACACAGGTTAAATATTATGAAAAAACTTGATGTGCACAGTGGAATTGAGCTAATAAAAACTGCATTACGTATGGGGGTATGCACCATCTAATCGTGTTAAGGCTTTAGTCTATTTTGTTAAAGCCTTAGGACGTTCTTTCATATTTAAATCTGTATAGATCTTATAGATTTTTTTTGCATATTGAAGCCTTTTTGTTTTATTTCCGGTCGTAAATCCGGCATTATAACTGCCAAGGCATTGCCAATTAACTCCGCAACGTGAAATATGGCTATATAAAATTTCTGTTCCTATTTTGATATTTAGGCATGGGTTGCTTAATAATTCATTTTCATCTTTTATTAATCCTCTTTTTTTTAAAGATGGAATATGTATCTGATTAATTTGCATCAGACCATAATCGCGACTGATGACTTTTTTCTGTGCATCAATATTTTTTCCTACACTGTTTTTATCCATATTGCTTTCTACCATGGCAATGGCTTTAAGCAAATTTGGTTCTATATGATAATATATGCCTGCTTCATTAAAACATTTATAATAAGCCAGTGAATTTTTAGCTAAAAAGAATGAAAAGAAAAAAATTGTCACCGGCAGAGACTTAATAAACTGCATACTTATCTTTTCTCTTCTTTTAGAAACGAAAATTGAGATACTATCATTACAATTTCTATAGTATCTCAAATATGTATTATCAGATGATTGCTTCTACCATTCTAATTTGTGATAGGGAGATATTGGATTATCCTTATCGTACATATCATGTTCAAATGACATCATACATATTCTTACCATCCATGCCTCTATTGAGTCAGGGGGCGCTAATTTTGTATTAATTCGATCATCTAACGATACAACGTCCTCATGTTTTGCGGTAACGATACCTTGGGTTTCTACAACCAGATTTGCATAAGGTGCTTTGTCCATAGAATACTCCCTGTATTATTAGTGGATGCGGCCTGTGATCTAATAATTTACATGATTAAATTTAGAGCATTTTTTTTAGTCTGCACATAAGGTGTCCATCTTAGTTGTTCACTACTGATTCCAGTAAAAGTGAATCGTTTTTATTTATACATAATATTGTTCAAATACCAATTAAGACACCAGATATTGATCATTGTGATTGATAAGTTTTTGGCGGGCTATTAACTTCCTCATACTTTTTATAAGTTCTGAGCGATGACTAGTCTCTGATGCTGTATGAGATTGTATATAGCGTATGTTTTCATTTTGATATTGATGCATTTCGAGGCATTTTTTATTATTACTATTTTGTTCCTGCATGGTTCTAGTTTTAATGAATCTTCAATGAAAAATTGTGCATCTCCAATGTTTCCATTATAAAATTGAACTAATGCCATGTAATAATATAGTGTCGCCAGATCTAAAGTATTAATCTGGGCCTGGTGGAAAAAAAGTTGGGAGACTATGCTGTTTCCTGAAAGTCCAGTTATAAGGCCCATAATTCCTAGCATTTGTCCGTCAAAAATATGACTTTTAGATACATTATCTATACACTCTGATGCTTTGTGAATTGCGTCTTCAAATTCATACTTCCCATGAAATGCTAGTGATATATAACATTCGGCGAGTAGGCAGCAACACTCTATATTTAAAGATTGTATATCGCTGTTGCCTTTTATTTCGTTAAAAATATTTATTGCTTTCTCTATACTCTCAGTCGTAAATCTATATAGTGAATTTTTACCTGCACTAAGAGCAGTCAGAAGTGTTTTATCTTTTTCGTTCAATTTCCTGCGTGACGATTCCTTTTTGGAACTTACTATTATTTTTCTTGAGGCGATAACATTTATAATGAATGGCGATATTGTTGTGAACTCATCTGGTTTAAGGTGTAAGCAAGCAACCAGATGATTATTCTTGGTGTCAATTATTTCAATATATAAGGTATTTAATCCCTCTTTTTTTTCAACTCTGCCAGTTACATAATAGTCAGGATTAAACCTTGCCAAAAATGAATTTATGGATTCTTCATCAATGCAATAATCAGTCGCAGCCAGAGGGTAGGTATATAAACCATCAGCCTCCTTTTCCGCAATTGATTGAACCAGCTCTTGATTAATTGCTAATACATCAACAGAACTGTCAGGGGAGTGAAATGGAAAGACGGCAATTGAATTATTATATGACTCACTGCTATTTATTTTTGTTTTATAGACTTGTGCGCTGAATCGATATCCTTTTCGATATACGGTTTCTATACAACGTTCATATCCAAATTTTGAGAAGATACAGCGTAAAGAATATATGCATCTGGTTAAGGACTCATCACTTACGACAACCGTTCGCCATACTTTTTCAATGATATTATCTTTTAGAACTACAGTACCTGCAGCTTCGAGAAGCACGAGTAATACCCCCAGTTCTTTCGGGGGAATGTAGAGTTGCTGTTTTCCTTTGGTCAGAATACCGTCTTTCGTAAGTGTTATTCCTTCCAAAAAATGATATGAAAAGTAGTCTTCTACATCCATTAGATAGCCTCTGTAAAATATATGATTAAGTGCATCCTGCATGAGTAAAACATAGTGATGCGGGTCATTCTCATGTTCATTAAATTAGTACACATAGGAATTTACTATTACTTTTTTAGATAATTTAACTCGTGTTGCGGAGCGTGTAATGTGAAAAAATCTTAAATATTATACATGACTGATACCTTCTTAACTTATTGATATTTCAGTATATATTTAGTATTTAAGAATTAAGTTTGTATTAGTTATAAGGATTTAAGAATAAATATTATCGGTTGATTACGACTTATAAGATACATTACGACTATTAACACAGATTTTTAATCTAAAAAGATGGGGGATTAGTAGTTAATATCTTCACCATCATCGACCAGGAGTTCTATATATGCTTGTGCTTTATTTTTTACACGTTCATTATCACAATTATTTATAATGAAATTAAAGCAGTTTATTGCATTTTCTATATTTTTTGCCCCGATCTGGCATTGTCCCATACGGTAAATAATCAAAAAATCATTGAAGGGAGAAAGGTTATAGCTCAATTGAAATAGTTCATAAGCTTGCTGGTATTTTTTCTTTGACTGACATACAGCTGCATAGCCCTTTAGATATTCATAATTTTTGAAATCGTAGATGCAAAGGAGTCGGTAAAAATTTTCTGCATCAGACATCCTCCCTTTTTCATAGAAATCGTAAGCGTATGCATATATTCTGTCTAATAACTCGGGAGTTAGCCCATGAAGAGGCGCAAGGTCTTTTCCCTGGCTCAATGCCTCTTTAAGTTGCTCAGCCCATTCATCATTACTTTTGAATGTGACTGGTAAGTTTAGATTCATAATTACCCTCTATTATATGATGTGTTATTGTATGAGATTATTATCTGTGTCTTATCATCTAAATAATGTTTGTCTGGGGTGTTATATATATTTGAAGTATCACAGCAACATTCATTTTTACAATTTCTACATCTGTAAACTATTATTTATTGCAACCATGACATTTTTGCGTTTATTTTATTTGTTGATGGTTGTTTTTAGTCGGACAGTCTGACGATGATGCCAAATATCCTCTTTATATTCTTCTGAATCTATCAAAAATCGCTCATTTTTTCTTTTTTACTATATTTCTACTTTGTGAGTATTAAATGTCACTTAGCCAAAAACTTTCTTATAAATCAATTGATTATATTTTTATGTTGATGATGTTTGTAACATGCAATAGGCCTCTATGTTGTAGAGTTTTTAATAATATTTGGTTATGGTAATCAAAAATCTTTTAATCAAGGTCATCACCTTATGGAGACGTTGCACAGATTGACTATATTTATTATCGGCACATTTGGATTATTTACTTTGGTATTGAGTTAAGGTGGTGAATAAAGCGAGTTGAAAAATATTTAAAGTTAATTAGCGAGGTTTATATTATGTGCATTGAGTTCTTGCAGGTTCATGAAATAGTCTATATTCATGACATAGCTAATACTGGTGCTAAAAAAAAGCCCAAAATACCGTTGCAAAAATTCCTGAGCGCTGAGACGGTTTCGACTCAAACAAGATCATGGGGCGCTATATCTGGTTTTGTATCTGTCAATACAGATAATAAACAAGGCGAACCAAAATGGATTAAGCATCAACATATCGTAGATATAAAAAAGAATAATTTTTTGTTTACAGAAAGTGAAATTGCTTATCTTAATACGCTGCTCAGACTTTCTTTTATTGAGGTATTACAGAATTTAAGTGTTAATATTAATATTATGATCTTCCATACGGCAGTCTTTTTAAAAAATAAAAATGCGCGTAGTGTACATGAAGAGTTTGACTTTTTCATGCTTAATAAATGTTGTTAATGGTTTATGCGCTTTGAGTTTTTCTGTTGCACGACTATTATTAATATTTTCATGAGAAGAATAACATAATCATATGTGCGGTAAAGTTTATACCACAAAAGTAGTGATTATAAATTATTGTTATTTTATAGTGTTATATATTTATTTACTACAGTATAATATTGCCCTATTTCCTACGGTGAACATGAAGCCATGCTTACCTTGCGTCAAAATATTATAGCTTAAATTTTTATCTGGATAAACATAGAAGTCTGGTAAAATTTCAGAAAGCTGTTGATCTTCGGTATTATCAATAATTGCAAGTTTGTCTATATTTTTTGAATGAAAGTGAGTGGTGTCGTAATTTTCACTCCAGATATAGTTAATATCTCGTCTGATAGTTGTTGTTTGCTTATTTTTTTGCAGCAATGTCCCACTCAGTGCGACTGTTCCCGTTTTGTTATTTTCTGAATACATAAAATCCAACGTAAGATTAGCTTGCTCCTGGCCATTGAATATAATCCAGTCTGCTGTACACTCTTCGGTATGCCTGAATATGCTCTCTGCATAATAATAAATGGTGAGGAGTATAAATCCACTGATAAAAGATAAAATAAAAAATAATGTTTTTTTTAACTTAAGCATGGTTAACCTCACGAAAAGAGAGGGTTACGCAGCCAGCAACTTCATGAGTATTATAATTTTTTTTACATGCCATAACGATTAACCCTGGAGCGGCTCTGGATAGGGAAAAATAGAGCCATGGATATTTTTTACAGTCAATTCCTGATGTTAATATTAGAGACGTATATTTATCGTAATCTTTCATGCCATGTAAGCTATCTTCTGTAACATTAAAGTTGCAACCTTTTATTTCTGCGATTGATTTGTAATCGGCAAAAAATGGTTTAGGTTGATTGTGTTGCCATACTAAAAATGCGAATAAAAGCCCTGTGATGAATGCACTTAACATGGATAAAAAAGTCCTGTGGCATTTGCGTATTTCTTTGGTGAAGAATTTCTTCCTGACAATTGTCTCCTCTTTATAAGAGATAGTCGGCTGAAGGGCTGGCGTATTGTTCTCAGGAGAGTCAGATGTTGTGATGATCGATTGGCGCTCAACGTTAACCGTATTTTCTATTTTGAATCCTTTTCTTGGTACCGTTGCAACCAGCGAATCACTTGTTTCTCCGACTGCTCGTAAGCCGCGTCTTATGATGGATATGTTTTGATATAAGGTATTGGTTGGCACGTGCATGCCTGCTTCTTCCCATACCTTTTTGAAAAAATCTTGCTGGGTGACTACATCGGGAAAAGCTTCAAGAAGAAGTGTCAAACAGCGACTGGCTGGCGTTGTCAGAACGATCGTAAGATCGGTGTTATGGACCGAGATCAATCTTTTTTTTTCGGGCCAGAATTCGATATTATCGTTTATAATCCAATACATACGCAAATTTATAAATAGAATAAACCAATAGAAAATATAGAGTTTTATCAGTATATTATTATTCGTTCTATAAATATAGAACAATTTTTTATTCATATGATGAATTTAAATTATGTTGTTTATTTGCAACATTAAATGCTGATGTGATTAACATAATTTACATGTGTTGCAATAAGTGTTTATGTTTTTTGCCATTAGCTGAACAAGATAAAAAGATGAATACGAGTTAGCGCAACCTAATAAAAGTAACTTTATGTATAGGCGAAAATACGGACACACCATTAATGTCCGTATAACGACTATAGTAATATCATATTAATGGTGAATAGAATGAGAACGGATGAATAATTCGTTGATTTTACCTCCCATTCTCTTTTCAATACGTTGCTTATAAGCATAGATGCTGCGGATGTCCATATCGAGCGCTTCTGCGATTTGATATGGATTGTAGCCAGAGACCATATATCCCATGATAGTAAATTCCATCTGGGTCAATGTATTGCCTTTAGTAAATGATAAGTACCGACCAATAAACAACTGTCTTATCTTTTCATTAGCTACATCAAGTCCATCATCATTATATATGATAGCTGATATAGCGGGAGTATGTTTGCGCCAGTAATTAGCTAAAGATTGCATATTTCTGTCACTTACCAGGACGATCCCCATATTTGTACTGGAGAGATAATCAATCCAGTCTTTTTCTAAAAACAAGCGTAGGAAACTTACTGAAAAATCAACGAATATGTATCCACTTAATCTGGCGTTGTGATTTTTGCTTAATATGCCTTCAATCATACCACGATTGAAATATGAGCTCTCTTCCGGCCACATACAAAAACATGCATTTGCGCAATACTGCAAGCGTGGTGACTCTTCGGGCATTATTTGGCAATGCATTGAACAGCTATTGCACGTAAGACTTTTAAATCGGCTACACAGTCCCATGTTCAGAACCTCCCTATTCATATTCATAGATAATTTCATAGTTTCATTCGTTATTGCTGATGTCAATACGTGCAAAATTATTAACCTTTTAGAGAAATATCATGATTATTCTGTATTTCATATAATTCTCATTTTTTATCGGAAGCTGGAATTATCCGTATTTATATTTTGTTTTTTTTCACAGGCTTGGCTTTTATCTTGATTACGTATGCGCAAGGAGTCGGAAAACCACTTTATCTATTAAGAATATCTATATTGCAAATTGCTTTCGGATGATTAGACAATAACCGTTAAAATCTAAAGGTGCATCTTAAATGTTCTTATTTAAGATATTTACTGATCTGATTATGCTAATGGTCTGAAATCTAAGGAGGAAATCAATTCAGGAGATTCGGGATTTGCGGGGATTTAAAGAGAGTGGATGGTTCACTGTGCTTGCGTGTTGAACCATCCACTTCTGAAAGTTAGCTAAAGAACATTACTGATACGCACAGAATGCCTACGATCAGCGTAATCAGATTCCCAATTGACCGACAGGGTTTCAGCGCAGGGATGAGATACGTTGAAAGTGTTGGCATGATAAACAGAATCATGGCAATGAGCGGACCACTTATCGCGTAAATCATTGAAATAGCATTCGGGTTGATACAGCAGATGATAAAGGTAATCAGCGATACCAACATAATGGATAGTGCGCGGTTAAATGACCGGCTTTTTTTAATCCCTACCTGTTGTAATGTTGTTTTGACAACTTCAGTTGCACCTTCAATAACACCAAAGTAGGTTCCCAAAAATGATTTAGACATCGCCACTACCGCAACAATAATCCCGGAAATTGATAGCCAGGCTGGGGCATTTGGCAGCATAGAGAGCGCCGAAAGAATGGTAACGCCTTCCTCTTTTGCCGTTTCGATATAAGAGGACGGTATTGATAACAGGCAGCTAAAGACGAAGAACAACACGCTTACGCAGATGATGAGATAAGCGACCTTCATAATTTTTTTGCATTTATCCATAGCGAGTTCGCCATATTTTTCACGTCTGTCGATAGCAAACGTAGAAATAATTGGCGTATGGCTAAAGGCGAAAACCATCACGGGAATCGATATCCATATCTGGTGAAGGGTATTCTGATTGAATTCAACCTGGGCAGTTAGTAAAGATGGTTGCCAACTACCGATAAGGTAGATAGAAAGAAATAAGAAATAAGCAATTAATGGGAATACTAAAAACCCCATTACCCGGATTGTTGCGTGGCGCCCCATCAGAAAGATGAGATTCAGGATCAACACCACGCCGAAACTAACCAGCATACGGATACGCAGGTCAATAGTCAGATGTTTTGCCAGTTGTTCCGTTAATGAGTTTGTGATTGCCACGGCATAAATTAGAACAACGACAAAGAATGCAATGAAATAGAGAGTGGTAATCAAATTACCGATCTTCTTCCCATAGTAGTGCGTTACCGCGCCTGTGATCCCTTCTCCTGCCGAAGTTTTCGAGGAAAGGATGAATTGACACAAGGCCTTATGTGGCCAATATGTTAAGGGCCAGGCGACCAGTGCAGTAATAAACAGGACTACGGCTCCTGCTGAACCTAACTGAATAGGGAGAAAGAGCGTTCCTGCGCCAACGGCAGTGCCGTAGAGCGCGAAGCTCCAGAGAGTTTCTTCTTTTGACCAAATCTTAGACATTATTTGAACGTATCATCTACAAATTAAATAAAATGGAGGGCAATTTACCATAAACCAGGTGAAACATGGGAGATTAACGCCATATCAACCCATGCATTCGTATGTTAGTAGATGCAAACCTTGCGTGCCAGTTGGCTATCTCCCCCCTCATTTCAGCGTATCTCCTTTGTGATAAAAATCACTTTTACCAAACAATTATCATAACTATTTTTAACAATCATTTACTATTGCACGGTTAATTCGTGCGAGGTTGTGATGAAAGATGTTGTGATTGTCGGGGCGTTACGAACACCTATTGGTTGCTTTCGCGGAGCGTTGGCGGGGCATTCCGCTGTGGAGCTTGGCAGCCTGGTTGTGAAAGCGTTATTAGAACGCACCGGTGTTGCTGCACATGCGGTGGATGAAGTGATTCTCGGGCAGGTCCTGACCGCTGGGGCAGGGCAAAATCCGGCACGACAGTCGGCTATTAAAGGTGGCCTTCCTAACAGTGTCTCGGCAATTACTATTAATGATGTTTGTGGTTCCGGGCTAAAAGCACTGCATCTCGCCACTCAGGCGATTCAGTGTGGCGAGGCTGATATTGTTATTGCCGGTGGCCAGGAAAATATGAGCCGCGCGCCACATGTCCTGACTGATAGTCGAACCGGCGCACACCTTGGTGATAGCCAACTGGTTGATAGTCTTGTTCATGATGGTCTGTGGGACGCATTCAATGATTATCATATTGGCGTTACCGCTGAGAATCTGGCGCGCGAGTATGGTATCAGTCGTCAGTTGCAAGACGCTTATGCCCTTAGTTCACAACAAAAAGCGCGGGCGGCTATTGATGCCGGACGATTTAAGGATGAGATAGTCCCGGTCAGAACGCAAAACAATGGGCAGATACGGGTTGTTGATACCGATGAACAGCCTCGTGCTGACGCCAGTGTAGAAGGATTAGCCTGCTTAGATCCGTCATTTGATAGTCACGGTTCTGTTACTGCAGGAAATGCATCATCCATCAACGATGGCGCAGCAGCCGTTATGATGATGAGCGAAGTCAAAGCGCGAACGTTGAATTTACCTGTGCTGGCTCGTATTCGCGCATTTGCCAGTGTCGGCGTGGACCCCGCACTGATGGGCATTGCCCCCGTATATGCGACTCGTCGTTGTCTGGAACGTGCGGGTTGGCAACTGGCCGATGTCGATCTTATTGAAGCTAACGAAGCTTTTGCCGCGCAGGCGCTTTCCGTCGGTAAAATGCTCGAGTGGGATGAGCGCCGGGTTAATGTCAATGGTGGCGCCATTGCTCTCGGTCATCCAATTGGCGCTTCTGGCTGCCGTATTCTGGTTTCTCTGGTTCATGAAATGGTGAAACGCAATGCACGCAAAGGGTTGGCTACACTCTGCATTGGCGGTGGTCAGGGGGTGGCATTAACGATAGAACGCGATGAATAGCTCTGTATTTCTTTCCCGTCTGTTAAACGTCTGCTGTCATTAATTCATTTTATGATAATGGCTGGCTCGTTAATCTCCTCGATTTATTATTACAGCCCTGCCACTCAAAAACTGGCGGGGTTTTTGATTTTTTCGAATCAGCATAGTCCATACTGTAGCTATAAAATAATCCATATCTATGCTATTTCCGGCCTGACACCTGTATTAATCACGTATTTTTTTACCTGTGTTCTTACTCTGTGCTGGCAGGAAAAAATGGTTACTATCAATACGGAAATCAGCTTTAACACCGCGACCTCGACGTGATATGCGCCGCGTATTTTCAAAATGGCGGGAGAGAAGTTGAGAAATATCGGCGTCTGATTTTGCAGGCCGGATATGCTGTACATCCGACCTTTTTTCCGTTAATAGAGATCGGATTCGAGGCCGTTAAGGTGGTTGTTACGTTCCTTATTTTGCCTTGCTGCATTAACTCATATGTCAGGAGAAAGGAATGAAAACAATTGGTTTACTGGGCGGCATGAGCTGGGAATCCACAATCCCTTACTATCGTTTGATAAACGAGGAAATTAAGCAGCGGCTTGGTGGGCTTCATTCTGCGCAAGTGTTACTGCATAGCGTTGATTTTTATGAAATAGAAGAGTGTCAACGGCGCGGGGAATGGGATAAAACAGGCGATATTCTGGCCGGGGCGGCGCTTGGCCTACAGCGTGCGGGGGCAGAAGGTATCGTGTTATGTACTAATACGATGCATAAAGTGGCTAAGACGATTGAATCTCGTTGCTCGCTGCCTTTCTTACATATAGCGGATGCCACCGGGCGAGCGATTCGTCGGGCCGGAATGACACGCGTGGCGCTGTTGGGAACGCGCTACACCATGGAACAGGATTTTTATCGCGGACGGCTGGCGGAGCAATTTTCTATTAACTGCCTGGTGCCGGCTGCGGATGAACGGGAGAAAATTAATCAGATCATTTTTGAAGAACTGTGCCTCGGGCAATTCACCGAAGCATCACGCGCTTATTATGCGCAAGTGATTGCTCGCCTCGCAGAACAGGGAGCGCAGGGCGTTATTTTTGGCTGTACTGAAATAGGTTTACTGCTGCCGGAAGAGCGCAGTGTTCTGCCTGTGTTCGATACGACGGCAATCCATGCCGAAGATGCTGTGTCCTTTATGCTGTCGTAATGCTCTATAAAATAGCCTCAAGCGAGGCAACCAGTTTTGGTAAGCCTGTTTGTAAGTGCTCACTAAATGTCTGAACCAGTGCTGATGACGGACGATGCAGGGGGCGAATCAGACTTATGGTGAAGGGAACTGCAATACTGAATCGCCGCACGACTAACCCACTTGCCGCATAATCCAGAGCGGTGAGTGGATTAACCACGGAAACTCCAGCACCTGCGCGAACCATTGCGCAGATTGACGCGGCGCTGTGGGTTTCCACTATCATTCGCCGTTTAACCTGATGTTCATTAAAGAGCTGATCCAGCAACTGGCGATAGCTGTCGCTACGGGAAAGGCTGATGTAGTTCTCACCGTGGAAATCTTCCGGTGTTAATACTTCTTTTGCCGCCAGCGGATGACACGCCGGTAAAACACACACTTCATCTAATGACAGTAATTCGGTACGTTCTGTTCCCGCAGGCGTGTGTAGCGTCTCAGTGAGTCCTAAATCATGGCGTTGGGCTGAAAGCCACTCTTCAAGTAATGGTGATTCTTGCGGCACGATATTTAAGCTGACTTCAGGATAGCGAGCCAGAAACGGTTGCAGCAGCGGAGGTAAAAAAGACTGTGAAAATACTGGCAGGCAGGCAATAGAAAGCTCGCCCTGTCGAAACTCGCGCAGGCTTTCCGCAGCACTGACAATGCGATCCAGTCCGTACCATGAGCGCTGTACCTCTTCAAACAGGCGTAATCCTTGCACTGTGGGATGCAATCTTCCACGTACGCGCTCAAACAATTTCAGCCCGATGACTTTTTCAAAACGCGCCAGCTCACGGCTGACGGTTGGCTGTGAGGTGTGCAGTAGCTGTGCCGCTTCAGTCAGGCTTCCTGCTGTCATAACTGCATGAAAAATTTCAATATGACGTAAGTTAACGGCGGCCATCTGCATTCTCCCGCTATCCGATATTCCATATCATTTTTGCATAGACTCAACATAAAACGATATTTTTTATTCTTTTTATGATGTGGCGTAATCATAAAAAAGCATTTATTTGGAGTTTGCTATGCCACATTCACTGTTCAGTACTGATACCGATCTCACTGCTGAAAATCTGTTGCGCTTACCCGCAGAATTCGGCTGCCCGGTGTGGGTCTATGATGCACAAATTATTCGTCGACAGATTGCCGTTCTGAAACAGTTTGATGTGGTGCGCTTCGCTCAGAAAGCCTGTTCCAATATTCATATTTTGCGCTTAATGCGTGAACAGGGCGTGAAGGTGGATTCTGTTTCGTTGGGGGAAATCGAGCGCGCCCTGGCGGCAGGATATAACCCACAAACGCATCCTGACGACATTGTGTTTACCGCCGATGTTATTGATCAGGCGACGCTCGAGCGCGTTAGCGAACTGCAAATTCCGGTGAATGCTGGCTCTATTGATATGCTTGACCAACTTGGACAAGTGTCGCCAGGGCATCGCGTGTGGCTGCGCGTTAATCCGGGGTTTGGTCACGGCCATAGCCAAAAAACCAATACCGGTGGCGAAAACAGTAAGCACGGTATCTGGTATACCGATCTTCCGGCTGCTCTGGAAGTGATACAACGCCATCGTCTGCAACTGGTCGGCATTCATATGCACATCGGTTCCGGCGTCGATTATGCGCATCTGGAACAGGTGTGTGGCGCGATGGTGCGGCAGGTCATCGAATTTGGTCAGGATTTACAGGCTATTTCTGCTGGCGGTGGGCTATCCATTCCTTATCAACAGGGAGAAGAGGCGGTCGATACCGAACATTATTATGGCCTGTGGAACGCGGCGCGTGAGCAGATCGCCCGCCATTTGGGACATCATGTGAAACTGGAAATTGAACCAGGTCGGTTTCTGGTGGCGCAGTCTGGCGTACTGATAACCCAGGTACGGAGCGTCAAACAAATGGGCAGTCGCCGCTTTGTTCTGGTTGATGCGGGATTTAACGATCTGATGCGCCCGGCAATGTACGGCAGCTATCATCATATTAGTGCGCTGGCGGCAGATGGTCGCTCTCTTGAATATGCGCCAACGGTGGAAACTGTGGTTGCCGGGCCATTATGTGAATCGGGTGATGTCTTTACCCAGCAGGAAGGGGGCAAAGTCGAAACTCGCGCCTTGCCGGAGGTAAAAGCTGGCGATTATTTGGTTTTGCATGATACTGGCGCGTACGGCGCGTCAATGTCATCGAACTACAATAGCCGCCCGCTGCTACCGGAAGTTCTGTTTGATAACGGTCAGGCGAGGTTGATTCGCCGCCGCCAGACCATTGGTGAATTACTGGCGCTTGAGCTGCTTTAATCGTAGTTAGTCGCTGGATGCATGATGGATTGTATCCAGCGGTGGCGTTGAAACTGAATGACGACGCACCAGCGTCGGACTAAAAACGTTGGTGATTTCCGGGAGAGGGCGATTATCCGCCAGCGCCAATGCCAGTTCGGCAGCCTGAGTCGCCATCGTCACTATTGGGTAGCGTACGGTGGTCAAACGTGGGCGTACATAACGTGACACCAGCACATCGTCAAAACCAATCAACGAAATCTCACCCGGTACGTCAATCCCATTGTCATTGAGCACGCCCATTGCCCCCGCCGCCATTGAATCGTTATAACAGGCTACTGCAGTGAAATTTCTGCCTCGTCCCAAAAGCTCGGTCATTGCCTGTTCGCCACCGCTTTCGTCTGGTTCGCCAAAAGTCACCAGCCGGTCATTGGCCGGAATACCGCTTTCGGCAAGAGCATCGTAATACCCCTGCAGGCGATCTTCGGCGTCAGAAATAGAGTGGTTAGAGCAGATATAACCAATGCGCGTATGGCCTTGTTGAATTAAGTGGCGAGTTGCCAGCCAGGCGCCGTAACGATCGTCCAGCGCAATACAGCGATTTTCAAAGCCGGGGAGGATGCGGTTGATCAATACCATGCCAGGCATTTGTTTCATCAATGAGGCTAAATCGGCATCCGGGATCATTTTTGCATGGACGACCAGCGCGGCACAGCGGTGGCGGATCAATTGTTCAATGGCCTGACGCTCTTTTTGTTCAGTGTGATAACCGTTGCCAATTAATAAGAAATTACCAGTATGGTAAGCCACCTGTTCGACCGCTTTCACCATCGCACCAAAAAACGGATCGGAAACATCACCAACGACCAGGCCAACTGTTTCGGTGGTCTGTTGCGCCAGCGCACGCGCGTTAGCGTTCGGGTGATAGCTTAGAGATTCCATCGCACTATGCACAGCCAGACGAGAAGCTTCGCTGGCTTTTGGAGAGTTATTAATGACACGGGAAACGGTGGCGACTGAAACGCCTGCCAGTCGGGCTACATCCTTTATGGTCGCCATGAAAATACCTTTGTGGGTAAACGCTTACATTCTGCCAGTGTTACGGAAAACGCTTGTCGGTTCAAGGGGCGTGGTACTTTCTGAATGGGAAGTGTGCGTGAAACGAGAATAAATAAGACAAAAAAAGAGATTACAAACCTTTGGTTACACTTTGCGAAACGCTGTTGCGATTGACCGCTAGTGGCGTTTGGCTATGGATTGTTAAAGTGGTGGTCCCAGAGGTATTGATAGGTGAAGTCAACTTCGGGTTGAGCACATGAATTACACCAACCTGCGCAGATGCGCAGGTTTTTTTTGCTTGTCATCAATCTGTAACAGTAACCGATAATTTACACACCTGGTTGCATTTCCCTTAATTCCTTTGCGTTTTCTTGCTGGCGAAGAGTCTTCGCGCAGACCACAATCAAGATCCCAGAGGTATTGATTGGTGAGATTATTCGGTACGCTCTTCGTACCCTGTCTCTTGCACCAACCTGCGCGGATGCGCAGGTTTTTTTTCGCACCCAATTTACTGTCGCTCCCGTTCCCCTTCTCGTGTAATCTCCCCCCATTCGCTTTTACTGAATAATGAGCAAAGGGAGTTGGAATGCTTTTTAGCTTTTTCCGTAATTTGTGTCGTGTTTTGTACCGTGTTCGCGTTACCGGAGACACTGAGGCATTGAAAGACGAGCGAGTTCTCATCACGCCTAATCACGTCTCTTTTATTGACGGCGTTTTGCTGGCGCTGTTTTTACCCGTACGCCCGGTATTTGCCGTTTACACTTCTATTAGCCAGCAGTGGTATATGCGTTGGCTGAAGTCATTTATCGACTTTGTTCCTCTCGACCCGACGCAACCCATGGCGATTAAGCATCTGGTGCGCCTGGTTGAGCAGGGGCGTCCAGTGGTGATATTCCCGGAAGGGCGAATCACCACCACCGGCTCGCTGATGAAAATCTATGATGGCGCGGGTTTTATCGCGGCGAAGTCAGGCGCGACGGTCATTCCTGTGCGTATTGAAGGGGCGGAGCTTACTCACTTCAGTCGCCTGAAAGGTCTGGTTAAACGACGCTTATTTCCACGGATTCATCTGCATATTTTGCCGCCAACCCGGGTGCCGATGCCGGATGCGCCACGTGCCCGTGACCGCCGTAAAATCGCGGGAGAAATGTTGCACCAAATCATGATGGAAGCACGCATGGCGGTGCGTCCACGTGAAACACTGTATGAATCTTTGTTGGGGGCGATGTATCGTTTCGGGGCCGGGAAAAAGTGTGTTGAAGATGTCAACTTTACCCCAGATACCTATCGCAAATTGCTCACTAAAACATTGTTTGTTGGTCGCATCCTCGAAAAATATAGCGTTGAAGGGGAAAGAATCGGTTTAATGCTGCCCAATGCGGGCATTAGTGCGGCAGTGATTTTTGGGGCCATCGCCCGTCGCCGTATTCCGGCAATGATGAACTACACTGCCGGGGTAAAAGGGCTGAGCAGCGCAATTACTGCCGCTGAAATCAAAACTATCTTCACTTCCCGCCAGTTCCTCGACAAAGGCAAACTCTGGCATCTGCCGGAACAACTCACTCAGGTGCGTTGGGTCTATCTGGAAGATTTAAAAGCGGATGTCACTACGGCTGACAAAGTGTGGATCTTCGCACATCTGTTGATGCCGCGTCTGGCACAGGTAAAACAGCAGCCGGAAGAAGAGGCATTGATCCTCTTTACTTCAGGTTCAGAAGGCCATCCGAAAGGCGTCGTCCATAGCCATAAAAGTATTCTGGCGAACGTTGAGCAGATTAAAACCATCGCCGATTTCACCACTCATGACCGCTTTATGTCGGCGTTACCGCTGTTCCACTCTTTTGGGCTGACGGTGGGACTGTTTACGCCGCTGTTGACTGGCGCAGAAGTGTTTCTTTACTCCAGTCCGCTGCATTACCGCATTGTACCGGAGCTGGTATATGACCGCAGTTGCACCGTGCTTTTTGGCACCTCGACATTCCTCGGTCACTACGCGCGCTTTGCCAATCCTTATGACTTCTATCGCCTACGCTATGTCGTGGCGGGTGCTGAAAAACTGCAAGAAAGCACTAAACAGCTTTGGCAGGATAAATTTGGCCTGCGCATCCTTGAAGGCTACGGCGTGACTGAATGTGCGCCAGTGGTGTCCATTAATGTGCCAATGGCGGCGAAACCGGGCACTGTTGGACGTATTTTGCCGGGGATGGATGCGCGTCTGCTGGCGGTTCCTGGCATTGAAGAGGGCGGTCGCCTGCAACTGAAAGGGCCGAACATTATGAACGGCTACCTGCGGGTAGAGAAGCCTGGTGTACTGGAAGTGCCTACTGCCGAGAATGTTCGCGGCGAAATGGAGCGCGGCTGGTATGACACCGGTGATATCGTGCGCTTCGATGAGCAGGGCTTTGTGCAGATTCAGGGCCGCGCGAAACGCTTTGCCAAAATTGCAGGCGAAATGGTATCGCTGGAAATGGTGGAACAACTGGCGCTTAGTGTTTCGCCGGATAAAGTGCATGCTACGGCGATTAAGAGCGATATCAGCAAGGGCGAGGCGTTGGTACTGTTCACCACTGATAGCGAACTAACGCGCGATAAGCTGCAACAGTATGCCCGTAAGCATGGCGTGCCGGAGCTTGCCGTACCGCGTGACATTCGCTATCTGAAACAGATGCCATTATTGGGCAGCGGCAAACCTGACTTTGTCACGTTGAAAAGCTGGGTAGACGAAGCGGAACGACACGATGAGTGAGTCAGTACACACTAACACTTCGCTATGGTCGAAAGGGATGAAAGCGGTTATTGCGGCGCAGTTTCTCTCTGCGTTTGGCGATAACGCGTTGTTGTTTGCCACGCTGGCATTACTGAAAGCGCAGTTCTACCCGGAATGGAGTCAACCCATTCTGCAAATGGTGTTTGTGGGTGCTTACATTCTTTTTGCGCCGTTTGTTGGCCAGATTGCCGATAGCTTTGCTAAAGGCCGGGTAATGATGTTTGCCAACGGCCTTAAATTGCTTGGCGCCGCCAGTATCTGTTTTGGCATCAATCCCTTTCTCGGTTATACGCTGGTGGGCGTTGGTGCGGCGGCTTATTCACCGGCGAAATACGGTATTCTCGGCGAATTAACCACCGGCAGTAAGTTAGTGAAAGCTAACGGTTTAATGGAGGCGTCTACTATTGCGGCGATTTTGCTCGGTTCTGTCGCCGGTGGTGTGCTGGCTGACTGGCATGTTCTGGTCGCTCTGGCGGCATGTGCGCTGGCTTATGGTGGAGCGGTCGTTGCCAATATCTATATTCCAAAACTGGCGGCGGCGCGTCCGGGTCAGTCGTGGAATCTCATTAACATGACTCGTAGCTTTTTGTATGCCAGCGCCTCGCTGTGGCGCAACGGTGAAACGCGTTTTTCACTGGTAGGCACCAGTTTGTTCTGGGGGGCGGGCGTTACGTTGCGTTTCCTGCTGGTGCTGTGGGTGCCGGTGGCGCTGGGCATAACCGATAACGCCACGCCGACTTATCTCAATGCGATGGTCGCGATAGGTATTGTGGCCGGTGCAGGCGCGGCGGCAAAACTGGTTACGCTGGAAACCGTTTCGCGCTGTATGCCTGTCGGGATTTTAATTGGCGTGGTGGTACTGTTTTTCTCTCTGCAACATGAACTGCTGCCAGCCTATGCCTTGCTGATGCTGATTGGTGTGCTGGGCGGCTTTTTTGTTGTTCCGCTCAATGCATTATTACAAGAGCGGGGCAAAAAAAGCGTCGGGGCGGGGAATGCGATTGCAGTACAAAATCTTGGCGAAAACAGCGCCATGCTGCTGATGCTGGGGATTTATTCGCTGGCGGTATTGGTAGGCATCCCGGTCGTGCCCATTGGCATTGGCTTCGGTGCGCTGTTTGCACTGGCGATATCGGCGCTGTGGATCTGGCAACGCCGTCATTAATATTTAACGCCGGTTTTAACCGGCGTTAATCTTTAAGGCGCCGGATAAGTATAAACCTGGTGTACAGCTTCAATTTCTGCCAATACTTCCTCGCTTAATTCCAGGTGCAAACTTTCGATGTTAGTTTTCAACTGTTCCATCGTCGTCGCACCCAGCAGGGTACTGGCAACAAATGGTTGACGGCGTACAAAAGCGAGCGCCATCTGAGCCGGATCCAGGCCATGACGTCTGGCGATATCAACATACGCCGCAACGGCTTTTTGCGTTTGTTCACCGCTGTAGCGGGTGAAGCGGCTAAAGAGCGTATTACGTGCGCCAGCGGGTTTTGCACCGTTGAGATATTTTCCGGTCAGCGTACCAAAACCAAGGCATGAATAAGCCAGCAGCTCGACGCCTTCATACTGGCTGACTTCCGCCAGCCCTACTTCGAAGCTGCGGTTTAACAGGCTATAGGGATTTTGAATCGTGACGATGCGCGGTAGATCGTGTTTATCCGCCAGATGCAGGTAACGCATGACGCCAAATGCGGTTTCATTCGATACGCCGATATAGCGAATTTTCCCCGCCCGTTGGTACTCTGCTAATGCATCCAGCGTGTCGAGCAGAGAAACCGCAGGGGCAGAATCTGTCCAGTTATAGCCAAGTTTTCCAAAGCAGTTGGTTGAGCGCTGCGGCCAGTGCACCTGATAAAGATCGAGGTAATCAGTCTGTAGGCGCTTGAGGCTGTCATGCAGAGCTTCGCGGATATTCTTCCGGTCCAGAGCCTGATCCGGGCGAATACCCTTGTCATTATTGCGCGACGGTCCGCTCACTTTGGAGGCGATAATTAACTTTTCGCGACTGCCATGTTTTGCTAACCAGTTACCAACGTAGGTTTCGGTTAACCCCTGAGTTTCGGGGCGTGGCGGGACAGGGTACATCTCGGCGACGTCAATAAGGTTAATGCCCTGAGCAACGGCATAGTTGAGTTGTGCGTGGGCGTCGGCTTCGCTGTTCTGTTCACCAAACGTCATCGTGCCAAGCCCCAGCGTGCTGACTTCCAGCGAACTGTGGGGTATACGGTGATATTGCATAGCCGTTTCCTTTTTATAATCACGACATAAGGAATATAAAAATGGCAGAGGGAAGGGAAAAGGGAAAGCGAAAAATCTTAAGGCCAGCCAGATGCTGACCTTATTTGTTAACGTTCAATAATTTGCGAAATATCATCACGATTAATTTGCATAGCGTTGCCTTGCTGATCGTGATAGCTCACCAGTCCGGTGTCATCATCAATTTCAGGCTTTCCATCGGTCAGGATCATTCGGCCATCTTTGGTTGCCATAACATAATCACTGGAACACCCGGAAACGGCAAATGCCAGTCCGACTGCGGAAATCACCACTGCCCATTTTTTCATCCGGTTATCCTCATTAATCTCATCAATGATAATAGTTTGTTTATAATCCGACGCTATATATCTTGAAAGCAGGAAAATCTTAAACTGTGGGAATGAGGGGCAGGTGTTCGCTCTCCTGCAGGAGAGCGAACGGAATATCAGAGCGGATTCTTTTTATTGCGAATCAGGTTGAGACTTTCCACCGCAATCGAGAAGAACATGGCGAAATAGATGTAACCTTTTGGAACGTGGATATCGAAACTTTCCAGAATCAAGGTGAAGCCCACCAGAATCAGGAAAGAAAGCGCCAGCATTTTTACCGAAGGGTGGCGCTCGACAAAATCACCAATCGAACGTGCGGCGAACATCATTACACCCACAGCAATCACTACCGCCGCCATCATAATGAACAGATGATCTGATAGACCTACGGCAGTAATCACTGAGTCGAGGCTGAAAATAATATCCAGCAGCATAATCTGCACGATAGCGCCGAGGAACGAGGTGACGCGTGTTTTCATCCCTTCTTCTTCGCCTTCGATGGACTCGTGGATCTCCTTACTGGCTTTCCAGATAAGAAACAGGCCGCCCATCAGCAGAATTAAATCACGGGCGGAAATTTCCTGACTGAATATAGTAAAAAGCGGATTGGTCAATCGCGTTACCCAGGCGATCGACGCCAGCAGCGCCAGACGCATGACCATGGCTCCCGCCAGCCCAAGACGTCGTGCGTGACCGCGTTGCGCGGTGGGTAACTTTGAAACCACCAGAGAAAGGAAAATAATATTGTCGATCCCAAGTACGATCTCCAGCAGCGTCAGCGTACCGAGCGCAAGCCAGGCGTTAGGATCGGTTATCCATGCAAATAACATCTAAAAAGCCCTGCCAAAAAAATGAAGCGGTAATTATATGCCCGGAATGCAGTAGGTCAAAGCGATGGCTGTTGGATCAGAAAATGACGCGCCAGCAGCGCACCGGTGAAATTCTTCTTCAGATAAAAGCCGCGCGGCAGTGTCAGAATCGGTTCGCCTCGGGAACCAATGGCTTCGGTCAGGGCTTTCGCATTCGCTGCTTTTGGTCGTATCTGTAAATATTCCCCGTGGCGAGCGGTAATCCGTTCAACCTGACCGAGGACAATCATATCCATCAATTCTTCCCAGTCTTCACGTAGCTGTCGGTCTTCTTCTTCGTTTGGGCTCCACAGCAATGGCGCTCCCACGCGACGTTGTGCCAGCGGGATACTGCGTTCGCCTTCGACCGGTATCCACAGTACCCGTTTTAGTTTGTGGCGCACGTGGCTGGTTTCCCAGGTGACGCCGCTATTGCCGGTTAACGGTGCAACGCATACGAAGGTGGTTTCCAGTGGGCGGCCAAGGCTATCCACAGGAATAGTTTTAAGTTCTACGCCCAGAGCTGCAAAATCTTGTTCAGGTTTACTCCCTGCGCTGGCCCCGAGCCAGATTTCCAGCAGTACGCCGATCCAGCCCTTATCACGCTTTAAATTCTCCGGCGTAACCAGCCCTGCAAGCGCCGCCAGTTCCCCCAATGTATAACCAGAAAGTTGCTGTGCTTGCGCTAATAACTGCGCTTCAGTTTCGGGGGGAGAGAGCAACGGGCGTGGTTGGGACATGATGTGATACCTTGGTTGAAAAATAAACAGCTATTCTACACCGGATATTCGCAGTGTAACTTTTTCCACATGTGTTGTTCAATTCTATGATTTATATTGCTTTTTAGGGAGTGGGGAATCCAGTTGCGCAACACATCAATAGGTTTTCCAAATCTGGTCACTGAAAATAAACAGGATCTTACACCATGTTATCCACAGAAAGCTGGGATAACTGTGAAAAACCTCCACTACTGTTTCCATTTACAGCCTTGACGTGCGACGAAACTCCAGTTTTTAGTGGTTCGGTGCTTAACTTAGTGGCACATTCTGTGGATAAATACGGCATTGGTTGATCTTTCGCCAACCCGTAAAAGAGCGGTGTGACTTGGGTCACATATTCGTCTGTTTTATTACTAAAATTGCGCATAATGAATTGATATATAATGAATATTTTGAAGTGTCTTTATCGAGGCTATTCAGAATGCTCTGGGTTTTCCCGCGGTAATTCCGTAGTTCTTCACAACTCTATCCACAGAAAAGGTGAATAAAAACGGCTATCCCCCCCTACCTCTGTTTATAACTCAGCGCTTAGCTGTGAGTTATTCAATTGTTATTAGTGTGTAATGCCCTGCAGAGAGTGGTTTACCGCCTTCCAGGAGTATGAAACAATCATTCGTATATAAAGCTTTATTTTGAGGTAGTCCGGTGATTGATGACGATGGCTACCGCCCAAACGTAGGTATTGTGATTTGTAATCGTCAGGGGCAGGTCATGTGGGCCCGGCGATTTGGTCAGCACTCCTGGCAATTTCCACAAGGCGGGATTAACCCAGGAGAATCCGCAGAACAGGCGATGTACCGTGAATTGTTTGAAGAAGTAGGATTAAGCCGTAAAGACGTTCGAATCCTTGCTTCAACGCGTAACTGGTTGCGCTACAAATTACCGAAACGTTTGGTGCGTTGGGACACGAAGCCGGTTTGTATCGGCCAAAAACAAAAATGGTTTCTCTTGCAGCTAGTGAGCGGCGATGCGGAAATCAATATGCAAACCAGCAGTACACCTGAGTTTGACGGCTGGCGGTGGGTAAGTTACTGGTATCCGGTCAGACAGGTGGTGTCATTTAAACGTGATGTTTACCGTAGGGTAATGAAAGAGTTCGCGAGTGTTGTGATGGCGCTGCAGGAAAATACGCCTAAACCGCAAAACGCATCTGCTTATCGACGTAAAAGAGGTTAAGTCACGCCAATTATGCTCACTCGCCTGCGCGAAATAGTCGAAAAGGTAGCCAGCGCACCACGCCTGAATGAGGCGTTAAATATTCTGGTTACCGACATCTGTCTTGCGATGGATACTGAGGTCTGTTCGGTCTACCTGGCCGATCACGACCGACGTTGTTACTACCTGATGGCGACCCGGGGATTAAAAAAACCACGTGGTCGCACTGTAACGCTCGCGTTTGATGAAGGGATCGTCGGCCTGGTTGGCAGGCTGGCGGAACCAATAAACCTTGCGGATGCGCAAAAGCACCCCAGCTTCAAATATATTCCCTCCGTAAAAGAAGAACGTTTTCGCGCGTTTTTAGGTGTCCCGATTATTCAGCGCCGCCAGTTGCTTGGCGTGCTGGTGGTGCAGCAACGTGAGCTGCGCCAGTACGACGAAAGCGAAGAATCCTTCCTGGTTACGCTCGCCACCCAAATGGCCGCTATTCTTTCCCAGTCGCAGCTAGCTGCGTTATTCGGACAATATCGCCAGACAAGAATTCGTGCATTACCCGCATCTCCCGGCATCGCTATTGCTGAGGGGTGGCAGGACGCGACGCTGCCGCTCATGGAACAGGTATATCAGGCGTCTACGCTGGACCCCGCGCTGGAACGCGAACGGTTGACCGGTGCTCTGGAAGAGGCGGCTAACGAATTTCGTCGCTATAGCAAACGCTTTGCTGCCGGAGCGCAGAAAGAGACTGCGGCGATTTTCGATCTCTACTCGCACCTGCTTTCCGATACGCGTCTGCGTCGTGAACTGTTTGCCGAAGTTGATAAAGGCTCGATCGCCGAATGGGCGGTGAAAACAGTAATTGAAAAATTTGCCGAACAATTCGCTGCATTAAGCGATAACTACCTCAAAGAGCGGGCCGGCGATTTACGTGCGCTGGGCCAGCGTTTACTGTTTCACCTTGATGATACCAACCAGGGAGCAAACGCCTGGCCGGAACGTTTCATCCTGGTCGCCGAAGAACTATCAGCAACAACTCTTGCGGAGCTGCCGCAGGATCGCTTAGTTGGCGTTGTCGTTCGCGATGGTGCTGCTAACTCTCATGCTGCAATTATGGTACGCGCACTGGGGATCCCCACTGTGATGGGAGCGGACATTCAGCCTTCGGTGTTGCACTGCCGGACGTTGATCGTTGACGGCTATCGTGGGGAGTTGTTGGTCGACCCGGAGCCGGTGCTGCTGCAAGAGTATCAGAGGCTGATTAGCGAGGAGGTTGAGCTTAGCCGTCTGGCGGAAGATGACGTCAATTTACCCGCGCAGTTAAAAAGCGGCGAGCGCATCAAAATTATGCTCAATGCGGGGTTAAGCCCGGAACATGAAGAAAAACTGGGCAGTCGTATTGATGGTATCGGCCTTTATCGCACCGAAATCCCCTTTATGCTGCAAAGCGGCTTCCCGTCGGAAGAAGAGCAAGTGGCGCAGTATCAGGGAATGTTGCAAATGTTCAATGATAAGCCCGTCACCCTGCGTACGCTGGATGTCGGTGCTGATAAGCAACTGCCTTATATGCCGATCAGCGAGGAAAACCCTTGTCTTGGCTGGCGTGGAATTCGCATTACACTCGATCAGCCGGAGATCTTCTTAATTCAGGTGCGAGCGATGCTGCGTGCTAATGCTGCCACGGGCAATCTGAGTATTTTATTGCCGATGGTGACCAGTCTGGACGAGGTTGACGAAGCGCGACGCCTGATTGAACGTGCCGGGCGTGAAGTCGAAGAGATGATCGGTTATGCAATTCCCAAACCACGCATTGGGATCATGCTTGAAGTCCCGTCAATGGTATTTATGCTGCCGCAACTGGCGAAACGGGTAGATTTTATCTCAGTTGGCACCAACGATCTGACGCAGTATATTCTGGCCGTCGATCGCAATAACACACGTGTAGCGAACATTTATGACAGCCTACATCCTGCGATGTTGCGGGCACTGGCGATGATTGCCAGAGAGGCTGAAACGCAGGGCGTTGATCTTCGTTTGTGCGGTGAAATGGCGGGCGATCCAATGTGTGTGGCAATCCTCATCGGACTGGGTTACCGCCATTTGTCCATGAACGGGCGATCTGTCGCACGCGTGAAATACTTGTTGCGACGCATTGATTTTACTGAGGCGGAAAATCTTGCCCAGCGTAGTCTGGAAGCGCAATTGGCAGCCGAAGTTCGCCACCAGGTTGCGGCATTTATGGAGCGTCGTGGTATGGGCGGGTTAATTCGTGGAGGGCTTTAGCGCGGCTCGTATACATATCTTTTAACGGTATCCGGCAACCAGCCTGGTCCCCTTGTGCTATTATTCGCACCTTTGGAGCGCCAGAAACCTGCGGCGCGCATTTCAATCGCTGTTCTCTTTCAGCGAAATAACAAGAACTTGTGGTGACAGATGACCAGTAGCTATCTGCATTTTCCGGAATTCGATCCGGTCATTTTCTCAATAGGCCCCGTAGCGCTTCACTGGTACGGCCTGATGTATCTGGTGGGTTTCATTTTTGCGATGTGGCTGGCAACGCGTCGGGCGAATCGTCCAGGCAGCGGCTGGACCAAAAATGAAGTTGAAAACTTACTTTATGCGGGCTTCCTCGGCGTTTTCCTTGGTGGACGTATTGGTTATGTTCTGTTCTACAACTTCCCACAGTTTATGGACGATCCGTTGTATCTGTTCCGTGTCTGGGACGGTGGAATGTCTTTCCATGGCGGCCTGATTGGCGTAATTGTGGTGATGATTATCTTTGCTCGCCGCACCAAACGTTCTTTCTTCCAGGTGTCTGATTTTATCGCGCCGCTTATTCCGTTTGGCCTTGGCGCCGGGCGTCTGGGTAACTTTATTAACGGTGAGTTGTGGGGCCGCGTCGATCCTAACTTCCCGTTCGCGATGTTGTTTCCTGGTTCCCGTACCGAAGATATTCTTTTGCTGCAAACTCATCCGCAATGGCAATCTATTTTCGATACTTACGGCGTGCTTCCGCGCCATCCCTCGCAACTGTATGAACTGCTGCTTGAAGGTGTGGTGCTGTTTATCATCCTTAACCTGTACATTCGCAAACCGCGTCCAATGGGAGCGGTTTCTGGCTTGTTCCTGATTGGCTATGGCGCGTTTCGTATCATCGTTGAGTTCTTCCGCCAGCCTGACGCGCAGTTTACCGGCGCCTGGGTACAGTACATCAGCATGGGACAAATTCTTTCTATCCCGATGATTGTCGCGGGTGTGATCATGATGGTCTGGGCATATCGTCGCAGTCCACAGCAACACGTTTCCTGAGGAACCATGAAACAGTATTTAGAACTGATGCAAAAAGTGCTCGACGAAGGCACACAGAAAAACGACCGTACCGGAACTGGAACGCTTTCCATCTTTGGCCATCAGATGCGTTTTAACCTGCAGGATGGATTTCCGCTGGTGACAACCAAACGTTGCCATCTGCGTTCCATCATCCACGAATTGCTGTGGTTCTTGCAGGGCGACACCAATATTGCTTATCTGCATGAAAACAATGTCACTATCTGGGACGAATGGGCCGATGAAAATGGCGATCTTGGCCCGGTGTATGGCAAACAGTGGCGTGCCTGGCCTACGCCGGATGGTCGTCATATTGACCAGATCACTACGGTACTGAACCAGTTAAAAAATGATCCAGATTCCCGTCGTATTATTGTTTCGGCATGGAACGTGGGCGAACTGGATAAAATGGCGCTGGCCCCGTGCCATGCCTTCTTCCAGTTCTATGTGGCAGATGGCAAACTCTCTTGTCAGCTTTATCAACGTTCCTGCGATGTCTTCCTCGGTCTGCCATTTAACATCGCCAGCTACGCGTTACTGGTACATATGATGGCGCAGCAGTGCGATCTGGAAGTGGGCGATTTTGTCTGGACCGGTGGCGACACGCACCTGTACAGCAACCATATGGATCAAACCCATCTGCAATTAAGCCGCGAACCGCGTCCGTTGCCGAAGTTGATTATCAAACGTAAACCTGAATCCATCTTCGATTACCGTTTCGAAGACTTCGAGATTGAAGGTTACGATCCGCACCCGGGCATTAAAGCTCCGGTTGCTATCTGATTTACGAAACATCCTGCCAGAACCGACGCCAGTGTGCGTCGGTTTTTTTTGTCCTCCGTCAAATTCTTCGAGACGCCTTCCCAAAATTTTGCAATGCCCTGCAACAGCGTAAATAGTCCTGAAGACGCGCCGAAGAAACAGAAACCGGGCCTCGCCTTTTTTTCGGTTCGCCGCATACTGCCGACATGAAAAAACAACGTGGTTATACGCTGATTGAAACGCTGGTTGCGATGCTGATTCTGGTCATGCTAAGCGCAAGTGGGCTTTATGGTTGGCAATACTGGCAGCAGTCGCAACGGTTATGGCAAACCGCCAGCCAGGCGCGGGATTATTTGCTCTATTTGCGTGAGGATGCCAACTGGCGTAATCGCGACCACACTATCAGCGTTATCAGGGAGGGAACGTCATGGTGTCTTGTCAGTGCCGCTGCAGGGGCGAATACCTGCCATACTCGTTCTCCATTGGTCTTTTCGCCGCGCTGGCCCGAAGTCGAAATGAGCAATATAACGCCTTCACTAACCTTCTTTGGCCTGCGCAATACGGCCTGGGCCGGGCATATTCGTCTCAAAAATTCATCAGGCGAATGGTGGCTGGTGGTGTCCGCATGGGGAAGGATTCGACTATGCCAACGCGGAGAAACAGAAGAATGCCTGTAAAAGAGAACGGATTTTCACTGTTGGAAGTTCTGATTGCGATGGTGATTAGCAGCATATTACTGCTGGGAGCCGCGCGCTTTTTGCCTGCATTACAGTGTGAAAGTTTGACGAACACCCGAAAATTGGCGCTGGAAGATGAAATCTGGCAACGGGTATACACCGTCGCGAAGCATCTGCAACGAGCAGGGTATTGCCGGGGAACCTGTTTGGGAGAAGGGCTGGTGATTGCCGGGCAAGGAGATTGTATCATTGTGCAGTGGGATGCAAACAGTAACGGTATTTGGGAGCGTGAGCCGGTAAAAGAGTCCGACCAGACCGCATTTCGTCTGAAAGACAACGTGCTGGAAACCTTGCGCGGCACGACATCTTGTGAAGGTAAGGGATGGGATAAAGTTACTAACCCGGATGCTGTCATCATCAACGCTTTTCAGGTCGTGCGTCAGGAGAACAGTGGTTTCCCACCTGTGCTGACCGTCAATATGCGCGGCGCCAGCAAGACCAATCCGCAAATCGTGGTGGATGCCAGCTACAGCATAGCGGGGTTCAACTTGTGAACCGCGAACGCGGTGTTTCATCATTGGCACTGGTTCTGATGTTGCTGATATTGGGTGGTTTGCTGCTACAAGGAATGAGCCAGCAAGATCGCAGTTTTGCCTCTCGTGTAACGATGGAAAGCCAGTCATTGCGTCGTCAGGCCATTGTGCAGTCGGCGTTGGAGTGGGGGAAAATACACGTCTGGCAAGCAGCACAACCAACGGTTCAGTGTTTGCAGTATGCCGCAATCAATGCTCAGGTTTGCTTGCGTTTACTGGTGGATAATGAAATTTTGCTGATGGCCAGTTATGAAGGTGTTTCATTGTGGCGAACGGGGAATGTCATTAATGGACAAACTGTTTTTTCGCCACATGGCTGGAGTGATTTTTGTCCGCTGAAAGAGGGGGCGTTATGTCAGCTTCCCTGAAGCATCAGCACGGTTTTAGTTTGCCAGAAGTCATTTTGGCGATGGTACTCATGGTGGTGATTGTCACGGCGTTATCTGGCTACCAGCGCACATTAAGCACCAGCATTGCCAGCAGAAATCAGTACCAACAACTCTGGCGATATGCCTGGCAGCAGACACAACTGCGTGCGATTTCGCCACCTGCAAACTGGCAAGTCAACCGAATGCAGACATCGCAGGCGGGATGTGTCAGCATCAGCGTTACGCTGTTTTCACCAGGGGGCAGAGAAGGCGAAATGACCCGTCTGCATTGCCCAAATCGTTAGTAGTCAGGAGCCGCTATGTTAAGGGTCTACCATTCCAATCGTCTGGATGTGCTGGAAGCGTTGATGGAGTTTATCGTCGAACGTGAACGGCTGGGCGATCCCTTCGAACCTGAAATGATTCTGGTGCAAAGTACCGGTATGGCACAGTGGCTACAGATGACTCTGGCGCAAAAGTTCGGTATTGCGGCGAACATTGATTTTCCGCTGCCTGCAAGCTTTATCTGGGATATGTTCGTTCGTGTTTTACCGGATATCCCGAAAGAGAGCGCCTTTAATAAGCAGAGCATGAGCTGGAAATTGATGTCTCTGCTACCGCAATTGCTGGAGCATGAAGATTTTACACTGTTGCGTCATTACCTGACTGACGATAATGACAAGCGGAAATTATTTCAGCTTTCTTCCAAAGCTGCAGACCTGTTTGACCAGTATCTGGTTTATCGCCCGGACTGGCTAACTCAATGGGAAGCTGGGCGTTTGGTCGAAGGGCTTGGGGAAGCGCAGGCCTGGCAAGCGCCGTTGTGGAAGGCGCTGGTGGAATATACTGATGAGCTGGGGCAACCGCACTGGCACCGCGCCAATCTCTACCAGCGCTTTATCGAAACGCTGGAGTCTGCAACCACTTGTCCGTCAGGGCTACCTTCACGCGTCTTTATATGCGGCATTTCTGCACTACCGCCGGTTTATCTCCAGGCGCTACAGGCGCTGGGTAAACATATTGAAATCTACCTTCTGTTTACCAACCCTTGTCGTTATTACTGGGGCGATATTAAAGATCCTGCTTATCTGGCGAAATTACTGACCCGCCAGCGCCGACACAGTTTTGAAGATCGCGAATTGCCGTTATTCCGCGATAGCGAAAATGCCGGGCAGTTATTTAATAGCGATGGTGAACAGGATATTGGCAACCCGCTGCTGGCCTCATGGGGTAAGCTGGGACGCGACTATATCTATCTACTTTCCGATCTGGAAAGCAGCCAGGAACTGGACGCCTTTGTCGATGTGACGCCAGACAATCTACTGCATAACATCCAGTCCGACATTCTGGAACTGGAAAACCGTGCCGTTGCTGGCGTGAATCTGGAAGAGTTTTCCCGCAGCGATAACAAACGTTTACTGGATCCACAAGATAACAGCATTACCTTCCATGTCTGCCACAGTCCGCAGCGCGAAGTTGAAGTGTTGCATGATCGTCTGCTGGCGATGCTGGAAGAAGATCCGACACTTACTCCGCGTGACATCATTGTGATGGTGGCTGATATCGACAGCTACAGCCCGTTTATTCAGGCGGTGTTTGGCAGTGTACCGGCAGATCGTTATTTACCTTATGCTATTTCTGACCGTCGGGCGCGGCAGTCGCATCCGGTACTGGAAGCGTTTATCAGTTTATTATCGTTACCCGATAGTCGCTTTGTTTCAGAGGATGTGCTGGCGCTGCTGGACGTTCCGGTACTGGCCGCACGATTTGATATTAACGAAGAAGGACTGCGTTATTTGCGTCAGTGGGTTAATGAATCCGGTATTCGCTGGGGTATTGACGATGACAACATTCGGGAGCTGGAGTTGCCTGCTACCGGGCAACACACCTGGCGATTTGGCCTGACGCGCATGTTGTTGGGCTACGCGATGGAGAGCGCCCAGGGCGAGTGGCAATCAGTTCTCCCTTATGATGAATCGAGCGGCCTGATTGCGGAGCTGGTGGGGCATCTGGCTTCACTGCTGATGCAGCTCAGCATCTGGCGTCGCGGTCTGGCACAGGAGCGTCCGCTGGAAGAGTGGTTGCCGGTTTGTCGCGACATGCTCAATGCCTTCTTCCTGCCGGATGCGGAAACTGAAGCGGCGATGACGCTTATAGAGCAACAATGGCAAGCGATCATCGCTGAAGGTCTGGGAGCGCAGTATGGTGACGCGGTGCCGTTATCTCTGCTTCGCGATGAGCTGGCGCAACGCCTGGATCAGGAACGTATCAGTCAGCGTTTCCTTGCTGGTCCGGTCAACATTTGTACGCTAATGCCAATGCGCTCAATTCCGTTCAAAGTGGTCTGTCTGCTGGGAATGAACGACGGCGTTTACCCTCGTCAACTGGCGCCGCTGGGCTTTGATCTCATGAGTCAGAAGCCGAAGCGTGGCGATCGTAGTCGTCGCGATGACGACCGCTATCTGTTTCTGGAAGCGTTAATTTCTGCGCAGCAAAAACTTTATATCAGCTATATCGGGCGTTCCATTCAGGATAACAGTGAACGTTTCCCGTCGGTACTGGTGCAGGAACTAATTGATTATATTGGGCAAAGTCACTATCTACCGGGCGATGAAGAGCTTAACTGTGATGAAAGCGAGGCACGGGTAAAAGAGCATCTTACTTGCCTCCATACCCGGATGCCGTTTGATCCGCAAAACTACCAGCCTGGCGAACGACAAAGCTATGCACGTGAATGGCTACCGGCAGCCAGTCAGGCAGGCAAGGCGCATTCTGAATTTGTCCAGCCGCTGCCGTTTACTTTGCCAGAAACCGTACCGCTGGAGACGTTACAACGATTCTGGGCGCATCCAGTGCGGGCATTTTTCCAGATGCGTTTGCAGGTGAACTTCCGCACTGAAGAGAGCGAAATCCCTGACACCGAGCCATTTATTCTGGAAGGGCTTAGCCGTTATCAAATCAACCAGCAGCTATTAAATGCGCTGGTCGAGCAGGACGATGCAGAGCGCTTGTTCCGCCGCTTCCGGGCAGCAGGGGATTTGCCATATGGCGCATTTGGGGAAATTTTCTGGGAAACGCAATGCCAGGAGATGCAGCAGCTTGCTGACAGAGTCATTGCCTGTCGACAGCCGGGACAAAGTATGGAAATTGATCTCGACTGCTACGGCGTGCAGATAACAGGTTGGTTGCCGCAGGTTCAAGCGGATGGCCTGTTGCGCTGGCGCCCCTCTTTATTAAGTGTGGCGCAGGGAATGCAACTTTGGCTGGAACACCTTGTCTATTGTGCCAGCGGTGGCAAAGGTGAGAGTCGCCTTTTCCTGCGTAAAGACGGGGAGTGGCGCTTTCCGCCGCTGGAAGCAGAACAGGCCTTACATTACCTCTCGCAACTGGTTGAGGGATATCGTGAAGGAATGTCTGCGCCGTTGTTGGTATTACCCGAAAGCGGCGGCGCATGGCTAAAAACCTGTTATGACGCCGAAAGTGATGTGGTGTTGGATGACGACTCCACGTTACAAAAAGCCCGTTCAAAATTCCTTCAGGTTTATGAAGGCAACATGATGGTGCGTGGCGAAGGCGATGACATCTGGTATCAGAGGCTCTGGCGGCAATTAACGCCGGAGACAATGGACGCCATAGTAGAACAATCGCAGCGTTACCTGCTACCGCTGTTTCGTTTTAATCTGTCATAAGTGCTGTATAAAAATTGCGCAGGTTACTCGCTTACTTTATGATGCGCACCAGTCACGGACTGATGGTTAAATAGATATAGGCTGATTCGTTCAGCACAAGATTATATTCAATCGGAAATTTACATTAACGAATTGTATCTGGTTGAAAAATAAAGTTGATAATGAGGTCCGTGAATGCCCAGCAGCATCTGGTTCAAAGCATTACTGTTATTTGTTGCCCTTTGGGCACCCTTAAGTCAGGCGGAAACGGGATGGCAGCCGATTCAGGAAACCATCCGTAAAAGTGATAAAGACAACCGTCAGTATCAGGCCGTGCGTCTGGATAATGGTATGGTGGTATTGCTGGTTTCCGATCCGCAGGCGGTAAAATCTCTTTCGGCATTGGTCGTGCCTGTTGGGTCGCTGGAGGATCCAGAGGCTTATCAGGGGCTGGCGCATTATCTTGAGCATATGAGTTTGATGGGATCGAAAAAGTACCCGCAAGCTGACAGCCTGGCCGAATACCTCAAAATGCACGGCGGCAGCCACAATGCCAGCACGGCGCCGTATCGCACCGCTTTCTATCTGGAAGTCGAAAATGACGCACTGCCTGGCGCAGTAGATCGTCTGGCAGATGCCATTGCAGAACCCTTGCTCGACAAGAAATATGCTGAACGTGAGCGTAATGCGGTAAACGCTGAATTAACGATGGCGCGCACGCGTGACGGGATGCGTATGGCGCAGGTCAGCGCAGAAACCATTAACCCGGCGCACCCGGGGGCAAAATTTTCTGGTGGTAACCTGGAAACTTTAAGCGATAAACCGGGTAATCCGGTGCAACAGGCGCTGAAAAATTTTCATGAGAAATACTACTCAGCCAATCTGATGAAGGCTGTTATTTACAGCAACAAACCGTTGCCGGAACTGGCGAAAATGGCGGCGGAAACTTTTGGTCGCGTCCCTAATAAAGACAGCAAAAAACCAGAAATTACCGTACCAGTAGTGACTGATGCGCAAAAGGGAATCATCATCCATTATGTTCCTGCGCTGCCGCGTAAAGTGCTGCGCGTTGAGTTTCGCATCGATAACAATTCAGCGAAGTTTCGCAGCAAAACCGATGAGTTGATTACTTATCTGATTGGTAACCGCAGTCCAGGAACGCTGTCTGACTGGCTGCAAAAGCAGGGATTAGTTGAGGGAATTAGCGCCAGCTCCGATCCTATCGTTAATGGTAACAGCGGCGTGTTAGCGATTTCCGCCTCTTTGACTGACAAAGGCCTGGCGAATCGCGATCAGGTTGTAGCGGCTATTTTTAGTTATCTCAATTTGTTACGTGAAAAAGGCATTGATAAACAGTATTTCGATGAACTGGCGAATGTACTGGATATTGATTTCCGCTATCCGTCGATTACCCGCGATATGGATTATGTCGAATGGCTGGCGGACACCATGATTCGCGTGCCGGTTGAGCATACGCTGGATGCGGTTAATATTGCCGATCGGTACGATGCTAAAGCAGTGAAAGAACGTCTGGCGATGATGACGCCGCAGAACGCACGTATCTGGTATATCAGCCCGAAAGAGCCACACAATAAAACGGCTTATTTTGTCGATGCGCCGTATCAGGTCGATAAAATCAGCGAGCAAACTTTTGCTGACTGGCAGAAAAAAGCCGCCAGCATTGCACTCTCTTTACCGGAACTTAACCCCTATATACCGGACGATTTCTCGCTGATTAAGCCAGAAAAGAAATATGACCATCCAGAGCTGATTATCGATGAGTCGAATTTGCGCGTGGTATATGCGCCAAGTCGCTATTTTTCCAGCGAGCCAAAAGCGGATGTCAGTCTGATTTTACGTAATCCGAAAGCGATGGACAGCGCCCGTAATCAGGTGATGTTTGCACTTAATGATTATCTCGCCGGGCTGGCGCTCGACCAGTTAAGCAATCAGGCGTCGGTGGGAGGCATAAGTTTCTCCACTAATGCTAACAATGGCTTAATGGTCAATGCTAATGGTTACACCCAGCGCCTGCCGCAGCTTTTCCAGGCGTTGCTGGAGGGCTACTTTAGCTATACCGCTACACAAGAGCAGCTTGAGCAGGCGAAATCCTGGTATAACCAGATGATGGATTCTGCAGAAAAGGGTAAAGCGTTCGAGCAGGCCATTATGCCTGCGCAAATGCTCTCGCAGGTACCGTACTTCTCGCGCGATGAACGGCGTAAAATTTTGCCTTCCATTACCCTGAAAGAGGTGCTGGCCTATCGCGACGCCTTAAAAACGGGGGCAAAGCCCGAGTTTATGGTTATTGGCAATATGACCGAAACTCAGGCAATGACCCTGGCGCGTGATGTACAAAAACAGTTGGGCGCTGATGGTACTGAGTGGTGTCGTAACAAAGATGTGCTGGTCGATAAAAAGCAATCGGTTATCTTTGAGAAAGCCGGTAACAGCACCGACTCCGCGCTGGCGGCGGTTTTCGTGCCAACGGGTTATGATGAATACACCAGCTCAGCCTACAGTTCTCTGTTGGGGCAGATCATACAACCGTGGTTTTACAACCAGTTGCGTACCGAAGAGCAATTAGGTTATGCCGTATTCGCTTTCCCGATGAGCGTGGGGCGTCAATGGGGGATGGGTTTCCTGCTGCAAAGCAACAATAAACAACCTTCATACCTGTGGGAGCGTTACAAGGCCTTTTTCCCGACAGCAGAGGCAAAACTGCGGGCGATGAAGCCAGAAGAATTTGCGCAAATTCAGCAGGCGGTTATCACTCAGATGTTGCAGGCGCCCCAAACGTTAGGCGAAGAAGCCTCGAAGTTAAGTAAAGATTTCGATCGCGGCAATATGCACTTCGATTCGCGTGATAAAATCGTGGCCCAGATAAAACTGCTGACGCCGCAAAAGCTTGCTGATTTCTTCCATCAGGCGGTGGTCGAGCCGCAAGGCATGGCTATTCTGTCGCAGATTTCCGGCAGCCAGAACGGGAAAGCCGAATATGTGCATCCTGAAGGCTGGAAAGTGTGGGAGAACGTCAGCGCGTTGCAGCAAATAATGCCCCTGATGAGTGAAAAGAATGAGTGATGTCGCCGAGACACTAGATCCTTTGCGCTTGCCCTTACAGGGCGAGCGCCTGATTGAAGCCTCTGCCGGCACAGGCAAAACCTTTACGATTGCGGCGCTCTATTTGCGCCTGTTACTTGGACTAGGCGGTTCTGCCGCCTTTCCCCGCCCGCTGACCGTTGAAGAACTGCTGGTGGTGACCTTTACCGAGGCTGCCACCGCAGAATTGCGCGGTCGTATCCGTAGCAATATCCACGAGTTGCGCATCGCCTGTCTGCGAGAAACGACCGACAACCCGCTGTACGCGCGCCTTCTGGAAGAGATTGACGACAAAGCGCAGGCCGCACAATGGCTGCTGTTAGCCGAACGGCAGATGGATGAAGCGGCGATCTTTACCATTCACGGTTTTTGCCAGCGTATGCTCAACCTGAATGCCTTTGAGTCCGGCATGTTGTTTGAGCAGCAACTGATAGAAGATGAATCGCTGTTACGTTACCAGGCCTGCGCGGATTTCTGGCGTCGTCACTGCTATCCGTTGCCGCGTGAAATTGCCCAGGTGGTCTTTGAAACCTGGAAAGGGCCACAGGCCTTGCTGCGAGACATTAACCGTTATCTGCAAGGGGAAGCGCCGGTTATCAAAGCGCCGCCGCCGGACGATGAAACGCTGGCTTCTCGTCACGCGCAAATTGTGGCGCGTATCGATGCTGTAAAACAGCAGTGGCGTGATGCAGTAGGTGAACTGGATGCGCTGATTGAATCTTCCGGTATTGATCGCCGCAAGTTTAACCGTAGCAATCAGGCTAAATGGATAGACAAGATCAGCGCCTGGGCAGAAGAAGAGACAAACAGTTATCAGTTGCCAGAGCCACTGGAAAAATTCTCCCAGCGTTTCTTAGAGGATCGCACGAAAGCGGGGGGCGAGACGCCGCGTCATCCGTTGTTTGAGGCGATCGATCAATTGCTTGCCGAGCCGCTATCGATCCGTGATTTGGTGATCACTCGTGCGCTGGCGGAGATCCGCGAAACGGTAGCGCGTGAAAAGCGTCGGCGTGGTGAACTGGGTTTTGACGACATGTTAAGTCGGCTGGATTCCGCGTTGCGTAGCGAAAGCGGTGAGGCGCTGGCCAGCGCGATCCGTGCTCGTTTCCCGGTGGCGATGATCGACGAATTTCAGGACACCGACCCTCAACAGTACCGGATTTTTCGCCGTATCTGGCACCATCAGCCGGAAACTGCGTTGTTGTTGATTGGTGATCCGAAACAGGCTATTTACGCGTTCCGTGGTGCGGATATTTTCACCTATATGAAGGCGCGTAGTGAAGTTCACGTGCACTATACCTTAGATACTAACTGGCGTTCCGCTCCGGGGATGGTGAATAGCGTTAACAAGCTTTTCAGCCAGACTGATGACGCTTTTATGTTTCGCGAAATACCGTTTATTCCCGTGAAATCTGCCGGGAAAAATCAGGCGCTACATTTTGTTTTTAAAGGCGAAACGCAACCAGCAATGAAAATGTGGTTGATGGAAGGTGAAAACTGCGGTGTTGGCGATTATCAAAGCACCATGGCGCAGGTATGTGCCGCGCAAATCCGCGACTGGTTACAGGCCGGGCAGCGCGGAGAAGCGTTGCTGATGAACGGTGACGCCGCGCGTCCGGTACGTGCTTCGGACATCAGTGTGTTGGTGCGCAGCCGTCAGGAGGCCGCCCTGGTGCGCGATGCCTTAACGCTGCTGGACATCCCTTCCGTTTACCTTTCTAACCGCGATAGTGTGTTTGAAACTCTGGAAGCGCAGGAGATGCTTTGGCTGTTGCAGGCGGTGATGACGCCTGAACGAGAGAACACTCTGCGCAGTGCGCTGGCAACGTCAATGATGGGGCTAAACGCGCTGGATATCGAAACGCTAAATAATGACGAACATGCGTGGGATGCGGTCGTCGAAGAGTTCGATGGTTATCGGCAAATCTGGCGAAAACGCGGCGTTATGCCCATGCTGCGGACGCTGATGTCGGCGCGCAACATTGCAGAAAACCTGTTGGCAACGGCAGGTGGCGAGCGGCGTCTTACTGATATCTTGCATATTAGCGAGCTGCTCCAGGAAGCGGGAACACAGCTTGAAAGTGAACATGCGCTGGTACGCTGGTTATCGCAGCATATCCTCGAGCCCGACAGTAACGCCTCCAGCCAGCAAATGCGCCTCGAAAGTGACAAACATCTGGTGCAGATTGTCACGATTCATAAATCGAAAGGACTGGAATATCCTCTGGTCTGGCTGCCATTTATCACCAATTTCCGCGTTCAGGATCAGGCGTTCTATCACGATCGCCACTCATTTGAGGCTGTTCTGGATCTTAACGAAGCGCCAGAAAGCGTCGATCTGGCTGAAGCCGAGCGTCTGGCGGAAGATTTGCGTTTGCTTTACGTGGCGCTGACGCGTTCAGTTTGGCATTGCAGCTTCGGCGTTGCGCCGCTGGTGCGTCGTCGTGGCGATAGAAAAGGGCCAACTGATGTCCACCAAAGCGCGCTCGGGCGCTTGCTGCAAAAAGGGGAACCATTAGATGCGGCAGGCCTTCGCGCCTGTATTGAAGCGTTATGCGATGAGGATATTGCCTGGCAGACGGCACAAATCGGTGATAACCAACCCTGGCGAGTTAATACTGTTTCTACCGCAGAGTTGAATGTGAAGACGCTGCAACGACTTCCCGGCGATAACTGGCGCGTTACCAGCTATTCCGGTTTACAGCAGCGCGGCCACGGTATTGCTCAGGAACTGATGCCGCGGCTGGATGTCGATGCTGCAGGCATTGCCAGCGTCGTTGAAGAACCGACGTTAACACCGCATCAGTTCCCGCGTGGTGCGTCACCGGGAACATTTTTGCACAGCTTGTTTGAGGATTTGGATTTTACCCAGCCAGTTGAGCCGAATTGGGTACGGGAAAAACTGGAACTCGGCGGCTTTGAACCGCAGTGGGAACCGGTGTTGACCGAGTGGATTACCGCTATTCTTCAGGCACCGCTCAATGAAAGCGGTGTTAGCTTAAGTCAGCTTTCCGCCCGTGATAAACAGGTGGAGATGGAGTTCTATCTGCCGATTAGTGAACCGCTTATCGCCAGCCGGCTTGATGCGTTAATTCGCCAGTTTGACCCGCTTTCTGCAGGCTGTCCGCCGCTGGAGTTCATGCAGGTGTGCGGCATGTTGAAAGGTTTTATCGACCTGGTGTTCCGTCATGAAGGGCGTTATTACCTGCTCGACTATAAATCCAACTGGTTGGGTGAAGACAGTTCCGCATATACCCGGCAGGCTATGGCAGCGGCGATGCAGGCACATCGCTATGATTTGCAATATCAGCTTTATACCCTGGCGCTGCACCGTTATCTACGCCATCGCATTGCTGATTACGACTATGAGCGCCATTTTGGCGGCGTTATCTATCTGTTCCTGCGCGGTGTTGATAAAGAACATCCGCAACAAGGAATTTACACGACCCGACCCGATGCCGGGTTGATTGCCCTGATGGATGAGATGTTTGCCGGTATGACCCTGGAGGAGGCGTGATGAAATTGCAAAAGCAATTACTTGAAGCTGTGGAGCACAGACAGCTACGCCCGTTGGATGTGCAGTTTGCTTTGACCGTAGCGGGTGATGAACATCCTGCCGTCACTCTTGCGGCAGCGTTGTTAAGTCATGATGCTGGGGAAGGGCACGTCTGCCTACCGCTTTCACGACTGGAGAATAACGAGGTGTCAAATCCGCTACTGGCAACCTGCGTCAGCGAAATCGGTGAGCTACAAAACTGGAAAGAGTGTTTACTTGCTTCGCAAGCGGTTAGCCGGGGAGATGAACCGACGCCTATGGTGCTTTGTGGCGATCGTCTTTATCTGAACCGCATGTGGTGTAATGAGCGCACGGTGGCGCGCTTTTTCAACGAAGTAAATCATGCCATTGAGGTGGATGAATCGTTGCTGGCGAAAACGCTTGATAAGCTTTTTCCTGCAAGCGATGAAATTAACTGGCAAAAAGTGGCGGCAGCAGTAGCGCTGACGCGGCGGATCTCGGTGATCTCCGGTGGTCCAGGTACTGGTAAAACCACCACAGTAGCGAGGTTGCTGGCGGCGTTAATTCAGATGGCAGGTGGCGAACGTTGTCGTATCCGCCTGGCTGCGCCAACGGGGAAAGCTGCCGCACGCTTAACAGAATCCCTCGGCAAGGCTTTGCGCCAGTTACCGTTGACCGATGAACAAAAGAAACGCATACCGGAAGACGCCAGCACCTTGCACCGCCTCCTGGGCGCGCAGCCGGGCAGCCAGCGTTTACGCCACCATGCCGGTAATCCACTGCATCTTGATGTGCTGGTGGTGGATGAAGCGTCAATGATCGATCTCCCGATGATGTCGCGACTGATCGATGCCTTGCCCGATCATGCGCGGGTGATCTTTCTTGGCGATCGTGATCAACTCGCTTCGGTTGAGGCTGGGGCGGTGCTGGGTGATATCTGCGCTTATGCCAACGCTGGGTTTACCACAGCGCGCGCGGCTCAGTTAAGCCGCCTGACGGGAAGTCACGTTCCTGCGGGAACAGGTACAGAAGCGGCGTCCTTGCGCGACAGCCTCTGCTTGCTGCAAAAAAGCTACCGTTTCGGCAGTGATTCTGGCATTGGCCAGTTAGCGGCGGCGATTAACCGTGGCGATAAAGCAGCAGTGAAAACGGTTTTTCAGCAGGATTTTACTGATATCGAAAAACGCCTTTTACAGAGCGGCGAAGATTATATTGCGATGCTTGAGGAAGCCCTTGCGGGTTATGGTCACTACCTGGAGCTACTGCAAGCGCGTGCCGAGCCGGATTTAATTATTCAGGCGTTCAATGAGTACCAGCTTTTGTGCGCCCTGCGGGAAGGGCCATTTGGTGTTGCCGGGCTGAATGAGCGAATTGAACAGTTTATGCAACAGAAGCGCAAAATTCACAGGCATCCTCACTCACGCTGGTACGAAGGCAGGCCGGTGATGATTGCCCGTAATGACAGCGCACTTGGGTTGTTTAACGGTGATATCGGTATTGCGCTGGATCGCGGGCAGGGGACGCGCGTCTGGTTTGCGATGCCGGACGGTAACATTAAGTCAGTGCAACCGAGTCGCCTGCCAGAGCACGAAACCACGTGGGCGATGACTGTACATAAATCGCAAGGGTCGGAGTTCGACCATGCTGCGTTGGTTTTACCGAGCCAGCGTACCCCTGTGGTGACACGAGAGCTGGTTTACACTGCCGTGACCCGTGCGCGCCAACGTTTGTCGCTGTATGCCGATGAGCGCATATTAAGTGCGGCGATTGCCACACGCACCGAGCGGCGTAGTGGGCTGGCAGCGTTGTTTAGTTCGCAGGGATAAATGTGAATGCCTGATGCGACGCATGCGCGTCTTATCATGCCAGGGGGCATTGCGCATCCGGTTATTCCCGTCGCTTATCCGCCATCAACACCTTTGATTTTTCGCAGGTCGGATAAGGCGCTCACGCCGCATCCGACAATGAGAGCCGATGCCTGATGCGACGCATGTGCGTCTTATCATGCCAGGAGTATTGCGCATATCGCATCCGGCGATTTTCATAGCTTATCCCAAATCCGCCATCAACACTTTGGATTTGCGCTGGTAGTTATACATCTGCTTTTTACTCTCCGGCAGTAAATCAATATCTACCGGGGTAAATCCGCGCTCCTGGAACCAGTGGATACTGCGCGTTGTCAGCACAAACAATTTGCTTAAGCCGCTCTGCTTCGCCTGGGCTGCAATGCGTTCCAGCAAAACCTCGCCCCTTGATGAACTGCGGTAATCCGGGTGGACTGCTACACAAGCCATTTCACCAATCTTCTCTTCCGGGAATGGGTAGAGGGCGGCACAGGCAATGGTCATGTTATCACGCTGAATAATGGTGAATTTATCGATCTCCATCTCCAGTTGCTCACGGGAGCGGCGTACCAGAATACCCTGTTGCTCCAGCGGGCGAATTAACTCCAGAATACCGCCGATATCATTAATGGTGGCGCGACGGATTTGCTCCGCGCTTTCCATCACAATCTGCGTACCAATGCCGTCACGAGAGAACAGTTCCTGCAACAGCGCACCATCTTCCTGATAACTGATTAAATGACAGCGGTGCACGCCGCTGCGACAGGCTTTCACCGCGCCACGCAAAAAACGCACCGTACCGGAGTTGTAATCGCCTTGCTCTTCCTGGGTTTCTACCCGTGCCTGAGCCTCGTTGGGGAAAAGCTCGGAGACAATATTTCCGTCGTCATTGGTGACGCCCTGCGAAGAGCAAAAACCAATCATCTTCTCGGCTTTCAGTTTGATGGCAAGTTGAGTGGCAATCTCTTCTGAGGTCAGATTAAAGCTCTCACCAGTGACCGAAACTGCCACCGGACCCAGCAGTACAATCGCGCCGTTGTCCAGTTGGCGATGGATAGCTTCTTCATCAATCCGCCGAATTCGTCCGCTATGGCAGTAGTCCACGCCGTCATCTACGCCCAGCGGCTGGGCAATAATAAAGTTACCACTAACGACGTTGATGTGCGCTCCCTGCAACGGCGTGTTGTTGAGACTCATCGACAGGCGAGCGGTAATGTCCAGTTGCAACGTGCCTGCGGCTTGCTTCACCAGCTCCAGTGTTTTGGCGTCGGTCACGCGTATGTTTTTGTGATATAGCGGCTCGTGGTGATGTGCTGCCAGATTTGCATCGATTTGCGGACGCGCGCCATAGACCACCACCAGACGGATGCCGAGACTGTGCAGCAGCCCAATATCATTGACAATACTGGAAAAATTCTCATGCTCAATGGCCTCTCCGCCAAGCATGATGACAAACGTTTTTCCCCGGTGAGTATTGATATAGGGGACCGAATGACGGAATCCCTCGACCAGCTCGGTTTTACGTTCCTTCACCACGGGACACCTCTTTGCATTATTATTCGAAATTAATGTATTTTTATTCTGATTTTTTACTGTGTGCAAGTGCAAATTTTATGCGCGAGCAACTTTTTTATCAGTAATACCGTGAATATAAAAAGAATGTTTACCGTTTAGTAGATGACAGATTATGCGTCTTTCGCTAAAGTTTCCGGTCAAATTAGTCGTTTACTTGTTACACAGCTTAGATTTCTTTTGCTCGGGAGAAGCATGTCAGGATCCAACACTGCAATCAGCCGTCGTCGTTTACTGCAAGGGGCGGGTGCCATGTGGCTATTGAGCGTCAGTCAGGTCAGTCTGGCTGCGGTTAGCCAGGTCGTGGCTGTGCGCGTCTGGCCTGCATCCAGCTATACCCGCGTGACAGTAGAATCAAACCGTCAATTGAAATATAAGCAGTTCGCGTTGAGTAATCCTGAGCGCGTGGTGGTAGATATTGAAGATGTAAACCTGAACTCGGTGCTTAAGGGGATGGCTGCGCAAATACGCGCGGATGACCCGTTCATCAAGTCAGCGCGCGTCGGGCAATTTGATCCGCAAACGGTGCGGATGGTTTTTGAACTAAAGCAAAATGTAAAACCGCAGATGTTTGCCCTCGCGCCGGTTGCAGGATTTAAAGAGCGTCTGGTGATGGATCTCTATCCGGTCAATGCTCAGGATATGCAGGATCCGCTGCTGGCGTTGCTGGAGGATTACAACAAAGGCGATCTCGAAAAACAGGTACCGCCAACGCAGAGCGGCCCACAGCCTGGCAAGGCAGGGCGCGATCGCCCGATTGTCATCATGCTTGATCCCGGTCACGGTGGCGAAGACTCCGGTGCAGTGGGAAAATACAAAACGCGTGAAAAAGATGTGGTGTTGCAGATTGCTCGCCGCCTGCGCGCTTTGATCGAAAAAGAGGGCAACATGAAGGTGTACATGACGCGTAATGAAGACATCTTCATTCCGTTGCAAGTACGCGTAGCAAAAGCACAGAAACAGCGTGCAGATCTGTTCGTCTCTATTCACGCAGATGCCTTTACCAGTCGCCAGCCGAGCGGCTCCTCGGTATTTGCGCTTTCGACCAAGGGTGCAACCAGTACCGCGGCAAAATATCTGGCGCAAACTCAGAACGCCTCGGACTTGATTGGTGGTGTGAGCAAGAGCGGCGACCGCTATGTTGACCACACCATGTTCGATATGGTGCAGTCGCTGACCATTGCCGACAGCCTCAAGTTTGGTAAGGCTGTATTGAATAAGCTGGGCAAAATCAACAAGCTGCATAAGAACCAGGTTGAGCAGGCGGGGTTTGCCGTTTTGAAGGCGCCTGATATTCCTTCTATTCTGGTCGAAACGGCGTTTATCAGTAACGTTGAGGAAGAGCGCAAACTGAAAACGGCGACCTTCCAGCAACAGGTTGCGGAATCTATCCTTGCGGGGATTAAAGCCTATTTTGCCGATGGGGCAACGCTGGCGAGAAGGGGGTAAATAAAAAGGCGCTGAATGGCGCTTTTTTTATGATAGGCAGGGAACAAAAAAACACCCTTCAGGGTGTTTGATAATTGGTTGCGGGGGCCGGATTTGAACCGACGACCTTCGGGTTATGAGCCCGACGAGCTACCAGGCTGCTCCACCCCGCGTCACCGTACTGCTTTTACTTCATCAAATTTTAATTGGTTGCGGGGGCCGGATTTGAACCGACGACCTTCGGGTTATGAGCCCGACGAGCTACCAGGCTGCTCCACCCCGCGTCCGTGGATGCGCACTATACTCCGCTCGCGTTTTTATGCAACTTTTTTTTACCCGGATCACGGATTTACGATGATTTTGAGTAAAAACAAGGCACTTGAGATTGTTTTTTGTACAAAATTTGCATCAGGGAGCGGCTGCGCATTTCATTAAACGCGACGGTTTGTTATCTTCGTTGCGCCTTATTTTTTAACCTGAAGAAGAGAACAATGAAAGGACGTTGGGTAAAGTACCTTCTTATGGGCACGCTTGTGACGATGCTTGCCGCTTGCTCCTCCAAACCAACCGATCGTGGACAGCAATATAAAGACGGGAAATTTACCCAGCCTTTCTCTCTGGTGAACCAGCCAGATGCCGTTGGCGCAACGATTAACGCTGGTGATTTTGCTGAGCAAATTAACCATATCCGCAATGCGTCGCCGCGTCTGTATGGCAATCAGAGCAGTGTTTATAATGCTGTACAGGAATGGCTGCGGGCGGGCGGTGATACCCGCAATCTGCGCCAGTTTGGGATTGACGCCTGGCAGATGGAAGGGGCTGATAACTACGGCAACGTGCAGTTTACGGGCTACTACACGCCGGTAATTCAGGCGCGTCATACCCGCCAGGGTGAGTTTCAGTATCCCATTTATCGTATGCCGCCAAAACGTGGTCGTCTGCCGTCCCGTGCTGAGATCTACGCTGGAGCGCTGAGCGATAAATATATTCTCGCTTACAGTAACTCCTTAATGGATAACTTCATTATGGATGTGCAGGGGAGTGGTTATATCGATTTTGGCGATGGTAGCCCGCTTAACTTCTTTAGCTATGCCGGAAAGAACGGTCATGCTTATCGTAGTATCGGTAAGGTGCTGATCGACCGTGGCGAAGTGAAAAAAGAAGATATGTCGATGCAGGCGATTCGTCACTGGGGCGAGACGCACAGTGAAGCTGAAGTTCGTGAACTGCTTGAACAGAATCCATCTTTCGTCTTCTTTAAACCGCAATCTTTTGCGCCGGTGAAAGGGGCAAGTGCGGTACCGTTGGTGGGTCGCGCTTCTGTTGCCGCTGATCGCTCTATCATCCCGCCCGGTACCACCTTGCTGGCAGAAGTCCCGTTGTTGGATAATAACGGCAAATTTAATGGTCAGTACGAACTGCGTCTGATGGTGGCGCTGGATGTCGGTGGCGCAATCAAAGGTCAACACTTCGATATCTATCAAGGAATTGGCCCGGAAGCCGGACACCGCGCAGGTTGGTATAACCACTATGGGCGCGTTTGGGTGCTAAAAACGGCTCCAGGTGCAGGTAACGTCTTTAGCGGCTGATATGCTATTCTGTACGCCGTTTTTAAGGATAAGACAGAGTGAGAAATAATCTCGCTCTAAGTGCGCGTTGTTCATGCCGGATGCGGCGTGAACGCCTTATCCGGCCTACAAATCATGCAAGTTCAATGTATGCAGGAGATATGTAGGCCTGATAAGCGTAGCGCATCAGGCATTTATGCGTTTAGGGTGAGGGATAACCTCACCCTTTTTAATTCTGAGGTGCTATGTCTGTTGTGATAAGTGATGCCTGGCGCCAGCGTTTTGGCGGTACTGCGCGTCTGTATGGTGAAAAAGCGTTGCAACTGTTTGCTGATGCGCATATTTGCGTCGTCGGCATTGGCGGCGTCGGTTCCTGGGCGGCGGAAGCGCTGGCGCGAACGGGGATTGGCGCTATTACGCTGATTGATATGGATGATGTCTGCGTCACCAATACCAATCGGCAAATTCATGCCCTGCGTGATAACGTCGGGTTGGCAAAAGCGGAAGTGATGGCGGAACGTATTCGCCAGATTAACCCAGAGTGTCGGGTAATGGTGGTGGATGATTTCGTGACGCCGGATAACGTTGCGCAATATATGAGTGCCGGTTATTCGTACGTGATTGATGCTATTGATAGTGTGCGACCCAAGGCAGCACTGATCGCATATTGTCGGCGTCATAAAATCCCGCTGGTCACGACCGGAGGCGCGGGTGGGCAGATTGATCCGACGCAGATTCAGGTTACCGATCTGGCGAAAACGATTCAGGACCCGCTGGCGGCGAAGTTGCGCGAGCGCCTGAAAAGCGATTTTGGCGTGGTAAAAAACAGTAAAGGGAAGCTCGGCGTGGACTGCGTGTTCTCTACCGAAGCACTGGTATACCCGCAGTCAGACGGCACAGTCTGTGCGATGAAAGCTACGGCAGAAGGACCAAAGCGGATGGATTGTGCCTCAGGATTTGGCGCGGCGACGATGGTAACCGCCACTTTTGGCTTTGTTGCGGTTTCTCATGCGCTGAAGAAGATGATGGCGAAAGCGGCGCGTCAGATGTAAACATTATGTCGGATGCGACGCCTGATGCGTCTTATCCGACCAGAATCAGCGCCGCATCCGGTATCAAGCCTGCTTCGTCGCCGCGATAATTGCCTCGCTTAACGCATTTAACCCCTGACTGCGTGAGGCGCTAAGTTGTGAACGTAACCCCAGTTCATCAAACAATGCCAGCGGTGACTGTGTCTGTAATTCGGCGGCGGTTCTCCCCTCAACGGCGGTCAATAACACGGCCAGAAGACCGCGCACTATGCGTCCTTCGCTATCGCCAAAGAAGTGCATTTTACCGTTTTCAGCAACGGTATAGCCCAGCCAGACGCGGTTCTCGCATCCGGCAATCTCTTTGGCTTGCGCTTTCAACTCATCTGATAAAGCAGGAAGCTGTTTCCCCAACATAATCAGTTGACGATATTTCTCTTCCCACTGCGTCAACGGCGCGAAAGTATCGCGTAACGACTGTGCGGTAACTGTTGTGCCAAACGGATGTTCGGCGAATTGCGGGTTAGTCATTAATCCACCAATAATTCCAGTGCGTGGTCAACAGCATTCACCAGCGCATCTACATCACTCTTTGTATTATATGGCGCAAAAGAGGCGCGCAGTGTACCGGTTACGCCTAATTCTGCCAGCAGTGGCTGGGCGCAGTGTTGCCCGGCGCGCAGAGCAATGCCGTACTCTGCCAGCAGGGTCACCATATCGCTGTGGTGAACATCCGCGAAATCAAAGGCCAACAAGCTGGAATCCTGACAGCGGAAAGAACGAAAGCCCGGGCGTTTTGCCAGCGCTTCTTCTGCCAGCGTAGCCAGACTGCGGCTCCAGCTTTCGGCCTGGCTAATATCGTAATCTGTCAACCATTCCAGCGCTGCGCTTAATCCAATGACACCAGCGACATTTGGCGTTCCGGCTTCCAGTTTCCATGGGACTGATTGTGTGGAGAAACCGTCAAAGCTGACTTCATGAATCATTTTGCCGCCGCCCAGCCAGGGTGACATCGCTTCCAGTAGCTCTGGTTTGCCATATAGCACACCGATACCAGTCGGGCCGTAAAGCTTGTGACCCGAGAAAGCGTAGAAATCGATATCCAGTTGCTGAACATCAGCAGGGAAATGCACCGCGCCCTGGGCGCCATCAACCATGACCACCATTTCGGCTGCGTGAGCAAAAGTAATCGCGCGCGCCAGATCCGGGCAACCTCCGGTGACATTCGACATTTGCCCCAGCGCCAGAATCCGACTACGGGGAGTCATCAGCTCCGGTAATAAATCGACATCCGGTAACCGTTGCGCATTTAGCGGTAACTTCACCACTTTGGCCCCGGTTTGTTGCGCGACCATCAGCCATGGAACGAGGTTGGCGTGGTGCTCTGCCACACTGACAATAATCTCATCGCCCGGTTGCAGACGCGGACGGGCATAGCATTGCGCTACCATATTGATGGATTCAGTGGTGCCACGCGTCCAGACGATAGTTTTGTCATCCGGTGCATTGAGCCATTTCGCCACTTTTTCCCGTGCAGCTTCATAACGCGCGGTCAGGCGTTGAGCTTCGGCAAACTGGCTGCGATGCACGTTTCCGCCGCTCAGACTGTAAAACTGCCGGGTTGCTTCAACGACAGCTTCTGGCTTGAGCGCAGCCGCGGCGCTGTCGAGATAGACGCCCGCATCCTGTAATGCGGGAAACTGCGCACGGAACTGCGCGGGATTAAAAACGTTCATGGTACTCCTCGGTTTGATAAACCGATCGTGGCGCAAAATTCACTTTGATACAAGGTGAGTCCTAACCCTCGGATTTATCTGGATATCCAGATGGCTCTACATCAGTGACGTATGCTGAATAGTGTCAGGCGTAAATTTTAGCCTGTTAATCGATTTTTATTGCGAGTTAATAATCGCTTTAAGGAGAAGAAGATGAAAAAGACTGCCGCCACGCTCTTCGCCTGTATGCTGACTTTTGCCCTTAGCGCCTGTTCCGGTTCAAACTATGTTATGCACACCAACGATGGGCGTACCATTGTCGCCGATAGCAAGCCGATGACGGATGATGAAACCGGGATGATTTCCTATAAAGACGCTAATGGCAACAAACAGCAGATTAATCGCACTGATGTGAAAGAGATGGTTGAACTGGCTCAATAATTGGCGAGCGTAGGGTAAAAAAAAGCACCGCAATTAGGCGGTGCTACATTAATCACTATGGACAGACAGGGTAAATGTACAGGAAGTGAAAAAAGGTAGCTTTGCTACCATGGTCTGAATCGCAGACCAATTGCAAACACAACAACACAACATCACAACCGTAAGCCAAAAGTTAATCAGAACACGCATTCCGATAAAACTTTTCGTTCCGGCTCAGGAAGTGCCGCCACTATAGGTATTTGCTGGTAGAAGCTCAACGGACAAATTATAATGGCTCAGATAAAAAAAACTAATAGGTTACACAACGTGATCTAATTGTTAAATTTCTTTAACATCAAAGTTTAAAAGCCATGTCAAAACGATTACCACCGCTAAATGCCTTACGAGTTTTTGATGCTGCCGCACGCCATTTAAGTTTCACGCGCGCAGCAGAAGAGCTTTTTGTGACACAGGCCGCAGTAAGCCATCAAATCAAGTCACTTGAAGATTTTTTGGGGCTAAAGCTATTCCGCCGCCGTAATCGTTCACTTCTGTTAACCGAAGAAGGGCAGAGTTATTTCCTCGACATCAAAGAAATTTTTTCGCAATTAACTGAAGCGACACGTAAACTCCAGGCCCGTAGCGCTAAGGGGGCATTGACGGTCAGTTTACTACCCAGTTTCGCCATCCACTGGCTTGTCCCTCGGCTTTCCAGCTTTAATTCAGCTTATCCGGGAATCGATGTCCGAATTCAGGCGGTCGATCGCCAGGAAGATAAACTGGCGGATGATGTTGATGTGGCTATATTTTATGGTCGCGGCAACTGGCCAGGACTACGGGTAGAAAAACTTTATGCTGAATACCTGTTGCCTGTATGTTCGCCTTTGCTGTTAACCGGTGATAAACCCTTGAAGACACCCGAAGACCTGGCTAAACATACTTTGTTGCACGATGCCTCCCGGCGTGACTGGCAGACATATACCCGGCAACTGGGACTAAATCATATTAATGTCCAACAGGGGCCGATTTTCAGTCACAGCGCAATGGTGTTGCAGGCAGCTATACACGGGCAGGGAGTCGCGCTGGCGAATAACGTGATGGCGCAGTCCGAAATCGAGGCCGGACGCCTTGTCTGCCCGTTTAATGATGTACTGGTCAGCAAAAATGCTTTTTATCTGGTTTGTCATGACAGCCAGGCAGAACTGGGTAAAATAGCCGCCTTTCGCCAATGGATTCTGGCGAAAGCTGCTGCTGAACAAGAAAAATTCCGCTTTCGTTATGAACAATAATTTACGTAGGGTACGACCATGACCAGCCGTTTTATGCTGATTTTCGCCGCCATTAGTGGTTTCATTTTTGTCGCTCTGGGCGCTTTTGGTGCGCACGTATTAAGTAAAACTATGGGTGCCGTTGAAATGGGGTGGATCCAGACCGGCCTTGAATACCAGGCGTTCCATACGCTGGCGATTTTAGGTCTGGCGGTGGCGATGCAGCGTCGCATCAGTATCTGGTTTTACTGGAGTAGCGTATTTCTGGCGTTAGGCACGGTGCTGTTCAGCGGCAGCCTTTATTGCCTGGCGCTGTCTCATCTGCGTTTGTGGGCGTTTGTCACCCCGGTTGGCGGCGTAAGCTTCCTCGCGGGCTGGGCGTTAATGTTAGTCGGAGCTATCCGTTTAAAGCGCAAGGGCGTAAGTCATGAATAAGGTTGTATTGTTGTGCCGTCCGGGCTTTGAAAAAGAGTGCGCCGCAGAAATTACCGATAAAGCCGGTCAGCGGGAAATATTCGGTTTTGCTCGCGTAAAAGAGAATGCAGGTTATGTGATTTATGAATGTTATCAGCCAGATGATGGCGATAAGTTAATCCGCGATCTGCCGTTCAGCTCATTAATTTTCGCCCGTCAGTGGTTTGTGGTTGGTGAGTTGCTCCAGCACTTGCCGCCAGAAGATCGTATTACCCCCATTGTCAGCATGTTGCAGGGCGTGGTGGAGAAAGGCGGCGAACTGCGTGTTGAAGTTGCGGATACCAACGAAAGTAAAGAGTTGCTGAAATTCTGCCGTAAATTCACCGTACCGCTACGTGCTGCCTTGCGCGATGCTGGCGTACTGGCGAACTATGAAACGCCAAAACGTCCGGTGGTGCACGTCTTCTTTATTGCACCTGGCTGCTGCTACACCGGTTATTCTTACAGCAACAATAACTCGCCATTCTATATGGGCATACCGCGCCTGAAGTTCCCGGCAGATGCGCCAAGCCGCTCCACGCTCAAACTGGAAGAGGCGTTTCATGTGTTTATTCCTGCGGATGAGTGGGATGAACGCCTGGCGAACGGGATGTGGGCGGTGGATTTGGGCGCTTGCCCGGGTGGCTGGACCTACCAACTGGTGAAACGCAATATGTGGGTGTACTCCGTCGATAATGGCCCCATGGCGCAAAGCCTGATGGATACCGGACAGGTGACCTGGTTGCGGGAAGATGGTTTCAAATTCCGTCCGACACGCAACAATATCTCGTGGATGGTGTGCGACATGGTGGAAAAACCAGCAAAAGTTGCGGCGCTGATGGCTCAGTGGTTGGTTAATGGCTGGTGCCGTGAAACCATCTTCAACCTCAAACTGCCGATGAAAAAACGCTACGAAGAAGTGTCGCATAATCTGGCGTATATTCAGGCACAGCTTGATGAGCATGACATAAATGCTCAGATTCAGGCGCGACAGTTGTATCACGATCGCGAAGAAGTGACGGTGCACGTCCGCCGTATCTGGGCTGCGGTGGGTGGTCGTCGCGACGAGCGGTAACTGGCAAGGCCGGGGCGTTGACTCCGGCCAGCGACCATTTCCGTCAGGCTGTTACCAAAGAAGTTGCGACCTGGCGCTCATCAGAAATAATGTGCGTGACTTCATCCAGATGCCCGATGCGGGCTTCTCCTGAACGATTAAATTTACTTTTATCAATCAATAACAACGATTGCGCGGCGCGTTTTAATAACATGGATTTGTAGTCGGCATTAATCGCGTTGGAGTCCCACAATGCGCCGCTGCTGTCGATCCCTTCGCAAGAAAAAATGAACAGATCGATTTCCAGTGATTTAAGCTGGGAAATCAGCGAAGGATTGACGTAGCAACCATATTTGCGCTCAAGTGTGCCGCCGGAACTGATCAGTTGAATGCGTTCGCGCTTACCGAGTTCATGGCAAATTGGATGGCTATTGGTGAAGACCTGAATGTCGATGTCAGGCAACTGGCGTGCCAGATACCAGCACGTTGAACTGGCGTCTAAGGCGATCACCATCCCTTCTTCAATCCACGCGAGTGCCTCGCGGGCGATATCTGCTTTATGCGCATAATGACTTTTCAGTCGGATATGAAAGGGATCGCCACTGTCTTGATTTTGACGGTGGATATATTTGGCGCGCCCATGATTGCGCAGAACTTTGCCTCGCGCCTGTAATTCATTGAGATCGCGACGAATGGTTTCTTTACTGACCTTTAGCTGCTCAGAGAGCGTTTCCGTGGTCAAACTGGTATGGTTCAGCAGCAGGTCGACTATCGCTTGCTGGCGTGCCGCTTTCATATTTTTCACCCCATCATTCGATAACCGCCCGCGTCATGCGGGCGTACCGATATGAGATTACGGCGTTACCCCTTTTTTTAAAAGAATATTCCCGTACTTCGCACGTTCTCCTGTGATTACGATCGCAAAGGCTTTTTGCGCCCGCTCATAAAACGCAAAACGGTCAATGCGGGTAATTTCAGGGCAGGGGGCTTGGAATGAAAGTGCATTGCGATAGCGTTGTTCGACTTCAGGATCGAGTGTGTCACCTTCTACCGCCGCCATCATCACCAGCGGCGGCGCATAGCTATCCAGTTCAAATAACGGGATAATCGCCTGGAGTAAGTTGCTGACCAACAGACCATCAGCGCGGATCACCTGCGGTCCCATTGCATGGGCAGGAAAGTGAGCATCAGAAAAAATAATTTCATCTCCATGCCCCATTTCTGCCAGTACTTTCAACAGTTCGGGAGAAATTAACGGCGAAATTGTTTTCAGCATTTCACGCCTCCTCTATAAATTCGGGTTCAGTTTGCGGGTAGAAATAACGGTACTGATAATGAATCTGCGCGCGGGCTTCTTCCGGGCTGTTAAATTCCCCTACGCCATACCAGCCAAATAGCGCCGCTCCTGCGACGGTCGTTTCGGCGTCGTCGAGAACTTTTACAGGAATATCAAGCACATTGGCTTTAATCTGATTCCACAATGTGTTGCGACTTCCGCCACCGACTAACAGTAATTCAGAGGCTTTAAAATGGCCGATTTTTTCCAGCATCTGTAGATTGCGTTGTAACTGCGCGGTTAACCCTTCCAGCGCCGCGCGATAGAAATGCCCCCGCGTGGTATTGAGCGTCACGCCTTGCCAGCCTGCGTTTTGACATGACAACAAATCACACTGCATTTTTACTCCGTCCGCGCCAGGTGGGATCCGACGTGCTTCTTCAATCAGCATTTGCCACGGAGTTTCAGCAGTCCATAACAATTTTCTCACCCATTCCAGCACACCGGATGCCAGCCATTGCATACTTGGGTTATACAAACCTGTCCGGCTATCCAGTTCACAGGTGGATCCGGCGTACTGACTTAGCAGCGAAGTATCAACCTGCGCGCTGCGGACCATTAAAATTTCCCATGTACCAGAAGAGAGCACGGGTTCATTTTGTTCGGCGCCAGCGCCAAAAAGGGCGAACTGGGTATCGTGACCCGCGGAAATCACCGGAATACCAACGGGTAAGCCAAGCATTGCTGCGGCGCTGTTCTGTAGCGTGCCAATCTGTTCACCAGCCTCCACCAGACGAGGGAAGAGACGGCGAGGGATACCGGTGGCTTGTAAGATTTGCGGGCTGAAATCGCGTTGCTGAATATCCAGCATCTGGCTGGTTCCGGCCATGGTGACATCCGTAGTCAATTCGCCAGTTAAACGGTGGTTAATCAGTGACGAAATAAAGAGCCAGGCGTGCGCGTGTTCCAACAGTTGTGGATGATTTTCTTTCAACCACACCAACTTATATAACGTATTGAAACTAAAGGCTCCGATCCCAGAAATAGCCTGCAATTTCTGTGCGGAGATCAACCGTCCAATATTTTCCATTACCGCCGCCGTTCGCGGACATTTCCAGCTAATGATCGGATAGAGCAGATTTCCTTGCTTATCTACCAGAGCACCATCCACGCCAAAGGTCGTTACGGCAATACCGCGGATGTGGCACTCAGCCAGTTCACCGTTGATTTGCTGACAACAATCAGCAAAGCGTTGCAAAATGGCGTCTAAAGACCACTGGTGCCAGGTACTGTTTTCCATCGCGATATCGCTGGCATTAGGCGTTGAGGCGCGGGCAACAATTTTTCCCTGCCGATTAACCGCGATGGCCCTGACATTGGTCGCGCCACAGTCGAGTACCAGGATAACTTCTTGTTTCATAATCGCTCCTGCAATATAGCCGGATAACATTGCTTATCCGGCTAACCACTCTTGCTTGTTCAGGCCCGGTAGCCGGAGCGACCGGGCATCACATCAGGGAGTAATGCATTAACGCTTGTACAGCGGGCCGTAGTTCTGGCAAGCGCGGTAATCCTGGCCTTCAATATCCATACCGTGCGCCGCCCAGGCCGAAGGACGATACACTTTTGTCTCTTCAACGTTGTGCATACATACCGGGATACGCAACATTGAGGCGAGAGTGATAAAGTCTGCGCCGACATGGCCGATGGTCAGAACCCCGTGGTTAGCGCCCCAGTTCGCCATTACCGAGTACACATCCGTAAACGGCCCTTTGCCGGTGAGGCGCGGTGCAAACCAGGTCGTTGGCCAGGTTGAGTTAGTGCGTTTGTTGAGGATGTCATGCACATCCTTCGGTAACTCAACGCTCCAGCCTTCTGCGATTTGCAGTACCGGTCCCAGTCCTTTGATGATGTTGACACGGGTCATGGTGAACGGAACGCCGCCTTCGGTAAGGAAGCGGGAAGAGTAGCCGCCGCCACGGAAATATTCGTGGATCGCCGGACACCATTCGGTAGCGGCGAGGCAAGCGTCAGCCTCTTGCTGAGAGATTTCCCAGTGCGGCTTCATGGTCGGTTTACCTTCGCTGTCGCGTTGTTTGCAGGAACCATCCAGCGCGGCAGAGCCGGAGTTGATCAGATGGATAATGCCGTGTTCAGCCAGCCCGTCCAGTTTATACCCTGTTACACGCTCAATTGCTTCTGGTGACCAGTAGGTACGCACATCGGCAAATACCTGAGCGGTGCCGGTAAGTTGGTGGCCCATCAGCATTGCTACGCCGTTAAGACTGTCGTTTTCGGTCGCCACAACAAACGGTTTGCGCACGCCATTCCAGTCAAATGAACTATTGAGAATTGCTTCGGCGGTGTCGCCATTGGGATATTGATCGGTCCAGTGACGTTGCCCCTGGAAGCCCGCAGCAATGGCGTTGTAGCCAAGAGATTCTTCCACACGACCGATATCAGCCAGTTTACTGTTGCCTTGCATCATGTCGCGGATACACATCGCCATCAGCAAACTTTCACGCAGAACTGCGCGGCTTTGCTCAGCATTGCGTTGATACTGTTTGTTATTTTCATCTTCGCCATAGCGGAAGTTTTTATCAGCCCAGGCCAGAGCCATTTCCAGTTCGGCTTCGTCGTAAATCTTCTGATCGATACGGCGACGCAGTTCGGTCATATCCACCGCCTGGACTTTCATCCCCAGCCAGGATTCAAAGAAGTTGTGGTCAACGATGGAACCGGCGATGCCCATCGAAACGCCGCCCAGCGACAGATAGCTTTTACCTTTCATGCTGGCGACTGCCAAACCGGCGCGGGCAAAGCGCAGCAGTTTTTCTTCAACGTCGGCAGGGATCGATGTGTCATCGGCATCCTGAACGTCATGACCGTAAATGGAGAATGCCGGGATGCCTTTCTGACTGTGAGCTGCCAGAGCTGCGGCGAGGTAAACAGCGCCGGGGCGTTCAGTGCCGTTAAAGCCCCAAATGGCTTTCGGGCGGGTTGGGTCCATGTCGATGGTTTCACTGCCATAGCACCAGCAAGGCGTTACCGTAATGGTAAGACCTACATTCTGGCTGCTGAATTTTTCTTCGCAGGCGGCGGCTTCAGCCATACCCGCGATACAGGTATCGGAAATGACACACTCGACGACAGCTCCGCAGGCATGGCGCAGTTTCTCGGTCAGCAGTGCGGCTGTGGCTTTCGCCATATTCATTGTTTGTTCTTCAAGCGACTCACGAACGCCCATGCGACGACCATCAATAACCGGGCGGATACCAATTTTCGGTAAGCTGATTTTTTTCATTACAGATTCCTCACTTTATTCGGAAAATATGTTCAGTTAGTTGCCGTTTGAGAACGGAAACGGGCAAAGACAAAGATGACTGCAAAGCAGAGTGCGGGTATCAGTTCGGCTGTGGGGATGTTGCCTGCTGCATCACTGACAAAGCCCATGACCGGAGTGACAATACCGCCGCCAATAATGGTCATAACGATGAAGGACGAGCCGTATTTGGTGTCCTGACCGAGATTCTTAATGCCCAGCGAGAAGATGGTTGGGTACTGAATCGACATAAAGGCGCTGCATAATGTCAGGGAGATTAAGCCAACATGACCGCCAGCGAAGGCTGAAACCAGGCACAATGCCATAGCGATTAATGCATAGGCTGCCAGGACTTTATGTGGCGCGAAGCGACTGATGAGCCAGGTGCCGGTGAAACGACCAATAAAGAAGCACACCATGGTTCCGGTTAAATAGTTAGCGGCAAAGCCCGCGGTCATACCTGGAGTTTCTTCTACAGCGTAGCGAATCAAATAGCTCCAGCAGGCCGTTTGCGCGCCGACATAGCAGAATTGCGCTAATACCGCCCAGCGCCAGTGGCGAATATGCATCAGACGAGAAAGTGATGCTGAGAACGATCCTTGTTTAGCATCACTGTGATTATCACTCTGCAATGCCGGGAATTTCGTCAGCATGATCAGCAGGGCGACCAGTAAAACGATAGCCACGATGATCATATAAGGTGTCTGTACCGATAATACCAGGCTGTGTTTATACGCACTCAATTGCTCTGGCGACATTTTATCGAGAACGTCTTGCGATTGATGTGGCACGTTAGACAAAATAAGACTTTGCCCAAAGACAACTGCGATAATTGCGCCAAAAGAGTTAAATGTTTGCGCAAGATTTAAGCGAAAATGACTGCTGTTTTCTGGGCCTAATACCGTAACAAAAGGGTTTGCGGCAGTTTCCAGACAACCTAGTCCGGCGGCAATAATAAACAAGCCAACTAAAAATAAGGTGTAGTTCATTATTTCTGCCGCGGGCCAGAATAATGCAGCGCCAAAGGCATATAAAAATAATCCGGTAATAATCCCAGCCTTATAACTGAGTTTTTTCATCAGTATCCCGGCAGGAATTGGAATAATGAAATAACCAAAATAGAAGGCTGATTGGATCAGGCCAGCCTGGAAATTTGTTAGCGTAAAAGCTTGTTGGAATTGGGGTAATAAAATGTCGTTGAGGTTATTGGCTACCGCCCAAAGAAAAAACAGTGAACACAGCAGCGCGAATGGAATAATGTAACTTCTGCTTTGCCCTGCATCTTTATCTACCGCACGATAACTCTGCGTTTGTATTGATGTGTTTCCCATAGCATCCTCTTAGGTTCAGAAGCTTAAGCACGTAATCGGTTATGTTTTCAAAATTGCAAAACCTGCGAGTTCGGGCTTCATGTCAGTGAGTATTTGCCTGTCAGAAATGAACTCATGGATTCATTTTCAAATAAAAAACGCTCTGTAATATGACGGTGGTCACACTTATTAGTCGGAAGGTGGCTTTATGTGATTACCATCACTTTAATAATCAAAAAATCATGCCCGTTTCAGAAAATAAATCATCAAAAACACAAAGCGGATGACCGTATTAATTGTTTGCGCCGAAAACGGGCATTCCAACAGTAGTGGGAAATAAAAATGACCGTTTTGATAAATATTTTTAAGAGCGGTCATTTTTATCAGTTTTATAAACAGTGTTCTTGCTGTTATTTCCCGTGATTAGTTGAAGTAGCTCACAAAAAATAACCTTGTAAATTTCTTTCTGATTCTGCAGGAAGAATATGGTGAGCAATTAAACGGCTCATTCAATAGTGTGAAAGGAACAACATTATTGTCCTGTTTTGAATCAGAGAGGTAGCTAATGGAACGAAATAAACTTGCTCGTCAGATTATTGACACTTGTCTGGAAATGACCCGCCTGGGGCTGAATCAGGGGACCGCGGGTAACGTCAGTGTACGTTATCAGGATGGGATGCTGATTACGCCTACAGGCATCCCGTATGAAAAATTGACGGAGTCGCAGATTGTCTTTATTGATGGCAACGGTAAACATGAGGAAGGAAAACTCCCTTCCAGCGAATGGCGTTTCCATATGGCGGCCTATCAAAGCAGACCGGATGCTAATGCCGTTGTCCATAACCATGCCGTTCATTGCACGGCAGTTTCCATTCTTAACCGACCGATCCCCGCTATTCACTACATGATTGCGGCGGCTGGCGGTAACTCCATTCCTTGTGCTCCTTATGCAACCTTTGGAACACGCGAACTTTCTGAACATGTTGCGCTGGCTCTCAAAAATCGTAAGGCAACTTTGTTACAACATCATGGGCTTATTGCTTGTGAGGCGAATCTGGAAAAAGCGTTATGGCTGGCGCATGAAGTTGAAGTGTTGGCGCAGCTTTATCTGACAACCCTGGCGATTACGGACCCGGTGCCTGTGCTGAGCGATGAAGAGATTGCTGTAGTGCTGGAGAAATTCAAAACCTATGGATTACGGATTGAAGAGTAATTTCGTAAAGCAACAAGGAGAAGGATGATGGCTAACAGAATGATTCTGAACGAAACGGCATGGTTTGGTCGGGGGGCAGTAGGGGCCTTAACCGATGAGGTGGAACGCCGTGGTTATCAGAAGGCGCTGATCGTCACCGATAAAACGCTGGTGCAATGCGGCGTGGTGACGAAAGTGACCGATAAGATGGATGCAGTAGGGCTGGCATGGGCAATTTACGACGGTGTCGTGCCCAACCCAACAATTACTGTAGTTAAAGAAGGGCTGGGGGTATTCCAGAACAGTGGCGCGGATTACTTGATTGCTATCGGCGGTGGCTCGCCGCAGGATACCTGTAAAGCGATTGGCATCATCATCAACAACCCTGAATTTGCCGATGTGCGCAGTCTGGAAGGGCTTTCGCCAACTAATAGATCCAGTGTGCCAATTCTGGCAATCCCCACCACAGCAGGTACTGCGGCGGAAGTGACCATAAACTATGTGATCACCGACGAAGAAAAACGGCGCAAGTTTGTTTGCGTTGATCCGCATGATATCCCACAAGTGGCGTTTATTGATGCTGACATGATGGATGGCATGCCGCCAGCCCTGAAAGCCGCGACGGGTGTCGATGCACTGACTCACGCTATTGAGGGGTATATTACCCGTGGCGCGTGGGCGCTAACCGATGCGTTGCACATTAAAGCCATTGAAATTATAGCTGGTGCGCTGCGTGGTTCGGTTGCCGGTGATAAGGATGCCGGAGAAGAGATGGCGCTCGGGCAGTATGTTGCGGGGATGGGCTTCTCCAACGTTGGGTTAGGGCTGGTGCATGGTATGGCGCATCCATTGGGCGCGTTTTATAACACTCCGCACGGCGTTGCGAACGCCATTCTGTTACCGCATGTTATGCGCTATAACGCCGAATTTACCGGCGAGAAGTATCGCGATATTGCGCGCGTAATGGGCGTGAAAGTGGAAGATATGAGTCTGGAGGAAGCGCGTAATGCCGCTGTTGACGCGGTGTTTGCGCTCAACCGTGATGTCGGTATCCCGCCGCATTTGCGTGACGTTGGTGTACGTAAAGAAGACATTCCGGCGCTGGCACAGGCGGCCCTGGACGATGTTTGTACCGGAGGAAATCCGCGCGAAGCGACGCTGGAGGATATTGTCGAGCTTTACCATACCGCCTGGTAATTGCGCTGCAGTGATAATGCCGGATGCGGCGCTGGCGCGTCTTATCCGGCCTACAAGTGCGTTAAATTCAATGGGGTGTTAATCAGTAGCACCCTGTATCTCTTTACCGTACCAACCGCAATTGCTGTAAATTGCCGTCGATATGCAAATCGGTTTGTAAGCGGGCAATATCGCGGCACAGAAACGCCATCTCTTTATGCATTTCTAATTTTTTGCGCCACTTTTCGGCAACTGCGTCCAGATTCTCATATATCCCTTCCAGACTCTGAAACTCGACCAGCAGCTGCGTGGCGCTTTTGGGTCCGATCCCCGCAACGCCCGGTACTTTTGAACTGCTGATCCCCGCCAACCCCCAATAATCGGGCAATTGCTGAGGTTGAACGCCAAATTCTTTATCAATAAACGGTGCGTCCAGCCAGCGTTTCTGAAAGTAATCGCGAATGCGTAGAGTTGGTGAAAGTAACTGACAGTAGCCTTTATCTGTCGAAACAATGGTCGCCTGATGTCCCGCCTGAGTCACTTTGACTGCCAGTGTGGCGGCTAAGTCATCGGCTTCGTTGCCGCTGGCTGACCAGCACGGGACGCTGCGTTGCTCAAAGGCTGCGCGTAATGCAGGCATTTCGTTGTGCAACTCTTCCGGCATTGGCGGTCGACCCGCTTTGTAATCTGGTAAACGCTGATGACGCCAGCCGCTACTGCGGTTTTCATCATCAAAAACGGCGACCGCGTGGGTTGGCTGGCTGTGCATAATGAGCTGATCGAGCGCGTGCTGGCAGGTTTCGACACAGGGCGACCCCTGAACGGCATGAATGCGACGAATAAGATTCAATGCATCGACAATAAGCAAATGAACAGCCACGATAACCCCCTTAAAGATCAGGCGATAAGGGTAACATTCGATGCCGGAACAGGCTACGGCGGGATGAAAAATCGGGAAGAGAGCTCGCAAAACGAGGTCTGGTATTGATGACAACGCCAAATTGCCTGATGCGCTACGCTTATCATGCCTACAAAAGAATCGCAATCTATTGAATTTTCGCTATTTTGTAGGTCGAATAAGGCGTTTACGCCGCATCTGACATAAACAACAGGCACATTCTCAACAATGTGAGGCCTCGTAAAACGAGGCCTCTGGAGAGCGATTAATCGCAGGCAACAATCTTCATCGCCAGGCCGCCGCGAGAGGTTTCGCGGTACTTGGCGTTCATGTCTTTACCTGTTTCGTACATGGTTTCGATAACTTTATCCAGGCAGACGCGCGGCTCGCTGGTACGGCGCAGCGCCATACGCGCGGCGTTGACCGCTTTCACTGCTGCAATGGCGTTACGCTCGATGCACGGCACCTGCACCTGCCCGGCAACCGGGTCGCAAGTCAGACCGAGGTTATGTTCCATCGCGATTTCTGCTGCGATGCATACCTGCGCCGGGCTTGCGCCTAACAGTTCAGCCAGACCTGCCGCCGCCATAGAGCACGCTACACCAACTTCTCCCTGGCAACCCACTTCGGCGCCAGAAATCGAAGCATTCATCTTATAAAGAGAACCAATCGCGCTGGCAACCAGCAAATAACGAGCCAGTGAGTTGGCATTAACTTCGCGGATAAACTTGTCGTAGTACGCCAGCACTGCCGGGATAATCCCGCACGCGCCGTTAGTCGGTGCAGTCACCACACGACCACCTGCCGCGTTTTCTTCATTTACTGCCAGTGCGAACATGTTGATCCAGTCAACTACCGCCATTGGGTCAGTGGTGGTTTTATCCTGGCTGACCAGCATCCGGCGCAGTGCCGCGGCACGGCGTGGAACGCGCAGTTTGCCCGGCAGCACGCCTTCGGTGGAAATACCGCGCTCAATACCGCCGCGCATGACTTCCCAGACTTTCGCCAGGTGTTGTTCCAGCTCTTCTTTGCTGTGCAGCGCCAGTTCGTTTTTCATCATCAGGCCAGAGAGTGACAGCCCGGTTTCCTGACAATGTTTTTGCAGATCGGCAGCGGTTTTGTACGGATACGGGACTTCAATCGGTGCGCTGTCCTGCAGACCAAAATGTTCTTCATCAACGATAAAGCCACCGCCGATGGAGTAGTAAGTCTGGCTGTAAACCACTTTATCGCCCGCCAGCGCGGTAATGCGCATGCCGTTTTCATGCAGAGAAAGATTATCGGCATGGAAGTTCATGCACTGATCAACCGGAAATTCTACTTCGTGCTGACCGTTTGCCAGCATCAGGCGACCATGGGTATTCACATCCTGAATAAAGCCAGGGATGGAATCGATATCCACAGTATCCGGTAGGTTACCTGCCAGACCCATAATAATGGCGATATCCGTGTGGTGGCCTTTACCGGTCAGAGAGAGCGAACCATAGACGTCTACCACTACGCGGGTGACGTCTTTCAGCAGATTGCGGGCAATCAGATCGTCGGTAAATTGTTTACCCGCTTTCATTGGTCCAACGGTATGAGAACTGGAAGGGCCAATGCCGATTTTGAAAATATCGAATACGCTAATCATAGGAAATACATCGCGTTAAAACGGAGGAAGCGCCGCCCGAAAGCGGCGCGAAAGGAATTTAGCTGAACAGAGAGTAGAAGATTGCGGAGATAGCAATCAGACCCATCACAACAACGAATACGTTACTGATGTGACCGCTGTACTTGCGCATTGCCGGTACTTTCTGGATTGCGTACATCGGCATCAGGAACAGGATCATCGCGATGATTGGGCCGCCCAGGGTTTCAATCATACCCAGGATGCTCGGGTTCAGGGTGGCAACAATCCAGGTCGTTACCAGCATGAACAGCGCAGTGATACGGTTCAGCTTGTTGATTTCGATAGACTTACCTTTACTACGCAGTGATTTGATCACCATACCGTTGAAGCCTTCACGTGCGCCCAGGTAGTGACCGAGGAAGGACTTGGTGATTGCGATCATTGCGATAATCGGTGCCATCCACGCGATAATCGGCGCGTTAAAGTGGTTCGCCAGGTAAGACAGAATTGAGATGTTCTGCTCTTTTGCGGCTGCCAGGTCTGCCGGAGACAGGCTCAGTACGCAGCTGAAGACGAAGAACATTACCGTCAGCACCATCATGATGTGGGCGAATGCCAGGATCTTAGAGCATTTCTGTTCTGCCATATCGCCGTACTCTTCACGCTTCGCAACGGCGAAAGAAGAGATGATCGGAGAGTGGTTGAACGAGAACACCATTACTGGAATCGCCAGCCACAGGGTCATCCACAGACCGTTACCAGTAGAAGTCGCGGTATCCAGAGACAACGTTTCCAGCGCCGCGCCGTTCCACTGCGGGATCAGGTACAGAGCCAGCAGCATCAGAACTGCAACGAACGGGAATACCAGGATGCTCATCGCTTTAACGATCATCTGCTCACCGAAGCGAACGATGGTCATCATACCGACGATCAGAATCAGGGACAGAATCGCACGCGGTGGCGGTGTCATACCCAACTGGTGGGACATGAAGCTTTCTACCGTGTTGGTGATTGCCACGCTGTATACCAGCAGGATTGGGTAGATAGCGAAGAAATAGAGCAGGGTAATCAGTTTACCTGCGCCAATACCAAAGTGTTCTTCTACTACCTCGGTGATGTCTTCACCCGGATTTTTACCGGACAGCACGAAGCGAGTCAGGCCGCGGTGAGCAAAAAACGTCATCGGGAACGCGAGGATAGCCATAATGATTAGTGGGATCATACCGCCGACACCGGCGTTGATCGGCAGGAACAGCACACCCGCGCCGATAGCCGTGCCGTACAGGCCCAGCATCCACATGGTATCTGTCTTGCGCCAGGCACTGCGAGAGTCTTTCGACGCAATCGTGCTGGTTTGAGTCGTTTCCATCTATTTCTCCTGGAGGAATGCAAAAAATTCAGCTTTTAGCCAGCTCAGCCCGGGAAGGTGTCTGGCCGTAAAAATGAAATCTGTCTACCGGCGATGGCTTTATCATTTTCCGCCGTAATAATTTGAGGGCGGAAAGATACACACAACTTATGTATCTATCAGTGATCTTGATCTCAAATACAATAATCTACTTATAAGATAGATAATCTCGGCTCTTTACTCTGTAAATCAAAAGTAAAAGAGAATTTAAGGGCAATATTTACCCAATAAACGACATCTGACCTCTTCCGGGGCGCGCAATATATGTAGGTTGAACTGAAAAAATCAATACTTTTAGTTAATAATTGCGAGAAATTCTTTTTTAAAGCGATAAAATGCGTTCTTTTAAGAAAGGTAAACGTTTGCGTTGTGGTATAAATTGTATGACATATTGATTATATGGATATTAATCAGCTCATGACACGCTGAAGCATTCAGATAACAAATGAAATAAACTGCCTGATTTTTGACCAAAAAGAGAAGGCCCGGCAACAAATGTTACCGGGAGAAGGGGATTAAGCGCAGATTTCGTAGCAAGGAATGTAGGCAGAGCCAGGCAACTTCATACGATGCTGGGCGACAAAGCCCTGTAGCAGGTCATCCATACGACGCATAATTTCTTTATCGCCGTTGATTTTGTAAGGCCCGAACTCTTCAATGGCGCGAATGCCGACTTCTTTAACGTTACCCGCCACAATACCGGAGAACGCGCGACGCAGATCCGCCGCCAGTACTTCAACAGGCTGATCCGGGTACAGCTTCAGATTGGCCATGTTTTCATGGGTCGGTTCAAACGGCATTTGCAGATCCGGTGTAATGCGCATTGACCAGTTAAAGCTATAAGCATCTCCGGTATCGCGGCGATTTTCTTTCACCAACGGCATCGCCTTTTTCATCTGCCGGGCCACTTCAGCCGCGTCATCAATGATGATGCGATAATGGCGACGTGCGTTTTCCCCCAGCGTATGCACGACAAACTCGTCCAGTACGCGGAAGTAATCGGCGCTCTCTTTCGGTCCAGTGAGGATTAATGGCAATACCTGATTTTTGTTCGCCGGATTCATCAAAATCCCTAATAAATACAGCAACTCTTCAGCCGTACCCACACCGCCAGGGAAGATAATGATGCCGTGGGCGATACGCACGAACGCTTCCAGGCGTTTTTCAATATCCGGCATGATGATCAGTTCGTTAACCAGCGGGTTAGGTGGTTCAGCGGCGATGATCGATGGTTCCGTCATGCCAATAAAACGGCTGTCTTTGTAACGCTGCTGCGCGTGTCCGACCGCCGCGCCTTTCATCGGCGCTTCCATCGCTCCCGGACCACAGCCAGTGCAGATATTTAGCTCGCGCAGACCGAGCTGATTACCGACGCGACGAGCGTACAGATACTCGTTTTCGTTAATTGAGTGACCGCCCCAGCACACCACCATATTCGGCGCTTCGCCAACATGCAGCGCGCGGGCGTTGCGCAATATAGAAAAGACCAGGTTGGTAATATGGACGGAGTTGTCGAGGTTCAGGTTTGGAAAACGAACGGTGTTATGAATTTGCCCGTAAACGAAGAGAATGTCGCGCAGGACCGCAAACAAGTTAGCCTGCAAGGCGCGGATAATACGCCCATCGACAAAAGCCTCTTCCGGTGGATTGATCAGTTCCAGCTTAACGCCGCGTTCACGGCGCAGGACGTTAATGTCAAAATTCTCAAAACGAGACAGCAATTCTTTGCTGTTATCGGTCAGGCTACCGGAGTTCAGAACGGCAAGCGAACAGTTGCGAAATAGTTGATAGAGGTCGCTGCTGGCGGTGCGTTTAAGCATATCCACTTCCAGCTGCGACAACATATCCATGGAGCCAAGCGGGCTAATATGTGTAATCAAGAAAAACTCCTTATGGGACGAATATCGTCATTCCCTTTGATTACAATAGCCCTGCCTGATGATCTTTCACAACCTTATGCGTGAACCCAGTACGCAAAATTGAGAAAAAATTTATTGTCGTACCAGCCGGGTCACCGATGGGACAAAGTCGGTATTGCTGCGCCAGGGATTAATGTCCAGCCCACCGCGGCGAGTATAACGAGCGTAAACGCTTAATTTTTCTGGCTGACAGAAGCGTAACAGGTCATTAAAAATACGCTCTACGCATTGCTCATGGAACTCGTTGTGATGACGGAAAGAGACCAGATAACGCAGCAGTTTTTCTCTGTCAATTTGGCGTCCACGATACTGAATTTGGATCGAACCCCAATCTGGTTGATGGGTGATCAGGCAGTTTGATTTCAGCAAGTGGCTAACCAGCGTCTCTTCCTCCACTTTTTCACCACTGGTGGCATTCTCCAGATAGTCAGTAGTGAATTCATAGTTATCGATAGTGATATCCTGGTCATCAATGCAGGTGCCATTAAAATGGCCTATTGGCTGGCCTTCCAGTTCATCAAGACGATACAACGCTACACTGACCGCACCCTGGGCACAGGCGCTTAAATCACGTTCCAGCGTCTGGCGCACCTCATCCCAGTTGTTAAAGCGCGTCTGGTTAAAGCTATTGAGATACAGTTTGAAGCTTTTCGATTCAATGAGATTCACGCTGGTGTAATCAAGTTCGACATGACCGACGGCGACCTGCGGCAAACCTTTCGCGTTCAGCCAGGAAAGTTCATATAGCGTCCAGATATCCGCACCGTGAAATGGCAGATTATCCGCTTTCAAGCCTAGTGGATCGCGATTCAAACTGCGTGGAACGCCTTGCAGCAGGCTGGCGTCATAAGTATCCCGGTAATCGGTTGATTTTCCGAGAGTCAGGCCCGCAAGTGCCTGATGGTTTGTATAAGAAGACATGTTTCACCGTCATAAACCAGATAAACTAAACGGCAAGTGTATCCGGTTTAAGTGAAGAGAGAAATTAGTGGACGAATTGACCGCACAAGCCTTGAAAGATTTTACCGCACGTTACTGCGATGCCTGGCATGAACAGCACAACAGTTGGCCGTTGAGCGAGGAGCTTTATGGCGTTCCCTCGCCATGCATTATTTCAACCACCAACGATGCCGTATACTGGCAACCCCAGCCGTTTACCGGAGAGCAAAATGTGAACGCGGTTGAACGAGCTTTTGATATTGTGATACAGCCTACAATTCATTCCTTTTATACGACCCAGTTTGCCGGGGATATGCATGCGCAGTTTGGTGATATCCCTCTGACATTGCTGCAAACCTGGAGCGAGGACGATTTCCGCCGGGTGCAGGAGAATCTGATAGGACATCTGGTCACTCAGAAACGCCTTAAGCTGTCACCGACACTCTTTATTGCCACGCTGGAAGAAGAACTGGAGGTGATCTCCGTGTGCAATCTCACGGGCGATGTGTGCAAAGAGACGTTGGGAACGCGGAAACGGACGCCTCTGGCCTCAAATCTTGCGGAATTCCTTAACCAACTTAAGCCTCTTCTGTAATCCAAATACCCCGTCTGGTTGTGAGAGATCTCTTACAGACCCTGTAGGAGATCGCCAGAAAATAAGTAAATACTTAAAAAGATAAGAATTGATATTTTCATTTCAAATCAATTTATTATGTTGTTTTTTTAATTTTTATATGAAGCTTTCCTTAACATATTGTCTGTAAGCGCCTTGTAAGACTCGGCTAAAAAGACGATTCTATCTTCGTCGACAGGGAGTCAGACAGCGAAGTGAACATCAGGATGATGACACTTCTGAAGGACACGCCAGGATGGTGTTTCAGGGAAAGGCTTCTGGATGAAGCGAAGAGGATAACGCTGGATGCGTTAAAGGACACCTCCAGGATGGAGAATGAGAGCCAGTCAGGATGATTTGGCGGGTCAGGAAGGCCAGGGACGCTTCAGGATGAAGTAATCACGCCGGGGTGGTGTGTGCAGGAAGCAATAGTTCAGGAAGAACGATTGGCCGCAAGGCCAGAGGAAAAGTTGTCAAGGATGAGCAGGGAGCAACAAAAGTAGCTGGAATGCTGCGAAACGAACCGGGAGCACTGTGAATACAGTGCTCCCTTTTTTTATTCCTGCTATCCTTCGCGGCAGTTTTTTCTTCTTGAGGTTGCTTTATGACCACTCATGACCGCGTTCGTCTCCAGTTGCAGGCGCTTGAAGCGCTATTACGTGAACATCAGCACTGGCAGAGCGATGAACCCCAGCCGCATCAATTTGCGAGTACTCAGCCATTCTTTATGGATACGATGGAGCCGCTGGAGTGGTTGCAATGGGTACTGATTCCGCGGATGCACGATTTATTAGATAACCACCAGCCTTTACCGGCGGCATTTGCCGTGGCGCCGTATTATGAAATGGCGCTGGCGACGGATCACCCCCAACGCGCGTTAATTCTGGCAGAACTGGAAAAGCTGGATGCTCTTTTTGCGGATGATACTCACTGATGCTGGAAATACTCTACCAGGATGAATGGCTGGTTGCGGTGAATAAACCGTCCGGCTGGTTGGTTCATCGTAGTTGGCTGGATCGTGACGAGAAAGTGGTCGTGATGCAAACCGTGCGTGACCAGATTGGTCAGCATGTTTTTACCGCACATCGCCTGGACCGACCGACTTCCGGCGTGTTACTGATGGGATTGTCCAGCGAGGCCGGGCGGTTGCTGGCGCAACAGTTTGAACAGCACCAAATTCAGAAATGTTACCACGCGATTGTGCGCGGTTGGTTGATGGAAGAGGCGGAACTGGATTACCCACTGGTGGAAGAGCTGGATAAAATCGCTGATAAATTCGCCCGTGAAGATAAAGGTCCACAGCCAGCGGTGACGCATTATCGTGGTCTGGCAACGGTAGAAATGCCGGTGGCGACCGGGCGTTACCCGACGACCCGCTACGGCCTGGTGGAGCTGGAACCAAAAACCGGACGCAAGCACCAGCTACGTCGACATCTCGCTCATTTGCGTCATCCCATTATCGGTGACAGCAAGCATGGCGATTTACGCCAGAATCGCAGTGCGGCTGAACACTTTGGCCTTCAACGGTTAATGCTGCATGCCAGCAAGTTGTCATTAACGCATCCTTTTACGGGGGAGCCGTTCACAATCCACGCGGGTCTGGACAATACCTGGATGCAGGCACTATCACAATTTGGCTGGCTCGGTCTGCTTCCTGAAAATGAAAGGGTTGAGTTCAGCGAGTCATCGGGTCAGGATGGTGACATAAGTTCCTAATCCAGGGAGAAAACGGTATGGCGGAAATTGGTATTTTTGTGGGCACCATGTACGGCAACGCATTGTTAGTTGCCGAAGAAGCGGAAGCGATTTTGTCCAGACAAGGGCACAAAGCGACTGTATTTGAAGATCCTGAATTAAACGACTGGTTGCCATATCAGGACAAGTATGTACTGGTGGTAACCTCCACGACCGGCCAGGGCGATCTTCCCGACAGCATTGTGCCGCTCTTTCAGGGAATAAAGGATAGCCTGGGGTTCCAGCCGAATCTGCGTTATGGCGTGATTGCGCTTGGCGACAGCAGCTATGTGAATTTCTGCAACGGCGGCAAGCAGTTCGATGCGTTGCTTCAGGAACAGAGTGCGCAGCGGGTGGGAGAAATACTGTTGGTTGATGCCAGTGAGACCCCGGAGCCGGAAACGGTTTCTAATCCCTGGGTTGAACAATGGGCCAGTTTATTGAAATAACATATATGCCCTCTGATAATCAGAGGGCATTAGCCACACAGCAACCACGTTACGATATTCATCTTGCCTGATACGCCAAATGAATCGGTAATTTGCTTGTTACCCAAGAATTTTGCTGGCTTCACGCGCCACGTTATCCATCTCGTCCAGCAGTTCCAGCAATTCAGGTTCCAGATCTTCTTCTTTGGTACCGCTACGTAGTTGTTGTTCGATGAGTTGGCAGAGATTCTTCATACGTGGTACGCCGCTATAACCGCAACTGCCGTGCAGTTTGTGGATCAAATCAACCAGACCTTCCGGGTTTTCTCCAACTAGCTGCTCTTCTACCTTGTTACGAACTTCTGGCAGGAAATTGAGTAACATTTGCAGCATATCGCGCGCCAGATCGGTTTTGCCGGCAGCCTGGCGTAGCGCCAGTTGCCAGTCGAGAGTCGTATTCTGGTTCACCACAATCTCGTTCACTTCTGGCGTCACGACGCGTGAGGAAATACCGCTGCCAGGTTTGTAACGCAACAGTAAATTATGCAATCGCTCTTCTTCAATTGGTTTTGCCAGATAATCACTCATCCCCGCGCCAAGTAGCTTTTCTTTTTGCCCGGCCATCGCATGTGCGGTTACTGCAATAACCGGCGTTTGCTGTTGATGCGGAAGCTGATGAATAAGTTCGCACGCCCGAATACCGTCCATGTCCGGCATCTGAATATCCATTAAGATCAAATCGAAGGGCATCTGTTTCGCCCGTTCAACTGCCTGATGTCCGCTATCGCAAAGCTCAACATGCTGCACCATATCTTCCAGCAATGCGCCGATAAGCTTCAGGTTTGCGGGGTTATCATCAACGGCCATGACCGTCATTGCCAGCTTACGTTCATCGTTGACAGGCAAAAGTGTGTTTTGTTTTTGATGACAAAATTCGGTCAGCGCAGGCAACAGACGCGTAGGTGTTAATGGTTTCAGCAAGCAGGCGCCAATACCATCTTGCTTGAGCTTTTCGGCATTGACCTGTGCATGGCAGGGAAGCGCCAGCATCAGATAATCAGCCATGGATACGGCTTTTAGCAACCGGGCATGTTGCATCGTTAGCGGTTCGCGGAATGTCACGGCGATTCCTAGCAACATCATGTCGTAGTGTTCTGGCGGAAGTGCAGAGAAGCTTGGGCTATAAATCACCTCCAGCGGCGTTTCGCTTAAAATGTCGAGAGTACACTGCGCGGCAGCGGAATTCGGTTCAACATAAGCCAGACGTTTGCCTGCAAGGCACTGTGTGGATGGCCCTTCGATAATAATATTCGGGTTCAGATCGAGATTAATGTGGAACCAGAATGTGGAGCCACGATTCGGCTGGCTATGGAACGAGATATCGCCGCCCATTTCATTAACCAGTTTTTGTGTAATGACCAGTCCCAATCCGGTGCCGCCATGACGACGTGAAATACTGGCATCTGCTTGTCTGAAGGCCTGGAACAAGCGTGATTGATCGCGTTCGGGAATGCCGATACCGGTATCGCGGATCTGCACTTCAATCTGCACTTTGGTATTACTCAACGCACGTTTTTCCACCAGAATATCGATGTTGCCATTCTCGGTGAATTTAATCGCATTCCCCACCAGGTTTGTGATGATTTGCTGTAAACGCAGTGGGTCGCCAATCACGTTATCGGGCACGTCGCTCTTAATATTGAGCGTCAGTTCCAGCCCCTTATCGTGCGATGAGTGGGCCAGCAGTGTCACCACTTCATCCAGCGTGCTACGCAACGGGAATGGAATGCTTTCCAGAATCAGTTTTCCAGCTTCCAGTTTTGAGAAATCGAGGACATCGTTAATGATTGTCAGTAAGTTATTTGCCGAACGTTCAATGGTATTCAGGTGATCTCGCTGTGTCGGCGTCAGTTCTGTTTTTAGGGTCAGGCGGGTAAAGCCGATAACACCATTCAACGGCGTACGTAACTCATGCGACATATTTGCCAGGAACTCTGACTTAATTCGCGCCGCTTCCTGGGCGCGTTTTTTCGCCAGATCTAACTCAACGTTCTGAATTTCCATCTGCTCCAGCGTTTCACGCAGATCGGATGTTGCCTGGTCGATATTGTGCTGCATCTCTTCGTGATAAGCCGCCAGCGACATTGCCATTGAATTAATGCCGTTTTTCAGCATATCCAGTTCGCCGAGCATAAAACCTTCTACGCGGCTATCGAGTTGCCCACGGCGAATGCGGTCGACGGTATTCACCATGTTGCGAATCGGGCCAGTTACATCACGCATTAAGCGCCAGCCAAAAATAAGCGCAATACCAATACAAAACAGCATCATCACGCTGGAAATGAAGATCTCTTTATATTGCTGTAGCCGTACCGATTTCAGATCCAGTTCAAGGGCAATATATCCCAACATATTCTGACTATTTTTAGCATCGCTGCTGGGGGATTCGTCGGGAGAATAACTCTCAGAAATAATTGGCGTGCGCAGGATCATAATATCGCCGTCGCGTGTGACGGTGAGCTGGCGTGGGAACGGTACATTGCTGTCGAGCTGCATTACCGAAGGGTCAAGTTGAAAATTGGAAGTGACAAACAGGTGGTTATTTTCGTCATAAACCGAAATGGCGCGCACAATATCGGAATGGCGACGATGCAGAACGCTTATCAACTGCCCGATAGATTCGCGATTTTGCAGGCTCATGCCATATTCGGTAGAAACCGCCAGCGGTTCAATAATACTGGCGCCGGCATCTTCCAGTTGACGCTGCAAGTCGTTATAGCGATGCACGACGAAAAAGATACTAAGCAATAACCCAATAAGGACGGTCGGCGCCAGGATCAGAATCATCATGCGTGCGCGCAGGCTGTAGTTGGTCATGGAGTTCCGTTATGGGACAATTAAGGTCACACTGTTAAATTGAGAAAGTCTCGCCAATGGCGCAATTCTACTCTGCAAAACGGCGCGTGACGACGCGTCAGATCATAACCGTTTCAGTCAATGACCTCGACTCTTTTGGTCAGGGTGTGGCGCGGCATAACGGAAAAACGTTATTTATCCCTGGATTATTACCGCAAGAAAACGCGGAAGTTACTGTTACAGAAGATAAAAAACAGTATGCTCGCGCTAAAGTCGTGCGCCGGTTAAGCGACAGCCCAGAGCGTGAGACGCCGCGCTGTCCTCATTTTGGCGTATGCGGCGGCTGCCAGCAACAACACGCCAGCGTTGAGTTACAGCAACGTAGCAAAAGTGCGGCGCTTGCCCGATTAATGAAACACGACGTTTCTGATGTTATCGCGGATACCCCCTGGGGCTACCGACGCCGTGCGCGTTTAAGTCTGAATTATCTGCCGAAAACGCAGCAACTTCTGATGGGATTTCGTAAATCCGGCACCAGTGACATTGTTGATATCAAACAATGCCCTATTTTAGTGCCCCAACTTGAAGCATTGCTGCCCAAAGTCAGGGCATGTCTAATGAGTTTGCAAGCAATACGTCATCTTGGGCATGTTGAGCTGGTGCAGGCAACCAGCGGCACGCTGATGATTTTACGCCATACTGCACCGCTCAATTCGGCTGATCGCGAAAAACTGGAACGCTTTTCGCATTCTGAAGGCCTGGATCTGTATCTCGCCCCTGATAGTGAGATACTCGAAACCGTATCTGGGGAGATGCCCTGGTATGACGCAAATGGGTTGCGCTTAACCTTTAGCCCGCGTGATTTTATTCAGGTCAACGCAGGCGTGAACCAAAAAATGGTGGCGCAGGCGCTGGAATGGCTGGATGTACAGTCAGACGATCGTGTGCTGGATCTGTTCTGCGGCATGGGGAATTTTACTCTTCCTGTCGCTACTCGTGCGGCAAGCGTCGTCGGCGTGGAAGGTGTGCCTGCGCTGGTGGAAAAAGGTCAGGAGAACGCGCGTCTTAATGGCTTACATAATGTGACGTTTTATCACGAAAATCTTGAAGATGATGTCACAAAGCAGCCATGGGCGAAAAACGGTTTTGACAAAGTGTTACTGGACCCGGCGCGTGCAGGTGCCGCAGGTGTTATGCAACAAATTATAAAACTGGAACCCATTCGTATTGTTTATGTATCCTGTAACCCTGCAACGCTGGCTCGGGATAGCGAAGCGTTATTGAAAGCAGGATATACCATTGCGCGACTGGCGATGCTGGATATGTTCCCGCACACGGGGCATCTGGAATCGATGGTGCTTTTTTCGCGCGTTAAATAGTTGCGACTTGCCGATTTCGGCAGGTCTGGTCCCTAAAGGAGAGGACGATGGTTGCGGTAAGAAGTGCACATATCAATAAGGCTGGTGAATTTGATCCGCAAAAATGGATCGCAAGTCTGGGTATTGCCAGCCAGAAATCGTGTGAGTGCTTAGCCGAAACCTGGGCGTATTGTCTGCAGCAGACGCAGGGGCATCCAGATGCCAGTCTGCTGTTGTGGCGTGGTGTCGAGATGGTAGAGATACTCTCGACATTAAGTATGGATATTGACACGCTACGAGCGGCGCTGCTCTTCCCTCTGGCTGATGCCAATGTAGTCAGTGAAGATGTGCTGCGTGAAAGCATCGGTAAGTCGGTGGTCAACCTTATTCACGGCGTGCGGGATATGGCGGCAATCCGCCAGTTGAAAGCCACGCACACCGATTCCGTTTCCTCCGAACAGGTTGATAACGTTCGCCGGATGTTGCTGGCGATGGTCGATGACTTCCGTTGCGTGGTCATCAAACTGGCGGAGCGAATTGCTCATCTGCGCGAAGTGAAAGACGCGCCGGAAGATGAACGCGTGCTGGCGGCAAAAGAGTGCACCAATATCTACGCGCCGCTGGCGAACCGTCTTGGGATCGGGCAACTGAAATGGGAACTGGAAGATTACTGCTTCCGTTATCTCCACCCGACGGAATACAAGCGCATCGCCAAACTGCTGCATGAGCGCCGTCTCGATCGCGAACACTACATTGAAGAGTTTGTCGGTCATCTGCGCGCAGAGATGAAAGCCGAAGGTGTTAAAGCTGAGGTATATGGCCGCCCGAAACACATCTACAGCATCTGGCGCAAAATGCAGAAAAAGAATCTCGCCTTTGATGAGTTATTTGATGTGCGTGCGGTACGTATCGTCGCGGAACGTCTACAGGATTGCTACGCTGCATTGGGGATAGTGCACACTCACTATCGTCATCTGCCTGATGAGTTTGACGATTATGTCGCAAACCCAAAACCTAACGGTTATCAGTCGATTCATACCGTTGTATTGGGGCCGGGCGGGAAGACGGTCGAGATCCAGATCCGCACCAAACAGATGCATGAAGATGCCGAACTGGGCGTTGCTGCGCACTGGAAATACAAAGAAGGCACGGCTTCTGGTGGGGCTCGTTCGGGACATGAAGACCGTATTGCCTGGCTGCGAAAACTGATAGCGTGGCAGGAAGAGATGGCGGATTCCGGCGAAATGCTCGACGAAGTGCGCAGTCAGGTCTTTGATGACCGGGTGTACGTCTTTACGCCGAAAGGTGATGTCGTTGATTTGCCTGTGGGATCAACGCCGCTGGACTTTGCTTACCATATCCACAGCGACGTTGGACACCGCTGTATAGGGGCCAAAATTGGCGGACGTATTGTGCCGTTTACCTATCAGTTGCAGATGGGGGACCAGATTGAAATTATCACTCAGAAACAGCCAAACCCTAGTCGTGACTGGTTAAATCCAACCCTGGGATATGTTACAACCAGCCGTGGACGCTCGAAAATTCACGCATGGTTCCGTAAACAGGATCGCGACAAAAACATTCTGGCCGGGCGGCAAATCCTGGATGACGAACTGGAACATCTGGGGATCAGCCTGAAAGAAGCGGAAAAACATCTGTTGCCTCGCTACAACTTCAATGATGTCGACGAGTTGCTGGCGGCGATTGGCGGCGGAGATATCCGTCTCAATCAGATGGTGAACTTCCTGCAATCGCAATTTAATAAGCCGAGCGCCGAAGAACAGGATGCTGCCGCGCTGAAACAGTTGCAGCAAAAAAACTATACGCCGCAAAATCGCAGTAAAGATAACGGTCGCGTGGTAGTAGAAGGCGTCGGCAACCTGATGCACCATATTGCGCGTTGCTGCCAGCCGATTCCAGGTGATGAGATTGTTGGTTTCATTACCCAGGGACGCGGTATTTCAGTGCATCGTGCAGACTGTGAGCAACTGGCAGAACTGCGTTCACACGCGCCGGAACGTATTGTTGACGCGGTATGGGGAGAGAGCTACTCAGCCGGGTATTCGCTGGTGGTCCGTGTAATGGCCAATGATCGCAGTGGGTTATTGCGTGATATCACCACTATCCTCGCTAACGAGAAGGTGAACGTGCTTGGCGTTGCCAGCCGTAGTGACACTAAGCAGCAACTGGCGACCATCGACATGACTATTGAGATTTACAATCTGCAAGTGCTGGGCCGCGTGCTGGGTAAACTCAACCAGGTGCCAGATGTTATCGACGCGCGTCGGTTGCACGGAAGTTAGTTTTAAATTTGTTCGTGTCTACAAGTAGATTGAGACAGATGGCAAACGCAAAATTGCCTGATGCGCTGCGCTTATCAGGCCTACATGTTTCTCGCAATATTTTGAATTTGCGAGATTTTGTAGGCCGGATAAGGCGTTCACGCCGCATCCGGCATGAACAAAGCGCACTTTGTCAATAATCTGTTTAAAAGGAATTACAACTCACTTCTGTTCTGGTCACAGGCTTTCACCTGACAGACCCGCAATTTTCAGGACATACCAATGAATCAAATTGACCGTTTGCTCACTATTATGCAGCGTCTTCGTGACCCGGAAAGTGGTTGCCCGTGGGATAAAGAGCAGACATTTTCTTCTATTGCACCTTACACCCTTGAAGAAACCTACGAAGTGCTGGATGCCATCGCCCGCGAAGACTTTGACGATCTGCGCGGTGAACTCGGCGATCTGTTGTTCCTGGTGGTGTTTTACGCGCAAATGGCTCAGGAAGAAGGGCGCTTTGACTTTAATGATATTTGCGCTGCAATTAGCGATAAATTAGAACGTCGCCATCCGCATGTTTTTGCTGACGGTTCTGCCGGGAGCAGCCACGAGGTTCTCACCCGTTGGGAGCAAATCAAAACCGAAGAGCGCGCGCAGAAAGCGCAGCATTCGGCGCTGGACGATATTCCTCGCAGCCTTCCGGCCTTAATGCGGGCACAAAAAATCCAGAAACGTTGCGCCAACGTTGGCTTCGACTGGACGACGTTAGGCCCGGTGGTCGATAAAGTCTACGAAGAGATTGACGAGGTAATGTACGAGGCCCGGCAGGCTGTTGTAGACCAGGCTAAACTGGAGGAGGAAATGGGTGACCTGCTGTTTGCGACGGTCAATCTGGCCCGCCATTTAGGGACAAAAGCGGAAATCGCATTGCAAAAAGCCAATGAGAAATTCGAGCGCCGTTTTCGCGAAGTGGAGCGTATTGTTGCCGCGCGTGGACTGGAAATGACAGGTGTTGATCTCGAAACAATGGAAGAAGTCTGGCAACAGGTAAAACGGCAGGAAATTGATCTCTAAGGGATTTACGCGGTCAAGCGCCTTTTGTGTCATTTTTTAAATGACAAGCGCTTGATTTGCGTCAAAAACATTTACCCCAAAGGGGCTATTTTCTCACTCCTGATTTCAATCGTGCGCTGGCGAAGAGGAGGGATAATGAAAGTTTGTGGCACAGGTCATGTTCGGGTATACTGCTTTCCCGTCCTGGTTATTCCATCGTCTTTTCAACCTAACTTCTCAGGTTCAGCATGACAACGAACTATATTTTTGTGACCGGCGGGGTCGTATCCTCTCTGGGTAAAGGCATTGCCGCAGCCTCCCTCGCAGCCATTCTTGAAGCCCGTGGCCTCAATGTGACCATCATGAAGCTGGATCCGTACATCAACGTCGATCCAGGTACTATGAGCCCAATCCAGCACGGGGAAGTGTTCGTTACTGAAGACGGCGCTGAAACCGATCTGGACCTGGGGCACTACGAGCGTTTCATTCGCACCAAAATGAGCCGCCGCAACAACTTCACCACGGGTCGTATTTACTCTGACGTTCTGCGTAAAGAACGCCGCGGCGACTACCTCGGCGCAACCGTACAGGTTATTCCGCACATCACCAATGCAATCAAAGAACGCGTGCTGGAAGGCGGCGAAGGTCATGATGTCGTACTGGTAGAAATCGGCGGTACTGTAGGTGATATTGAATCCCTGCCATTCCTCGAAGCGATTCGCCAGATGGCTGTTGAAATTGGCCGCGAGCACACGCTGTTTATGCACCTGACGCTGGTGCCATACATGGCAGCGTCTGGTGAAGTCAAAACCAAACCGACTCAGCACTCTGTAAAAGAGCTGCTTTCCATCGGTATCCAGCCTGACATCCTGATTTGTCGTTCAGATCGCGCTGTTCCGGCGAACGAACGTGCGAAGATTGCATTGTTCTGTAATGTTCCAGAAAAAGCGGTTATTTCTCTGAAAGACGTCGATTCCATCTATAAAATTCCAGGCCTGTTGAAATCTCAGGGGCTGGACGATTATATTTGTAAACGATTCAGCTTGAACTGCCCGGAAGCGAATCTGTCCGAATGGGAACAGGTTATCTTCGAAGAAGCGAATCCGGTGAGTGAAGTCACCATCGGTATGGTCGGCAAGTACATTGAACTGCCGGATGCTTATAAATCCGTGATTGAAGCACTGAAACACGGCGGGCTGAAAAATCGTGTCAGCGTCAACATCAAACTGATCGATTCACAAGATGTTGAAACACGCGGTGTTGAAATTCTTAAAGGTCTGGACGCGATCCTCGTACCTGGCGGTTTCGGCTATCGTGGTGTAGAAGGCATGATTACTACCGCGCGTTATGCGCGTGAGAACAATATTCCTTATCTGGGCATTTGCCTGGGTATGCAGGTGGCGTTGATTGATTACGCTCGCCATGTTGCCAATATGGAGAACGCCAACTCTACGGAATTTGTGCCAGACTGTAAGTACCCGGTTGTGGCGCTGATTACCGAGTGGCGTGATGAAAACGGCAACGTTGAAGTTCGTAGCGAGAAGAGCGATCTCGGCGGCACCATGCGTCTTGGCGCACAGCAGTGCCAGTTGGCTGACGATAGCCTGGTTCGTCGGCTGTACAACGCGCCGACGATTGTTGAGCGTCATCGTCACCGCTACGAAGTCAACAACATGCTGTTGAAACAGATTGAAGATGCAGGTCTGCGCGTTGCGGGCCGTTCCGGGGATGATCAGTTGGTCGAGATCATCGAAGTTCCGAACCATCCGTGGTTTGTGGCTTGTCAGTTCCATCCGGAGTTTACTTCTACTCCACGTGATGGCCACCCGCTGTTTGCTGGCTTTGTAAAAGCCGCCAGTGAGTTCCAGAAGCGTCAGGCGAAGTAAGTAAAAAAGTTAGAACGGCAACGCGTACCCAGGGTACGCGTTGTTTGTCTGGAGTTTCAGTTTAACTAGTGACTTGAGGAAAACCTAATGTCCAAAATCGTAAAAATCATCGGTCGTGAAATCATCGACTCCCGTGGTAACCCGACTGTTGAAGCCGAAGTACACCTGGAGGGTGGTTTCGTCGGTATGGCAGCTGCTCCATCAGGCGCTTCTACTGGCTCCCGTGAAGCACTGGAACTGCGCGATGGTGACAAATCCCGTTTCCTGGGTAAAGGCGTAACCAAAGCTGTTGCTGCGGTTAATGGCCCGATCGCTCAGGCGCTGATTGGCAAAGATGCCAAAGATCAGGCTGGCATTGACAAGATCATGATCGACCTGGACGGCACCGAAAACAAATCTAAATTCGGCGCAAACGCAATCCTGGCTGTATCTCTGGCTAACGCCAAAGCTGCTGCAGCGGCTAAAGGTATGCCGCTGTACGAGCACATCGCTGAACTGAACGGCACTCCGGGCAAATACTCCATGCCGGTTCCGATGATGAACATCATCAACGGTGGTGAGCACGCTGACAACAACGTTGATATCCAGGAATTCATGATTCAGCCGGTTGGCGCGAAAACTGTGAAAGAAGCTATCCGCATGGGTTCTGAAGTTTTCCATCACCTGGCAAAAGTTCTGAAAGCGAAAGGCATGAACACTGCTGTTGGTGACGAAGGTGGCTATGCGCCGAACCTGGGTTCCAACGCTGAAGCTCTGGCTGTTATCGCTGAAGCTGTTAAAGCTGCTGGCTATGAACTGGGCAAAGATATCACTCTGGCGATGGACTGCGCAGCTTCTGAATTCTACAAAGACGGTAAATACGTTCTGGCTGGCGAAGGCAACAAAGCGTTCACCTCTGAAGAATTCACTCACTTCCTGGAAGAACTGACCAAACAGTACCCGATCGTTTCTATCGAAGACGGTCTGGACGAGTCTGACTGGGACGGTTTCGCATACCAGACTAAAGTACTGGGCGACAAAATCCAGCTGGTTGGTGACGACCTGTTCGTAACCAACACCAAGATCCTGAAAGAAGGTATCGAAAAAGGCATCGCTAACTCTATCCTGATCAAATTCAACCAGATCGGCTCTCTGACCGAAACTCTGGCTGCAATCAAGATGGCTAAAGATGCTGGCTACACTGCAGTTATCTCTCACCGTTCTGGCGAAACTGAAGACGCTACCATTGCTGACCTGGCTGTTGGTACCGCTGCAGGCCAGATCAAAACTGGTTCTATGAGCCGTTCTGACCGTGTTGCTAAATACAACCAGCTGATTCGTATCGAAGAAGCTCTGGGCGAAAAAGCACCGTACAACGGTCGTAAAGAGATCAAAGGCCAGGCATAAGTCTGACTTTATCTGATTTAAAAATGCCAGCCTTCGGGCTGGCATTTTTTATGGTTGAGTTACCAGCGACCGGACGCGCCGCCGCCTCCTGAAGAACCACCTCCGCCGCTAAACCCACCACCACTTGAGCCTCCACCGGAAGAGGATGAAGAAGAACTTTTTCTTGAAGCTCTTTCTTTACCGAGTTTCTTGTATTTGGCGCGTAGTTTTTTATTAACGATAAGCCAAAAGATAAGCAACGCTATGATCGCGAAAGGCGTTAACATACCGCAAGCAACGATTAAAGAGGTCCATGGTCCAGGTTCGGCAACATAGAGGAATACCATCCCGTAAATTGCGCCAGTGAGTGCTATCCATAGTAGATTCGATGGATCGGTAAAAACAATAAAGTATGAAAGTACTGCCAGCAAAAGAATTACAGCAAGCGATAATGGAATAGGGGGATTAATACGGTAATAATTTCCTCTATCTTCTGGCAATTCATCATTCAACAGAAGTGCGCCAATATTTTCGCTTGCCAGTGTTAATCCACCCATAAGGTCATCGCTTTTGAAGGCAGGGATTAATATATCACGGATAATCTTCGCCGCTTGCAGGTCGGTAACCACTCCTTCCAGCCCGTAGCCAACCTCAATACGGACAGCATGATCCTCCCAGGCAACCAGAAGTAAAATACCATCGTTTCGCTGCTTATCTCCCAGTTTCCAGCTATCAAAAACGCGTGTCGCATATTGTTCAATGGTATCGTCTCCGGTGGATGGCACTATTAATACGGCGACCTGTGCCTGTGTTTTATGTGTAATATCCTGCAGCTGTTGCGTTAGTGATTGTTGTTCAGACGTGCTTAACGTACCGGTAATATCGGTCACCTGTTGGCGCAACTCCGGTACAGCCATTTGCTGGGCAACCACCGGAAAGCACCACAAAGTGAGGAGAAAAAGGATTAAACGCATAACGATCACTAACGGCCGGACGCGCCGCCGCCTCCTGAAGAACCGCCACCACCGCGGAAAGAATTTCCCGACGAAGAGCGAGAATGAGCATTACGATTCCCCATTTTCCTGTTGCTTTTATGTCCTGATCCCAGTTTAAGATTGCCAGTAAATTTGGCCACAATGATCAGCAGAACGATGCCAGCAATGGTTATTGGGCCGATAAAATGATCAATTAGCCCAATAATTGTTGAGATGAATGCTATATCGTTATTACTGGCGAATACCAGACTCCATCCCGCAACAATTATCAGCAGCACGACAAGCAATGAATTTCGTCCTGATTCAGGAATCTGCGGAGTCTTCTTTTGTTTTTTCACTTTAGCGTTTTTATTTTGGGGGGCCAGCATCATAGGAAATGCGCGGCATATATTAAAAACTACCGCGAGACGCTGCCAGCAGATTGCTGCGAAAAATAAGCTAAAACAAACGACCGATACCCGTCGAATGATGACATCGTCCTGAAAGCAGAAAAACCAGACCATAGGGGTAATCATCGATATCATCCATATGCCAGGCCCTGGATGGGTGGTAAATCGCCAGAGGACAACGATGGCAACGATCATCAGCAGTGTCCAGGCAAGACATGGCAGAGAGCGTTGCGGATTAGCAAACAGATGATTGGCTAAAGCATCCAAAGGGCTAAGATTCGCTTTTATATAGGTAAACTGTGCGATGCCTTCAATTCCCTGCGTTAACCCGGAGAAGAGATTATTTTTTTTGAATTCCGGTTGCATATGGTAACGAACAATTTGCGCAGCTTGTTCTGGCGGCAACATCTGTTCTAGTCCATGTCCAATCTTCATTGACGCCAGCCCTTCCGGCCAAACGACGAGAATTAAGATACCTTCTCCATATCTTTGCCCTTCGGTAGGTTTCCAGTGATATAACCCGTACGCCTGGGAGGCCGCCAGTTTAATGCTTTTACCTTCAGTGGTTGGCGTTACCAAAACAGCAACCTGGACGTGATTTTGTTTCTCAATTGTCTGTAATTGTTGAGTTAAGACGGTTTGTTCTTCTGTCGTTAACATCCCGGTTAAGTCGGTTACAGAAGATGTTTGTTCAGCGGATACGGGAAAACCGCATAGCATCAGCAGTAAGAGAAAAATACGCATTTCAATTCCTTTTGTTACCAACGCCCTGATGCGCCGCCGCCACCTGATGAACCGCCGCCGCCACTGAAATGATCATTGTCAAAGGAGGATGACGAGGAAGATGATGACGACGAATGCCAGGAGGATGAACGATTTCTTCCCTCGCGTGATGGCTGGTTGGCATTACGCATCGAATCCCGAACCTTTTTGCCGAAGGGGGTAAAAGCGATAGCGACAGCCAGGAATGGCGTAGCAAAGCAGAGCAATGTTATGAGCACTCCCCAACTTCCGCTGAAGCCTGCTATAGGTAAAACAAAGGCCAGAATAATAGCTGCGAAGCAAATCAGTCCCAGCGTTTTGACATATCCTCTGGCAGCAATAAACATCAGTACTATCGCCCAGACTAATAAAGCCCACCAGCCGCTAAAGGGCAAAGGGGGATCGGTCGGTGTTATCGTTGCTAAATTATTCCTCGCCAGACGACTTTCAATATCGCTTATTCCCTTTTGCAAGCCGCCTGCCAGGTCGCCGTTTTTAAATGCTGGAATGATGCTTTTACGAATAATTTGCCCGGACTGTGCATCTGTAATAACGCCTTCCAGTCCGTAGCCGATTTCAATACGCACAGAATGATCCTGCCAGGCAACTAACAGCAGAACGCCATCATCGCGGTTTTTATCACCCGGTTTCCAGCTATCGAATACCCGCGTTGCATACTGCTCTATAGTTTCGTCGCCCGTCGTTTCAACCACTAACACAACCACCTGCGCCTGCTTTTCCTGCGCCAGGGTTTTTATCTGACGGGTCAGGGCATTTACTTCACTGTTCGTCAATGTGTCGGTTAAGTCATTCACATACCTGGGTAATTCAGGTACTGGAGTTTGCGTGGCAAACGCAGATGAACAGAAGAAAGCCAGAAGAAAAATAAAAATACGCATAGGGCTTCCTCATTTAATGAGCATTAGCACTCTGGCTAAAATCAATTGTCGGCGCTTTGCTAACAGCGGCGACATCATCCGGTAAATAATTTTTCTTTGGTGTGTAATCCATTACTTTTGCAGTTAATACAGCGGGAAATTTGCGGATCGTGACATTATATTGCTCAATGGCTTTAATATATCTTCCTCGTGCGACAGCTATTCGATTTTCACTTCCTTCGAGTTGTACCATTAAATTCTGATAAAGTTCCTGGGCCTTTAATTCAGGATAACGCTCACTAATAATCGTTAACTGACCGAGAGTACGGGATACCTGCGCCTGAGCTTGTTGCCAGGCTTGTAGTTTTTGCTCATCCCCTGGGGCCTGTTGTAAGTCATTACTGGCGCGGTTAGCCTGACTACGCGCCAATGTTACGGCTTCCAGTACTTCTTTTTCATGGCTGGAATAACCTTTAATACTGGCGACAAGATTGGGAATAAGATCGGCGCGACGCTGATATTGATTTAATACTTCTGACCAGGATGCATTGACTTGCTCATCATAGGTCTGAATATCGTTATAACCACAACCTGATAAATTGAAAATAAGTATAAATATAATGAATATTTTGAACATATATAAATCCTTTTTTTAAAATCCTCAAGACATAATACGCCGCTTCATTTTATTCTTTATGATCTGAGCCGCTTTTTACCTTAAAGCTGCATGTAACAGAATGTTAATAAGGCATGATTGTTTTGGCAGGATCTGCAATAATTAACAATTATCCACTTTACAGAGAATGCTATGCAGTACCCGATTAACGAGATGTTCCAGACCCTGCAAGGTGAGGGTTACTTTACCGGCGTCCCCGCCATTTTTATTCGTTTACAGGGATGCCCGGTCGGCTGTGCCTGGTGTGATACCAAACACACATGGGAAAAGCTTGAGGATCGGGAAGTTTCTCTTTTCAGTATTCTGGCGAAAACGAAAGAGAGTGATAAGTGGGGGGCGGCGAGCAGTGAAGATTTGCTGGCAGTCATTGGTCGTCAGGGATACACCGCACGTCACGTGGTGATTACCGGTGGTGAACCCTGCATTCATGATTTACTGCCTCTGACGGATTTGCTTGAAAAAAACGGTTTTAGCTGTCAGATAGAAACCAGCGGCACTCACGAAGTACGTTGCACACCGAATACCTGGGTTACTGTTTCGCCAAAACTGAACATGCGTGGCGGCTATGAAGTCTTATCGCAGGCACTGGAGCGCGCTAACGAAATTAAACATCCTGTTGGGCGTGTTCGTGACATCGAAGCGCTGGATGAGCTATTAGCAACGCTGACCGATGATAAACCACGAGTCATTGCACTGCAGCCAATTAGCCAAAAGGATGATGCCACACGTTTGTGCATTGAAACCTGCATTGCGCGTAACTGGCGTTTGTCGATGCAAACACATAAATATTTAAATATTGCCTGATTAAACATTTATAAGCGTTATAAATGGGTGGAACCTGTAAAAACTTCCACTCATTTATATTCTTTGTCGCCTCTGAAACTCCTCCATTTTGCCTATCCGGGACTAATCATTGCCATTCTCTACAAATTCTGTGGCGTTAATTCTTTGTTGGAATGAAAATTATTGCGGTAGAGTTTGGTAGATTTTAGTTTGTATAGAATCACTTTAAATATTTAACTTTTCACTCAATGGATTAAGTGCTCTTTAACATAATGGATGTGTTTTTTGTGTGATCCTGTAAAGTTGGTAGATTGTGACTGGCTTAAAAAATCATTAATTAATAATAGTTTATGTTTAGAGGGTTCTCCGCGTCAGCGGGGATAAACCG
>OLIF01000058.1_pt1 | contig 102623 bp, 96 predicted proteins | sample 1609681 | NCBI WGS metagenome assembly OLIF01 (sample SAMEA4350143, study PRJEB24818) | metagenome | biome: human; feature: gut; material: faeces | place: Denmark | collected 2013-09 | reverse complement strand
CCAGGTGTCGCGGTTATGGCAATACAGGCAGCGCATCAGGCAGCCCTGGAAAAAGGTGATAAAGCGAATGCCTGGGCCATCTACGGTTCCACAGGATTCAAAAGAGTGAATGCGACCAATAACTGACTTGGTAGCCCCCGCCGTAGCGGTATTTTCTGTTGTATTACAATTAGTTAAGTTACTCATATCGCTTCAATTGGCTCTAGTTAACTCTGGTTTATGGACGCATTATGGACATTCCTGACACCGGGTTAAGAGTCACTGCATCTTGTAAGAAATCCGGTGCAAAGTGTGCGTAGGTCATAGTTTGCTGAATGTTAGAATGACCCAGGATGCGCTGCAATGTGATTATGTTACCTCCATTCATTATAAAATGTGTGGCAAATGTATGCCTCAAAACATGCACTGCCTGTCCGTCAGGTAAATCGGGTTTTACTTCCCTGAGAGCGTTGCGCACTTTGTAGTAACTGGCATTAAAAAGCCTGCCTGAATTTTTGGTCTTGATCCGTTTAATCAGGTCCTGCGAAACGGGAATTGTCCTGCGCTTTCCGTTTTTAGTTTTCATAAACGTAACCATCTGGTTAATGATGTGTTCAGCTTTTAAATTAGACACTTCACTCCAGCGTCCACCAGTAGAAAGGCAGACCAGAGTCGCATTTAATTCATCACCATCGAGCATGGATAACAGCCGTGTAATCTCTTCACTGGACAAAAAAGCCATTTCTGTAACAGCTTCACGTAATCGCTTAACCTCACGGAACGGGTTGTGAGAATGGTATTCACCGGCGTCAATTAACTTGGTGAACATCCCGCTCATTATTGCCAGATGCCGATTTACGCTGGCTGGTTTTAGACCATCGTTCATCATTACAACGCGATAATCAGTTATCGTTTTCTTTGTTAGCTGGTCAGCTCTGGACACTCCCATTTCTGCAAATTTGGCGATTATTGTCGTCAAACGCCCCCGTTCAATATCTCCACGCTCATGTGATTTTCCGTGATATATCCACCATCTGCCTAACAACTCTGTAAGAGTTCGGCGGTCGGCTGGCTTCTCCAGCCACTCTTTGTTGTGGTAGTTAACCAGTACATGACGTTCGAATGCTTGAGCTTCACCTTTAGTTTTAAATTTCCGCCTGATACGTTTTCCATCTGCACCTTGCGGTCTGACGTCCACTTCATAACGACCATCATCGAGCTTTTTAATAGACATAAAGCCCTCCGATGACGCTGTTTACTTCTACTACTTGAAAATTAATGCAATTTTCTTTCGTACATTTACTGCACACATAAGCTGAATAAATCGTCAGCCAGTCTTTTGGTCTGAGTGGTGCAAGGTTGTTGAGTCTTGCCCAATGTGCGCGAGCGCTGGGGCTATTTGTCCGCCAGCGGGATCAGTTTCATCAAACATGAACCAGTCACGGTACTTGCGAAATCTTTCTGGCTTGAAAAATTTCATGCCTGCGTCAAAAGACATCTTTACTTTTCCCTGCTCATATCCAGCATAGGTGTTGTAGTTAATTCCAGTTAATTCAGCAACTTGCTTCCTTGTCATTCTTTCTGACTCCCGAATAAGTGCGAGTTTCTCTGCTTGAGATGTGATTTGTGTATTTGACATGAATTGTCTTATCTCGTAATTTATGTTGTATGCGACACGCCAGAACAACGCAGAGCGGCTTCAAATAGCTCTGGTTGAATGGCACCAAAGTTGAGGATATCAAAATGAGTATTGGATCAGAAATGAATAACGATGTTGGAGAAAAAGTATCTGATCTCACAAAAAGTAAAAAATGTGACATCAAACTTGCAGCCGCACCGTCGGATTTGCTCTCGAAAGAGGGATTTGCTCTTTACATCGGTAAGACGCCTCGTGCTGTTGCTGAAATGGCGAAAGCAGGCAAGTTACCAGCCTTTTATATGACGGACCCATTAAAGCCGGGCGGTCATGCTGAGTTATGGATTAATCGCCGTGAGTGGGACAAGTACGCAGCCCAACTGGTTGATGAAGCTCCGACAGAATGGCATGACTGGAAAAATCGCATTAGTTACAGCAAATCAAGACATGGCCGTGCGGCTTAAGGTGGAAAGGATGAACGAGCCTCGTTGTATTGCTCAGTTATTGCGTAACGAAAGCCCTAGGGCGATTGACTTCACCATCACCCACGGGAAGGGTCGCAAGGGAATCATTATCCGCACCAAAAAACAGAGTCCGTTAAAAAAGGCTCTGACCTTTCTGAAAAGCCGGAGGGTCTGGAAATGACAGTGATGACGCTCAATCTCGTTGAAAAACAGCCAGCAACCATGCGTCGGATAATTGGTAAGCATCTTGCCGTTCCTCGCTGGCAGGATACATGTGATTATTATAATCAGATGATGGAGCGCGAACGGCTAACAGTTTGCTTTCATGCGCAGTTAAAACAACGTCACGCAACGATGCGTTTTGAAGAAATGAACGACGTCGAACGTGAACGGCTGGTTTGTGCAATTGATGAATTGCGTGGGGCATTCTCAAAACGCCGTCAGGTCGGTGCAAGTGAGTATGCATATATTAGCTTTTTAACTGTCAGTCAGCGCCGTACTTTATTTATGCACGCACGACTGACAGAAAAAGAATTTAACCAGCCATACTGGCGAATTAATGAAGAGTCATGTTACTGGCGTGATGCTTTATTCCGTGCATTACGTGAATTATTCAGTCTGTTTGAATATGCACCGACAATTCTGACGTCGGTAAAACCAGAGCAATATCTGCATTAAGTAATTAACCAAAGTTTTTAACGCACTTAATCGTGCGGGGCTTCTTTTTGCCTGGAGAAAGTCATGCATACAGTTTCTGAAAATCAGTGCGGTAAATATGCATTAATGCTGCAACAGGCCAGAACCGAAGCACAGGCCGATGCAGCAACGCGCTTTTCGTCTCATCTTGATGCCATGATTCGCCACATCACAAAGGCGGAGTTATCCCGCGTGGAGATAGTCGAGTTGCTTAGTCAGGAGTCTGCCAAATTCTATAATCTAGGACTCAATAAATAACAGGAAAGTTGGAGATGACAAATACAAAATGGTTCAGGAAACGCTTAACAGATTATCAACTTTCATTACTTAAAAAATTAGATGACAAGACTCCACTACATCCTTCAAGCGATGTCTTCCGCTCCTGTCCTAGTCGTGTGGAAAAAGCATTTATAGCAATGGGGAAATGGGGGCTTGTGACCAAATCAAGAGAAGGTTTCTGTATTACCGATAATGGCCGGGAAATGATTGATTCTGCGGAGAGAGCGTATAGCGAATGAAAAATATATTGCTTAATAACTGGCTGAAGATTTCAGTCATGAAAAATGGTGATTTGTCGCTAGCTGATATTAAACGCGATAAAAACACTGGGGATATGCTGGAATCAACTATAGCCATTTATGCGGATAAATTAAATCTCCTGTCTGATGTGGTCAATTTACTTGTTAAACGCGCTGTATTTCACAAGCAAATTTCCTCCGTGGATGAACTGACGAAATTAACGACAGAAATCGCCAGCTATTGCGCTGATGAATTTAAAAAACTGAACGACAAAAGGAACTGGTAATGCCGGACAACGTAGATTTTATTCAGGAACAACAGGCTGAATTACTGGAGCGCCAGATTAACGCGGCAAGGGTAAAACATTGCGGTGTTTCTTCGCTGGTTTGCGAAGAGTGTGATGCGCCAATACCTGCTGCCCGTCGTGCGGCTTATCCGTCAGCCACGCGTTGTGTTTCCTGTCAGTCAGTCTTTGAAGCAAAAAACAAACATTACCGGAGAACGGCATGAGTATTCGTATTGAAATTGGCGAACGTTATGTCGTTACCAGTGACAGCTTTCAGTTTATTCTCCACGAGAAAAAGAGAGCGGAAAGCGGTAAAAACGCCGGTCAGGAATGGCTGTCGGTGGTTGGTTATTACCCGAAATTAAGCCAGCTCGTTTCCGGCCTGATGCATCACGATATTCTGACCGGAAGCGCAAAGTCTTTTGCTGATTTAAACGCGCAGGTTGAGCAACTCAGCAAGCGTTGTTCAGAGGCTTTTGGCTCATATGGCCGTTAAAGCCTCCGGGCGTTTTGTCCCTCCGTCAGCATTTGCCGCAGGCACCGGTAAGGCGTTTACCGGTGCTTATGCATGGAACGCGCCACGCGAGGCTGTCGGGCGCGAAAGACCCCTTACACGTGACGAGATGCGTCAGGTGCAAGGTGTTTTATCCACGATTAACCGCCTGCCTTACTTTTTGCGCTCGCTGTTTACTTCACGCTATGACTACATCCGGCGCAATAAAAGCCCGGTGCACGGGTTTTATTTCCTCACATCCACTTTTCAGCGTCGTTTATGGCCGCGCATTGAGCGCGTGAATCAGCGCCATGAAATGAACACCGACGCGTCGTTGCTGTTTCTGGCAGAGCGTGACCACTATGCGCGCCTGCCGGGAATGAATGACAAGGAGCTGAAAAAGTTTGCTGCCCGTATCTCATCGCAGCTTTTCATGATGTATGAGGAACTCTGCGATGCCTGGGTGGATGCGCATGGCGAAAAAGAATCGCTGTTTACGGATGAGGCGCAGGCACATCTGTATGGTCATGTTGCTGGCGCTGCACGTGCTTTCAATATTTCCCCGCTTTACTGGAAAAAATACCGTAAAGGGCAGATGACCACGAGGCAGGCATATTCTGCCATTGCCCGCCTGTTTAACGATGAGTGGTGGACTCATCAGCTTAAAGGCCAGCGTATGCGCTGGCATGAGGCGTTACTGATTGCTGTCGGGGAGGTCAATAAAGACCGTTCTCCTTATGCCAGTAAACATGCCATTCGTGATGTGCGTGCGCGCCGCCAGGCAAATCTGGAATTTCTTAAATCGTGTGACCTTGAAAACAGGGAAACCGGCGAGCGCATCGACCTTATCAGTAAGGTGATGGGCAGTATTTCTAATCCTGAAATTCGCCGGATGGAGCTGATGAACACCATTGCCGGTATTGAGCGTTACGCCGCTGCAGAGGGTGATGTGGGGATGTTTATCACGCTGACCGCGCCGTCAAAGTATCACCCGACACGTCAGGTAGGAAAAGGCGAAAGTAAAACCGTCCAGCTAAATCACGGCTGGAACGATGAGGCATTTAATCCAAAGGATGCGCAGCGTTATCTCTGCCATATCTGGAGCCTGATGCGCACGGCATTCAAGGATAAGGATTTACAGGTCTACGGTTTGCGTGTCGTCGAGCCACACCACGACGGAACGCCGCACTGGCATATGATGCTTTTTTGTAATCCACGCCAGCGTAACCAGATTATTGAAATCATGCGTCGCTACGCGCTCAAAGAGGATGGAGACGAAAGAGGAGCCGCGCGAAACCGTTTTCAGGCAAAACATCTTAACCGGGGCGGTGCTGCGGGGTATATCGCGAAATACATCTCAAAAAACATCGACGGCTATGCACTGGATGGTCAGCTTGATAACGATACCGGCAGGCCGCTGAAAGATACTGCTGCGGCTGTTACCGCATGGGCGTCAACGTGGCGCATCCCGCAATTTAAAACGGTTGGCCTGCCGACAATGGGGGCTTACCGTGAACTACGCAAATTGCCTCGTGGCGTCAGCATTGCTGATGAGTTTGACGAACGCGTTGAGGCTGCACGTGCCGCCGCAGACAGTGGTGATTTTGCGTTGTATATCAGCGCGCAGGGTGGGGCAAATGTTCCGCGTGATTGCCAGACTGTCAGAGTCGCCCGTAGCCCGTCGGATGATGTTAACGAGTACGAGGAAGAAGTCGAGAGAGTGGTCGGCATTTACGCGCCGCATCTCGGCGCGCGTCATATTCATATCACCAGAACGACGGACTGGCGCATTGTGCCGAAAGTTCCGGTCGTTGAGCCTTTGACTTTAAAAAGCGGCATCGCCGCGCCTCGGAGTCCTGTCAATAACTGTGGAAAGCTCAACGGTGGTGATACTTCGTTACCGGCTCCCACACCTTCTGAGCACGCCGCAGCAGTGCTAAATCTGGTTGATGACGGTGTTATCGAATGGAATGACCCGGAGGTCGTGAGGGCGCTCAGGGGCGCATTAAAACACGGTCTGAAAACACCAAATCGTCAGCAAAGAAACGGAAGTCCGTTAAAAACACATGAAATTGCATCGTCGGCCAGACTGACCCGGTCGGAACGAATGCAAATCACCCGTATCCGCGTTGACCTTGCTCAGAACGGTATCAGGCCTCAGCGATGGGAGCTTGAGGCGCTGGCGCGTGGGGCTGCGGTGATTTACGGTAACAAAAAGTTCATTTATGCGACCGATAAGGGATGGCCAGGGTTTTCTGAGGGGTAACCGGTTTTATTGCTAAATATTAAACAGCAAATCATGTCAAGATAAGAGTTGTGTTTATTTGATTTCGGAAATAATATCATCAGTAATATCATCTAGATAATAATTGGGTATGAATGAATGCGTGAGGCTGTTTCAATCGCTTGGTGGAATACGGGGATATCTCCTGCGGTTAAAAGAGAACGTTCTACTCCTGAAGAGTTGAAAGTAGCATTTGCTTTTATAGCAAATATTTTGGTGAGTCATAATGTTGATATCCTATGTCTTGGAGAAATATCACCATCAGATATTAAGGTTTTAGAGGAAATGTTCTCAGAGGAAGGATTCATAATATATGATGGGACTTTCACTGAAGGAAGCATAAAACATGATATGTGCATTCTTATAAAGCTAGCTACTTTCACTTACATTGATAGTAAAAGCATTGTTGAACAGTCACTGTTAGGAGCGGTAAGAGCCGGGCAAGAAGTTCAGCTCATGCATAATAACAGTGGGGATCATTTTTTTTTCTACATATCGCATTGGCCTATGAGAGGTAATGATTCTAATGAAGAAATGCCAAAACGATATGAATTAGGAAAAGCTTTGCGAGGAGCAATCAGTAGATGTATAGAGGAAAAGTCAGGAAAGTATTTTATTCTTTTAGGTGATTACAATGACGATCCCTTTAATAAATCTCTTACACATGCTTTAGGTGCAACAAGGGATAGAGACTTAGTTGTCAAAAAAGATACTTTTTTATACAACCCTTTTTGGAATTTCATGGGGGCTTCAATTAGTTTTCCATCAGAAGATCATCATTTGAGTACCTACGGGACATATTATTACAGGGGCGGTGCTGTAACCCGTTGGCATACATTTGATCAAATTATTTTCTCCTCTTCATTCATTTCTGGTGGAGATTGGAATCTTTTGGAGGATGAGGTTAAAATCATTAACGATAAAGCCTTTAAAGAATTGGTGACAAGTCCCAAAACTAACTTTGATCATTTACCTGTTATCGCTGTAATTACGAGAGGTTAACAAAATGGATTTCAAAAATTCATTAGCTGTGGGGATAGAGGCAGCAAAAAAAGCAAGATCAAATAAAGAAGAAATATTTAGTATTATCAGTGAGTTAAGTGATAGTATAAAGGAGTATAGTCAAGGGCGAGTGTTTTTGAAAATTACGAGTGAAAAAAAACTTGCATCTAATCAGACAGCGCTTACTGCCGTTGTGAGTTCGTTTACAAACATCAACCCTTACATCGATTACGAAGCTCTATCGTTCGTAACTAAGAGAGAGCAAACAGAAGTTAAAGAGAACATTGCTGTTTGGAAGATAAATGAATCAGATGGTTATCCATGTGTGATTTCTTATAACAAACGGGATGTTAGGTGCAAAGATAAAGAAACGTTAATCAAAGCGTTAAATGATCTAATGTCTGATGCTAGCACCGGAGAAATTCTTTTAAGACTTATGAATACAGAGGAAGCATAATGATTTGTGAGGAGGACATTTTTGAGTTGTTAGTGTATGCTTATAATTTACTTTGGCAGTTTTTTAACGTATCGACATAATCCTCTTCCTTGCATGAAAATGCATGCGTTTTGGACATCGTGATTGTTTGGGCGTTGCTAGCTTTTGTTCAGTCTGAGAGAGCTCATGCACCTGCATCAAAATCGCCCCATGAAGCGCGCAGGCGAGGCGGGGAAAGCACTGCGCGCTGGCGGTGGTGCTGATTTTATTTTTCAGCGTCTCAGCGCGTCGTGACGGCGCTTAGTCTGCCCGTTGGGGTGTTGGTGTTTCTGCGGGCTGTTTTGTGCTGTGGTGAGCGTGTGAGGGCGTGATGACAGGGTGTAAAAAAGCCGCCCACAGGCGGCGATGTTCAGTCGTTGTCAGTGTCCAGTGAGTAGTTTTTAAAGCGGATGACTTCCTGACCGAGCCAGCCGTTTATTTCCCGAATCCTGTCCTGTAGCGGGATAAGCTCATTGCGGACAAAGACCTTTGCCACTTTCTCAATATCACCCAACGACCCGACGTTCTCCGGCTTGCCGCCCATCAACTGAAAGGGGATGCGGTGCGCGTCCAGCAGGTCAGCGGCGCTGGCTTTTTTGATATTAAAAAAATCGTCCTTCGTTGCCACTTCACTGAGCGGGATAATTTTAATGCCGTCGGCTTTTCCCTGCGGGGCGTAGAGAAACAGATTTTTAAAGTTGTTGCGGCCTTTCGACTTCACCATGTTTTCGCGGAGCATTTCGATATCGTTGCGATCCTGCACGGCATCGGTGACGTACATGATGTATCCGGCATGTGCGCCGTTTTCGTAATACTTGCGGCGGAACAGCGTGGCCGACTCATTCAGCCAGGCAGAATTAAGGGCGCTGAGATATTCCGGCAGGCCGTACAGCTCCTGATTAATATCCGGCTCCAGCAGGTGAAACACGGAGCCGGGCGCGAAGGCTGTCGGCTCGTTGAAGGACGGCACCCACCAGTAAACATCCTCCTCCACACCACGGCGGGTATATTTTGCCGGTGAGGTTTCCAGTCTGATGACCTTACCGGTGGTGCTGTAACGCTTTTCCAGAAACGCATTACCGAACACCAGAAAATCCAGCACAAAGCGGCTGAAATCCTGCTGGGAAAGCCACGGGTGCGGAATAAACGTTGAAGCCAGAATATTACGTTTGACGTAAATCGGTGAGCTGTGATGTACGGCAGCACGCAGGCTTTTTGCCAGACCGGTAAAGCTGACCGGTGGCTCATACCATCTGCCGTTACTGATGCACTCGACGTAATCCAGAATGTCACGGCGGTCGAGTACCGGCACCGGCTCACCAAAGGTGAATGCCTCCATTTTCGGGGCGCTGGCAGTCATTTTTTTTGCCGCAGGTCGCGGTGTTTTCCCTTTTTTCTTGCTCATCAGTAAAACTCCAGAATGGTGGATGTCAGCGGGGTGCTGATACCGGCGGTGAGTGGCTCATTTAACAGGGCGTGCATGGTCGCCCAGGCGAGGTCGGCGTGGCTGGCTTCCTCGCTGCGGCTGGCCTCATAGGTGGCGCTGCGTCCGCTGCTGGTCATGGTCTTGCGGATAGCCATAAACGAGCTGGTGATGTCGGTGGCGCTGACGTCATATTCCAGACAGCCACGGCGGATAACGTCTTTTGCCTTGAGCACCATTGCGGTTTTCATTTCCGGCGTGTAGCGGATATCGCGCGCGGCGGGATAGAACGAGCGCACGAGCTGGAACACACCGACACCGAGGCCGGTGGCATCAATCCCGATGTATTCAACGTTATATTTTTCGGTGAGTTTGCGGATGGATTCCGCCTGGGTGGCAAAGTCCATGCCTTTCCACTGGTGACGCTCAAGTATTCTGAATTTGCCACCGGCCACCACCGGCGGTGCCAGCACCACGCATCCGGCACTGTCGCCACGGTGTGACGGGTCGTAACCAATCCATACCGGACGGGAGCCGAACGGATTGGCGGCAAACGGTGCGTAGTCTTCCCATTCTTCCAGTGTGTCGACCATGCAGCGTTGCAGCTCCTCGAACGGGAACACCGACGCCTTGTCGTCAACAAATTCACACATGAACAGGTTTTTAAAATCGTCGGCGCTGTTTTCGCGTTTGAGCTGCTCAATGTCGAACAGCGTGCAGCCGCCTTTCAGGGCGTCCTCAATGGTGACAATCTGCCGCCACTGGCCGTCCGCACAGAGAAGCCCTCCGGCAAGGGCGTTATGACTGACGTCGATTTCCACGCGTTCAGCGGCGCTGGCGCGTCCCCGGTTAAACAGTTCACCCGACCAGAACGGGTAGGCGTCGTGCGCCAGCGTGGATGGGGTGGAGAAATAGGTCGAGCGCAGGTGACTCTGTGAGGCCATACCTGATGCCACCTTACGCAGTACCTGAAAATTCGGGATCCAGAAAATCTCGTCGACGTACAGGTCGCCGTTATGGCTCTGTGCGGTGTTGGAGTTGGTGCCGAGAAAAATCAGTTTTGCGCCGTTATTGCCCAGGACAATCGGGTCACCGGTCAGGTCAACGTCAACCAGACGGGCAAAGGCGATGATGTATTCGCGGAACACATACGCCTGCGTTTTACTGGCCGACAGAAAAATCTGGTTATGGCCGGTTTTCAGGGCGCGCAGCAGCGCCTCGCGGGAAAAATAAAACGTCGCGCCAATCTGGCGGGATTTCAGGATATCGCGGATGCGGTGCTCAAGCCCGGCGCGATACCAGTGCAACTGATAGTCGAAAGACTGCTCAAAGAAAATCTGCTCCAGCTTTTCGATGGCTTCGTCACTGAAAAAATTCTTTTTCGGTTTGCGACGCCCGCCTTTGTTGCGGTTAGCGACGTTCGGATTAAGGTCTGCCTCGTTGCCGGTCTGACTGTAGCGGTTGACCCGTGCCAGTCGTTCAATCTGGCGTCCCAGCAGGTCAATTTCCTTGAAGTCACCGCCGGTTTTCTGCGGTTTGATGATGAGCTGGGTCAGCCGCGCTTCCAGACTCATTTCGACACGGCTGATGGGGGCAACGCTGTCCCAGCCGTCGCGCTGTTTCCAGCTCTGCACCGTCGGGCGTTTCATCTGCAACATGGCGGCAATCTGCGGCACGGAAAACCCCTGCCAGTACAGCAGTGCCGCCTGACGACGCGGGTCGTGTAAAAGAGTGGTGTCTGTGGTGATGGTCATGAATACCTCGCCGTGATGAATACACGGCAAGGCTACTGAGTCGCGCCCCGCGATTCGCTAAGGTGCTGTTGTGTCAGTGATAAGCCATCCGGGACTGATGGCGGAGGATGCGCATCGTCGGGAAACTGATGCCGACATGTGACTCCTCTAATCACTATTCAGGACTCCTGACAATGGCAAAAAAAGTCTCAAAATTCTTTCGTATCGGCGTTGAGGGTGACACCTGTGACGGGCGTGTCATCAGTGCGCAGGATATTCAGGAAATGGCCGAAACCTTTGACCCGCGTGTCTATGGTTGCCGCATTAACCTGGAACATCTGCGCGGCATCCTGCCTGACGGTATTTTTAAACGTTATGGTGATGTGGTCGAACTGAAGGCCGAAAAGATTGACGATGATTCGGCGCTGAAAGGCAAATGGGCGCTGTTTGCGAAAATCACCCCGACCGATGACCTTATCGCGATGAACAAGGCCGCGCAGAAGGTCTACACCTCAATGGAAATTCAGCCGAACTTTGCCAACACCGGCAAATGTTATCTGGTGGGGCTGGCCGTCACCGATGACCCGGCAAGCCTCGGCACGGAATACCTGGAATTCTGCCGCACGGCAAAACACAACCCCCTGAACCGCTTCAAATTAAGCCCTGAAAACCTGATTTCAGTGGCAACGCCCGTTGAGCTGGAATTTGAAGACCTGCCTGAAACCGTGTTCACCGCCCTGACCGAAAAGGTGAAATCCATTTTTGGCCGCAAACAGGCCAGCGATGACGCCCGTCTGAATGACGTGCATGAAGCGGTGACCGCTGTTGCTGAACATGTGCAGGAAAAACTGAGCGCCACTGAGCAGCGCCTCGCTGAGATGGAAACCGCCTTTTCCGCACTTAAGCAGGAGGTGACTGACAGGGCGGATGAAACCAGCCAGGCATTCAGCCGCCTGAAAAACAGTCTCGACCACACCGAAAGTCTGACCCAGCAGCGCCGCAGCAAGGCCACCGGTGGTGGCGGTGACGCCCTGATGACGAACTGCTGACCGGCGTCAGTCAGTCCGGGAAAACCTTCACGATTAACCCTTAATTTCAGGAAAAACTATGCGCCAGGAAACCCGCTTTAAATTTAATGCTTACCTGTCCCGTGTTGCCGAGCTGAACGGCATCGACGCCGGTGATGTGTCGAAAAAATTCACCGTTGAACCGTCGGTCACCCAGACCCTGATGAACACCATGCAGGAGTCCTCTGACTTTCTGACCCGCATCAACATTGTGCCGGTCAGTGAAATGAAAGGGGAAAAAATTGGCATCGGTGTCACCGGCTCCATCGCCAGCACCACCGACACCGCCGGTGGCACCGAGCGTCAGCCGAAGGACTTCTCGAAGCTGGCGTCAAACAAGTACGAATGCGACCAGGTTAACTTCGATTTTTATATCCGCTACAAAACGCTTGACCTGTGGGCGCGTTATCAGGATTTCCAGCTCCGTATCCGTAACGCCATTATCAAACGCCAGTCCCTTGATTTCATCATGGCCGGTTTTAACGGCGTGAAGCGTGCCGAAACCTCTGACCGCAACAGTAATCCGATGCTGCAGGATGTGGCGGTCGGCTGGCTGCAGAAATACCGCAATGAAGCCCCGGCGCGCGTGATGAGCAAGGTCACTGACGAGGAAGGCCGCACCACCTCTGAGGTTATCCGCGTGGGTAAGGGCGGTGATTATGTAAGCCTCGATGCACTGGTGATGGATGCGACCAACAACCTGATTGAACCTTGGTATCAGGAAGACCCTGACCTTGTGGTGATTGTGGGGCGTCAGCTACTGGCGGACAAGTATTTCCCTATCGTCAACAAGGAGCAGGATAACAGCGAGATGCTGGCCGCTGACGTCATCATCAGCCAGAAACGCATCGGTAACCTGCCGGCGGTACGCGTCCCGTACTTCCCGGCGGATGCGATGCTCATCACGAAGCTGGAAAACCTGTCCATCTACTACATGGATGACAGCCATCGCCGCGTGATTGTGGAAAACCCGAAACTCGACCGCGTGGAGAACTACGAGTCAATGAACATTGATTACGTGGTGGAGGACTACGCCGCCGGTTGTCTGGTGGAAAAAATTAAGGTCGGTGATTTCTCCACACCGGCTAAAGCGACCGCAGAGCCGGGAGCGTAACCGATGACGAGTCCCGCACAGCGCCACATGATGCGGGTCTCGGCAGCGATGACCGCGCAGCGGGAAGCCGCCCCGCTGCGACATGCAACTGTCTATGAGCAGATGCTGGTCAAGCTGGCCGCAGACCAGCGCACACTGAAAGCGATTTATTCAAAAGAGCTGAAGGCCGCGAAAAAACGCGAACTGCTGCCGTTCTGGTTGCCGTGGGTGAACGGCGTGCTGGAGCAGGGCAAAGGTGCACAGGATGACATTCTGATGACGGTCATGCTGTGGCGTCTGGATACCGGCGATATTGCCGGTGCGCTGGAGATTGCCCGTTATGCCCTGAAGTACGGTCTGACCATGCCGGGTAAACACCGCCGCACCCCGCCGTACATGTTCACCGAGGAGGTCGCGCTCGCGGCCATGCGCGCCCACGCTGCCGGTGAATCTGTGGATACCCGCCTGCTGACGGAGACCCTTGAACTGACCGCCACGGCAGACATGCCTGATGAAGTGCGCGCAAAGCTGCACAAAATCACCGGTCTGTTTCTGCGTGACGCTGGTGATGCCGCCGGTGCGCTGGCTCACCTGCAACGTGCGACACAGCTCGACTGTCAGGCAGGCGTCAAAAAAGAGATTGAACGACTGGAGCGGGAGCTGAAACCGAAGACGGAGCCGCAGCCAAAAGCGGCCACCCGTACCCCGCGTAAGACCCGGAGCGTGACACCGGCAAAACGTGGACGCCCGAAAAAGAAAGCCAGTTAACAACCGAATGCGCCCCGCGCCAGGGCGGCACGCCGGTCAGTGAGGGTGAATCACCTGACACTGCACCGGCGTCCACCGCCCGACTTTTCAGAGGTAGTCATGATGACGCTGATTATTCCGCGAAAGGAGGCTCCCGTGTCCGGTGAGGGTACGGTGGTCATCCCGCAACCGGCAGGCGACGAGCCGGTGATTAAAAACACGTTCTTTTTTCCCGATATCGACCCGAAGCGCGTCCGGGAACGTATGCGCCTTGAGCAGACCGTCGCCCCCGCCCGTCTGCGTGAGGCCATCAAGTCAGGCATGGCTGAAACGAATGCGGAGCTGTACGAGTACCGCGAACAGAAAATTGCTGCCGGTTTTACGCGTCTGACGGACGTCCCGGCGGACGACATCGACGGTGAAAGCATCAAAGTTTTTTACTACGAGCGCGCCGTGTGTGCGATGGCGACCGCGTCGCTTTATGAGCGTTATCGCGGCGTGGATGCCAGTGCGAAAGGCGACAAGAAGGCCGACAGCATTGACAGCACCATTGATGAACTGTGGCGGGATATGCGCTGGGCGGTGGCGCGTATCCAGGACAAGCCGCGCTGCATCGTGAGTCAAATCTGATGAAGACCTTTGCGCTACAGGGCGACACGCTCGACGCCATTTGTGTCCGGTATTACGGGCGCACTGAGGGCGTGGTCGAGGTTGTGCTCGCCGCAAATCCGGGACTGGCTGAACTGGGGGCGGTGCTGCCACATGGCACCGCCGTCGAACTGCCCGACGTTCAGACCGCGCCCGTGGCTGAAACTGTCAATCTGTGGGAGTAACGCATGACAGCAGAAGAAAAAAGCGTCCTGTCGCTTTTCATGATTGGGGTGCTGATTGTTGTCGGCAAGGTGCTTGCCGGTGGTGAACCCATCACCCCGCGTCTGTTTATCGGACGCATGTTGCTCGGTGGTTTTGTCTCGATGGTTGCCGGTGTTGTTCTGGTGCAGTTTCCTGACCTGTCACTGCCTGCGGTGTGCGGTATCGGCTCCATGCTGGGTATCGCCGGTTATCAGGTGATTGAGATTGCCATTCAGCGCCGCTTTAAGGGCAGGGGGAAACAGTAATGCCGGTAATTAACACGCATCAGAATATCGCCGCCTTTCTCGACATGCTGGCGGTATCCGAAGGGACGGCGAATCATCCGCTGACGAAAAACCGTGGCTATGACGTGATAGTCACCGGACTGGACGGGAAGCCGGAAATTTTCACCGACTACAGTGACCACCCGTTCGCACATGGCCGACCGGCGAAGGTGTTTAACCGTCGCGGTGAAAAATCCACGGCCTCCGGTCGCTATCAGCAGCTTTACCTGTTCTGGCCGCACTACCGCAAACAGCTTGCCCTGCCGGATTTCAGTCCGTTGTCACAGGACAGACTTGCCATTCAGTTGATCCGCGAACGCGGTGCACTGGATGACATCCGGGCGGGACGCATTGAGCGCGCCATTTCACGCTGTCGCAATATCTGGGCGTCCCTGCCGGGAGCCGGTTACGGTCAGCGTGAGCATTCACTGGAAAAACTGGTCACCGTCTGGCGTACCGCTGGCGGCGTACCGGCTTAAACGGAGTAAACACCATGAAGAAATTATCCCTTTCACTGATGCTGAACGTGTCGCTGGCGCTGATGCTGGCACTGTCCCTGATTTACCCGCAGAGCGTGGCCGTCAGTTTTGTCGCCACCTGGGCGATTCTGGCGACGGTTATCTGTGTGGTTGCCGGTGGTGTTGGTGTGTATGCCACTGAGTATGTACTGGAACGCTACGAACGGGAGCTGCCGCCGGAATCGCTGGCCGTGAAGATTGTCACGTCGCTGTTTTTGCAGCCGGTGCCGTGGCGCAGACGGGCAGTAGCTCTGGTGGTGATGGTGGCGACATTTATCTCGCTGGTCGCTGCCGGGTGGATTTTTACCGCGCTGATTTATCTCGTGGCATCGGTGTTCTTCTGGCTGATACGTACGGCCTGCCGTCAGCGTTTTGAGGGGCGGGAACCATGTCAAGGCTGATGATTGTGCTGGTCGTGTTGTTATCGCTGGCGGTGGCGGGTCTGTTTCTGGCGAAGCATAAAAACGCCAGCCTGCGCGCCTCGCTGGACAGGGCAAACAACGTAGCCAGCGAGCAGCAGGCGACCATCACCATGCTGAAAAATCAGCTTCATGTTGCGCTCACCAGGGCAGACAAAAACGAGCTGGCGCAGGTGGCACTGCGTCAGGAGCTGGAGAACGCCGCGAAGCGTGAAGCACAGCGCGAGAAAACCATCACGAGGTTACTGAATGAAAACGAAGATTTCCGCCGCTGGTACGGTGCTGACCTGCCTGATGCTGTGCGCCGGTTGCACCAGCGCCCGGCCTGCGCAGACGCCAGTGATTGTCCACAACGCCTGCCCGAAAGTGAGTCTTTGCCCGATGCCGGGCAGTGACCCGGAGACGAACGGCGATTTAAGTGCCGATATCCGGCAGCTTGAGAACGCGCTGGCACGCTGTGCCAGCCAGGTAAAAATGATTAAACACTGTCAGGACGAAAACGATGCTCAAACCCGACAGCCTGCGCAGGGCGCTGACTGATGCCGTCACGGTGCTGAAAACCAGTCCCGAGATGCTGCGGATATTCGTGGATAACGGGAGTATTGCCTCCACGCTGGCGGCGTCGTTGTCATTCGAAAAGCGTTACACGCTCAATGTCATTGTGACCGACTTTACCGGTGATTTTGACCTGCTCATCGTGCCGGTGCTGGCGTGGCTGCGGGAAAATCAGCCCGACATCATGACCACCGACGAAGGCCAGAAAAAAGGCTTCACATTTTATGCAGACATCAACAATGACAGCAGCTTTGATATCAGTATCAGCCTGATGCTGACCGAGCGCACGCTGGTCAGTGAGGTTGACGGTGCACTGCATGTGAAGAATATCCCGGAACCTCCGCCGCCGGAGCCGGTCACCCGCCCGATGGAGCTTTATATCAATGGCGAACTGGTGAGCAAGTGGGATGAATGAGTTTAAGCGTTTTGAAGACCGGCTGACCGGACTGATTGAATCGCTGTCACCGTCAGGGCGTCGACGACTGAGCGCCGAACTGGCGAAACGTCTGCGTCAGAGTCAGCAGCGTCGGGTGATGGCACAGAAAGCCCCGGACGGCACCCCCTACGCGCCACGCCAGCAGCAGAGCGCCAGAAAAAAGACCGGTCGCGTTAAGCGAAAAATGTTTGCGAAACTTATCACCAGTCGTTTTTTGCATATCCGCGCCAGCCCGGAACAGGCATCAATGGAATTTTACGGCGGGAAGTCACCGAAAATCGCCAGTGTGCATCAGTTCGGTCTGTCGGAAGAAACCCGGAAAGACGGTAAGAAAATTGATTATCCGGCGCGTCCTCTGCTCGGCTTTACCGGTGAGGATGTGCAGATGATTGAAGAGATTATTCTGGCTCACCTGAATCGCTAGCTTTAATCATCTGAGAATATAAAAATGAAATCATTTGATTTAGCATGGTTTATTTTGAGTTTTTACGTTAATAAATAAAAGGCCAGTTATTGGCCTTTTATTGTTATCCCTAAACCACCTACTAGGGAGGTGGTGATTGAACCTGTAAGACTATAGCCTGAAGAATGCCCATGTCGGAATATCTCTGCTTACTCACCACAAGTAAAAGGAGACAAACTGACATGGGGCTTTACAGAAGTTCATCACATGTATATTGGCATTGCAAATATCACATAGTCTGGACGCCAAAGTACCGCTTTAGGATCCTGAGGGATAAATTGGGCAAGGAGCTGTACAGAACCATCTATACTCTTTGCGGAATAAAAGATTGCGAGGTTCTGGAGTTAAATGTACAGCCAGATTATGTGCATCTTGTCGTAATAGTGCCGCCAAAAATCTCAATATCTACTCTGATGGGGCATCTGAAAGGTCGCAGTGCAATCAGACTCTACAATCGATTCCCGCATATCAGGAAGAAGTTATGGGGAAACCATTTTTGGTCGCGGGGTTACTTTGTTGATAGGGTAGGCGTGAACGAAGAAATTATCAGACGATATGTGAGGCATCAGGAAAAGATGGAACAAACACATGAACAGCAGATGGAGTTGCTAGAGTAGAAAACGGAATATGACATTCGCCCTCCCCCCCTTATAGGGGGCATTCTGAAAAGCCACCTCCTCAGGAGGTGGTCTTTTACTATTACTTGCCATTTTTCAGTGAATTGATTAGCGATGCTATTTGTTCAATGCCATCAAATGTAGATGGTATCTTATCATCGGATAGCATGATGTTTGAAAATACTACATCTTCAAATTTTGAAAGAGCATCTTGGTTGTTTTTCTTTATCTTTGAGGAATAGTCGCTATAACTCTGAATGAACTGACAAAGGGTCTTTCTAAGTTCTATTTGCATAATCTGAGTTCGTAACGATATGTGATTTATCAGTACAACTCTAAAGTAATACATGAAAATCAATGTAACTGATGCAAAAGGTAGCGCTGACATGAAATATGTGGCAGCATTTGTTGCTTCGAGGGCCGGTAATTTGTGAATGCCATAATATATTAAGGGGGATGGAATAATTATAGCTAAAAAAATAAGAATGAGTCTTGATGCTAAAATTTCATTCGCTTTCTTTTTGCCAAGTGAATTGAAGCCATCAAAGAGTCCAACGAAATTGAAAGCAGTCTCGTATCCCTTTAATGATTCTTTAATTGACTCTACTTTAGCCTGTTGTTCTTTGAAGGTAGAGTCATATTCTTCGAGAAGTTTATGGCCTTCGTTTAACTTATTGAGATATTTTTTATATGTATCCACATTGCCAGAGCTTAGAATCTCCTTAGCTATTGCTAATGGCATTCCTCTTAGAGATATATCTATGCTTTTTTGGCTTCGAGTATCGAATTTACCATAGTTATACTGAGCGAAATCTTTGATGTATTCTGGGAGTGAGTCGGGTGACTCTACTTCTGTAGAGAAAATGCTTGGTTCAATAATGAACCTAAGGAAATAAGTGAATATAAGATTGATGCTGTCTTCATTATCTCCCTTTTCTTTTAGTAATCTTTTAAATTCATCGCCGAGTCTTTTAATGCTGTGTAGGGATTTTTCGTCCCAATCTTCTGGTTTTTTTGAAATGAAGTCTATTGCTTGAATGATTATTTTGTTTCGGCCTGATTCAAAATCTGTGTCAGGGGTAAGGTTCTCCAAAAAGGTTTGGTAATCTTTGAGCAATCTTTTAGTTGTTTCTGATGAAAAAAAGCAAATATTCATAATGGATTTTGTTGTTCCTTGTTGTTCTGTGCACCAAAAAGCGTGACGTGATTTACTTCGAGATTGTACAGAATCATCATTCTCGAATGAATACACAATACAATGAAATACTTCGCTTTATACGCAACATGATCCGCACCGGCCTTGTCGTCGAAACCGACCTTAACGCCGGTCGCTGCCGTGTGCAGACCGGCGGCATGTGCACTGACTGGCTTCAGTGGCTGACCCATCGTGCAGGACGTTCGCGCACATGGTGGGCACCTTCCGTGGGGGAACAGGTGCTGATTCTGGCCGTGGGCGGTGAACTCGACACGGCGTTCGTTCTGCCGGGGATTTATTCCGGCGATAACCCCGCACCGTCTGCGTCGGCGGATGCCCTGCATATCCGTTTCCCTGACGGGGCGGTGATTGAGTATGAACCCGAAACCAGTGCACTCACGGTAAGCGGAATTAAAACGGCCAGCGTGACGGCTTCTGATTCTGTTACTGCCTCGGTGCCGGTGGTTATGGTGAAAGCATCAACCCGCATCACCCTGGACACACCGGAGGTGGTCTGCACCAACAAACTGACTACCGGCACGCTGGAAGTGCAGAAGGGCGGGACGATGCGCGGCAACATCGCGCATACCGACGGGAAATTCACGTCTAACGGCGTTCAGGTGGATGACCACGGTCACGGTGGTGTTAAGTCAGGTGACAGCTGGACGCAGGGGACAAAATGACAGCACGTTATCTCGGAATGAATCGCAGTGATGGCCTGACTGTCACTGACCTTGAGCATATCAGCCAGAGTATCGGCGATATCCTGCGCACACCGGTCGGCTCACGGGTGATGCGTCGTGATTACGGCTCGTTGCTGGCATCAATGATTGACCAGCCGCAGACCCCGGCGCTTGAGTTGCAGATTAAGGTCGCCTGTTACATGGCGGTGCTGAAATGGGAACCCCGCGTCACCCTGTCATCCGTCACCACGGCGCGCAGCTTTGACGGGCGAATGACGGTCACGTTAACCGGCCAGCACAACGACACCGGCCAGCCACTTTCGTTAACCATCCCTGTGAGTTGAAACCATGCCGATTATCGACCTGAACCAGCTACCCGCACCGGATGTGGTCGAGGAGCTGGACTTTGAAACCATTCTCGCTGAACGCAAGGCGACACTGATTTCCCTTTACCCGGAAGACCAGCAGGAGGCGGTCGCCCGTACCCTGACGCTGGAATCCGAGCCTCTCGTCAAACTGCTGGAGGAAAATGCTTATCGTGAGCTTATCTGGCGCCAGCGTGTGAATGAGGCCGCACGGGCGGTGATGCTGGCCTGTGCCGCCGGTAATGACCTTGATGTGATTGGTGCCAATTACAACACCGCACGCCTGATTATCACCCCGGCAGATGATTCGACCATCCCGCCGACACCGGCAGTGATGGAATCTGACACCGATTATCGGCTGCGTATTCAGCAGGCGTTTGAAGGTTTAAGCGTCGCCGGGTCGGTGGGTGCCTATCAGTATCATGGCCGCAGTGCCGACGGGCGTGTCGCGGATATCTCTGTCACCAGTCCGTCTCCGGCCTGCGTCACCATCTCTGTGCTGTCACGTGAAAATAACGGCGTCGCATCCGAAGACCTGCTGGCCGTGGTGCGTAACGCCCTTAATGGCGAGGACGTCAGGCCGGTGGCCGACCGCGTGACCGTGCAGTCTGCCGCCATTGTTGAATATCAGATAAACGCCACGCTTTACCTTTACCCAGGTCCTGAAAGCGAACCCATCCGCGCTGCTGCCGTGAAAAAACTGGAAGCGTACATCACGGCACAGCACCGGCTGGGGCGCGACATCCGTCTGTCTGCCATTTATGCCGCTTTGCATGTGGAAGGCGTGCAGCGTGTTGAACTGGCTTCACCACTGGCCGACATCGTGCTCAACAGTACGCAGGCGTCTTTCTGTACCGAATACCGCGTCGTGACCGGAGGCTCGGATGAGTGATTCGCGACTGCTGCCGACCGGCTCATCACCGCTTGAGGTCGCCGCCGCAAAAGCCTGTGCGGAAATTGAAAAAACACCGGTCAGTATTCGTGAGCTGTGGAACCCGGACACCTGCCCGGCAAATCTGCTGCCGTGGCTGGCGTGGGCGTTTTCGGTCGACAGGTGGGATGAAAAGTGGCCGGAAGCGACAAAACGCGCCGTTATCCGCGATGCCTATTTCATCCACTGTCATAAAGGCACTATCGGCGCAATCCGGCGTGTGGTGGAGCCGCTCGGCTATCTCATCAACGTGACGGAGTGGTGGGAAAACAGTGACCCGCCCGGCACCTTCCGGCTTGATATTGGTGTACTGGAAAGCGGCATCACAGAGGAAATGTATCTGGAAATGGAGAGGCTGATTGCTGATGCCAAACCTGCAAGCCGTCACCTTATTGGTCTGAACATTACCCAGGACATTCCCGGCCACCTGTTCGCCGGTGGTGTGGCTTACGACGGCGATGTAATTACGGTTTACCCCGGATAAGTGAGGAATAATGAGCACAAAATTCAAAACCGTTATCACCACTGCCGGTGCAGCAAAGCTGGCAGCGGCAACCGCGCCGGGAGGGCGGAAGGTCAACATTACCACGATGGCCGTCGGGGATGGTGGTGGTAAATTGCCTGTCCCGGATGCCGGACAGACAAAACTTGTTAATGAGGTCTGGCGACATACCCTGAATAAAATCAGTCAGGACAATCGACACAGTAATTATATTATCGCAGAGCTGGTTATCCCGCCGGAGGTGGGCGGTTTCTGGATGCGTGAGCTTGGCCTGTACGATGATGCGGGAACGTTAATTGCCGTGGCGAACATGGCCGAAAGTTATAAGCCAGCCCTTGCCGAAGGCTCAGGGCGTTCGCAGACCTGCCGCATGGTCATCATCGTCAGCAGTGTGGCCTCAGTGGAACTGACCATTGACACCACAACGGTGATGGCGACGCAGGATTACGTTGACGACAAAATTGCAGAGCACGAACAGTCGCGACGTCACCCGGACGCCTCGCTGACCGCAAAAGGTTTTACTCAGTTAAGCAGTGCGACCAACAGTACGTCTGAAACACTGGCCGCAACGCCAAAAGCTGTTAAGGCGGTAATGGATGAAACGAACAAGAAAGCGCCGCTGTCGAGTCCGGCACTCACCGGAACGCCAACCGCACCAACTGCGCCAAAGGGCACTAACAATACTCAGATAGCAAACACGGCGTTCGTTATGGCCGCGATTGCCGCACTTGTAGACTCATCACCTGACGCACTGAATACGCTGAACGAGCTGGCTGCGGCACTGGGCAATGACCCGAACTTTGCGACCACTATGACCAACGCGCTTGCGGGCAAGCAGCCGAAAGATGCCACCCTGACGGCGCTGGCCGGGCTTGCTACTGCGGCAGACAGGTTTCCGTATTTTACGGGGAATGACACCGCCAGCCTGGCAACTCTGACAAAAGTTGGGCGAGATATTCTGGCTAAAGCGACCGTTGCCGCCGTTATCGAATACCTCGGTTTGCAGGAAACGGTAGAGTTAGCGGCAGGGGCGGTACCAGCAACACGCAAAGTAAATGGGCGTGCGTTAACCAGTGATATAAATGTTACTTCGCAGGATATTTTTAATGGGCAGAGCATTTCTATTGGTGCTAATCAAAACTTAAATGATTATATGACTCCTGGTCTGTATCATCAGTCGCTCAACGCTAATACAAGCTCTGCGTTAAACTACCCGGAGAATAACGCCGGAAATTTAATTGTGTTAAAAAATGCTGGCGTAAAACAAATTTATCATGTGTATAACTCCTCAAGAGTGTGGTCACGTAGCAAATATTCATCAGAACCATGGACACCGTGGGCACGAGAATATAATTCACAAAGCAAACCGACCCCGGCAGAGCTCGCAGTGTTGGCATTAGCTGGCGGTAGCATGTCAGGGAGTATTAAATTTATAAATGATGCCTTCCTGATTTGGGAAAGAAACACCGACTGGGCGAAAATCGGATTTAAAAATGATTCAGATTCCGATACTGACTCATACCTGTGGTTTGAAACTGGTGATAATGGCAATGAATATTTCAAATGGCGTACCAGGGTTGGAAGCGCAACAAAAGACTTAATGTTTTTGAAGTCTGATGCGCTCAGAGTCACAGGTCAGGTGATACCAGCTAATTATGGTAATTTTGATTCACGTTATCAGGCTAAAAATACCGCGTCCAAAGCGGCGAATGGCTGGCATAAAGATGCCTCTACAGGAATTATTACGCAGTGGGGGTATATTTCTAATGCTGGAGCAGGTTTAACATTTCCAGTGGCTTTTCCCTCTGCCTGCGCAAGCATAACAATCACTAACGCACACGGGCGATTTGACTACAGTATTGCTGTTAACTCACTATCCAGAACCGGGGCAAAATTTAACAGTGAAGGTAATGGCAATATGTACTGGACAGCTATAGGTTACTAATATGACGATTTATTACAGCCCATCAACGAAAGGTTTTTACGACGATAAATTAAAAAACGACTACCAGAATAATGACTCATGGCCAGAAGACCTTACTGAAATATCAGAGCGATGGTATAACTATCTTTTGCAAAAGCAGTCAGAAGGAAAAACTATTAATATCAATGAATATGGTCAGCCAGTAGTTACAGAACCAGAGCTGCCAACTCAGGAAGAGTTAACAGGACAAGCAGAGAGACAAAAATCTAAGCTTCTGACAGAAGCGGAGTCTGTCATATTGCCACTGGAGCGCGCTGTCAGGCTGAATATGGCAACAGATGAGGAGCGCAGCCGACTGGAAGCATGGGAACGCTACAGCGTTCTGGTCAGTCGTGTGGATACAGCAAATCCCGAATGGCCGGAAATACCGCAATAAATACAGGCGGGCTTATTGCCCGCCTTTTCTTTACCGGTGGTTGTGCTGTCGATTAGCCAACCGGGACAAATAGCCTGACATCTCCGGCACAACTGAAAATAGCACTCACCCATTAACCACGGAGTTAAACGGATGAGTGACTATCATCACGGCGTGCAGGTGCTGGAGATTAACGACGGCACCCGCGTCATTTCCACCGTATCAACCGCCATTGTCGGCATGGTCTGCACGGCCAGCGATGCGGATTCGGAAACCTTCCCCGTCAATAAACCGGTGCTGATCACCAATGTGCAGAGCGCGATTGCAAAGGCCGGTAAAAAAGGCACGCTGGCGGCGTCGTTGCAGGCCATCGCTGACCAGTCAAAACCGGTCACCGTTGTCGTGCGCGTAGAAGACGGCACCGGCGACGACGAAGAAACGAAACTCGCGCAGACCGTTTCCAATATCATTGGCACCACCGACGAAAACGGTCAGTACACCGGACTGAAAGCCCTGCTGGCGGCGGAGTCGGTAACCGGTGTTAAACCGCGTATTCTCGGTGTGCCGGGACTGGACACCAAAGAGGTGGCTGTTGCACTGGCATCCGTCTGTCAGAAGCTGCGCGCTTTCGGGTATATCAGCGCATGGGGCTGTAAAACCATTTCCGAGGTGAAAGCCTACCGCCAGAATTTCAGCCAGCGTGAGCTGATGGTCATCTGGCCGGATTTCCTCGCATGGGATACGGTCACCAGTACCACCTCCACCGCGTATGCCACCGCCCGTGCACTGGGGCTGCGTGCCAAAATCGACCAGGAGCAGGGCTGGCATAAAACGCTGTCCAATGTCGGGGTGAACGGTGTTACCGGCATCAGCGCATCTGTATTCTGGGATTTGCAGGAGTCCGGCACCGATGCTGACCTGCTTAACGAGTCAGGCGTCACTACGCTGATTCGCCGCGACGGTTTCCGCTTCTGGGGTAACCGTACCTGCTCTGATGACCCGCTGTTCCTCTTTGAAAACTACACCCGCACCGCTCAGGTGCTGGCCGACACGATGGCTGAGGCGCACATGTGGGCGGTGGATAAGCCCATCACCGCAACGCTGATTCGCGACATCGTTGACGGCATCAATGCCAAATTCCGCGAGCTGAAAACAAACGGCTATATCGTGGATGGCTCATGCTGGTTCAGCGAAGAATCCAACGATGCGGAAACCCTCAAGGCCGGAAAACTGTATATCGACTACGACTATACACCGGCGCCTCCTCTCGAAAACCTGACCCTGCGCCAGCGTATTACCGATAAATACCTGGCGAATCTGGTCACCTCGGTTAACAGCAATTAAGGAGCCTGACCGATGGCAATGCCGCGCAAACTCAAGTTAATGAACGTCTTTCTGAACGGCTACAGCTATCAGGGCGTTGCAAAGTCCGTCACGCTGCCAAAACTGACCCGTAAGCTAGAAAACTATCGCGGTGCGGGGATGAACGGCAGCGCACCGGTAGACCTCGGCCTTGATGACGATGCGCTGTCAATGGAGTGGTCGCTCGGGGGCTTCCCGGATTCGGTTATCTGGGAGCTTTACGCCGCAACCGGTGTGGATGCCGTACCGATTCGTTTTGCTGGCTCTTACCAGCGCGACGATACCGGCGAAACGGTGGCCGTCGAGGTGGTCATGCGTGGACGTCAGAAAGAAATCGACACCGGCGAGGGGAAACAGGGAGAAGACACTGAGTCGAAAATCTCCGTGGTCTGCACCTATTTCCGGCTGACGATGGACGGTAAGGAGCTGGTCGAAATTGACACCATCAACATGATTGAGAAGGTGAACGGCGTCGACCGGCTGGAGCAACACCGCCGCAATATCGGCCTGTGATTTTCATCCGGTCAGCCAGGCTGACCGGTTAACCCCCGATTCAGAAGTGAGAAAACCATGAACAAAGAAAATGTGATTACCCTGGACAATCCGGTCAAGCGTGGTGAGCAGGTTATCGAACAGGTCACGCTGATGAAACCCAGTGCCGGGACGCTGCGCGGTGTCAGTCTGGCTGCGGTCGCAAACTCCGAAGTCGATGCACTGATTAAAGTGCTGCCGCGCATGACGGCACCGATGCTGACCGAGCAGGAGGTCGCCGCGCTGGAACTGCCTGACCTTGTGGCGCTGGCCGGTAAGGTGGTCGGTTTTTTGTCGCCGAACTCGGTGCAGTGACGTTTCCGAAAAATCTGTCGGTCGATGACCTGATGGCGGATGTGGCAGTGATATTTCACTGGCCGCCATCAGAACTATATCCCATGAGCCTGACCGAACTCATCACATGGCGCGAAAAGGCGCTCCGGCGAAGCGGAAACACGAATGAGTAACAATGTAAAATTACAGGTATTGCTCAGGGCTGTTGACCAGGCATCCCGCCCGTTTAAATCCATCCGCACAGCGAGCAAATCGCTGTCGGGGGATATCCGGGAAACACAAAAATCACTGCGCGAGCTGAACGGTCAGGCATCCCGTATTGAGGGATTTCGCAAGACCAGTGCACAGCTCGCCGTGACTGGTCAGGAACTGAAAAAAGCCAGACAGGAAGCCGCAGCTCTGGCTGTCCAGTTTAAAAATACTGAACGACCGACAAATGCACAGGCAAAGGCAATGGAAGCCGCGCGTAAAAATGCGTCTGAGTTACAGGCGAAATATAACAGCCTGAGATTGTCGGTACAGCGCCAGCGTCAGGAGTTAAGTCAGGTGGGTATTAATACCCGTAATCTGGCGCATGATGAACGAGGGCTGAAAAACCGTATCAGTGAAACCACCGCACAGCTTAACCGTCAGCGTGACGCGCTGGCGCGTGTCAGTGCACAACAGGCAAAACTTAACGCAGTAAAACAGCGTTATCAGGCCGGAAAGGAACTGGCCGGAAATATGGCCTCAGTGGGCGCTGCCGGTGTGGGGATTGCGGCGGCGGGAACGATGGCCGGAGTTAAGCTGCTGATGCCCGGTTATGAGTTTGCGCAGAAAAACTCAGAATTACAGGCTGTGCTCGGAGTGGCAAAAGACTCCACCGAAATGGCCGCACTACGCAAACAGGCGCGTCAGCTTGGCGACAATACCGCCGCCTCGGCAGATGATGCAGCCGGTGCGCAGATTATTATTGCGAAAGCCGGTGGGGATGTTGATGCCATTCAGGCGGCAACGCCGGTCACGCTGAATATGGCGCTGGCGAACCGTCGCACGATGGAAGAAAACGCCGCCCTGCTGATGGGGATGAAATCCGCCTTTCAGCTTTCAAACGATAAGGTCGCTCATATCGGGGATGTTCTCTCCATGACGATGAACAAAACCGCCGCCGATTTTGACGGTATGAGCGATGCGCTGACCTATGCCGCACCTGTGGCAAAAAATGCCGGTGTCAGCATTGAAGAAACCGCCGCAATGGTCGGGGCACTGCATGATGCAAAAATTACCGGTTCAATGGCGGGGACGGGAAGCCGTGCCGTGTTAAGCCGCCTGCAGGCACCGACGGGAAAAGCATGGGATGCACTCAAAGAGCTTGGTGTGAAAACCTCAGACAGCAAGGGAAACACCCGGCCAGTATTTACCATTCTGAAAGAAATGCAGGCCAGTTTTGAGAAAAACCGGCTCGGTACTGCCCAGCAGGCTGAATACATGAAAACCATTTTCGGGGAGGAGGCCAGCTCAGCCGCCGCTGTGCTGATGACTGCCGCCTCAACCGGAAAGCTGGACAAACTGACCGCTGCGTTTAAAGCCTCAGACGGAAAGACCGCAGAGCTGGTAAATATCATGCAGGACAACCTCGGCGGTGACTTTAAGGAGTTTCAGTCCGCTTATGAGGCGGTGGGGACTGACCTGTTTGACCAGCAGGAAGGCGCACAGCGTAAGCTCACGCAGACGGCCACAAAGTATGTGTTAAAACTCGACGGCTGGATCCAGAAAAATAAATCACTGGCGTCAACCATCGGCATTATTGCCGGTGGTGCACTGGCGCTGACTGGCATCATTGGTGCCATTGGCCTCGTAGCCTGGCCGGTTATCACCGGCATCAATGCCATCATCGCGGCAGCAGGCGCAATGGGGGCAATCTTCACGACGGTTGGCAGTGCCGTTATGACGGCCATCGGGGCGATTAGCTGGCCGGTTGTGGCTGTGGTGGCCGCCATTGTCGCCGGGGCGTTGCTTATCCGTAAATACTGGGAGCCTGTCAGCGCATTCTTTGGCGGTGTGGTTGAAGGGCTGAAAGCGGCATTTGCGCCGGTGGGGGAATTGTTCACGCCACTTAAACCGGTGTTTGACTGGCTGGGTGAAAAGTTACAGGCCGCGTGGCAGTGGTTTAAAAACCTGATTGCCCCGGTCAAAGCCACCCAGGACACCCTGAACCGTTGCCGTGACACGGGCGTCATGTTCGGGCAGGCACTGGCTGACGCGCTGATGCTGCCGCTTAATGCGTTCAACAAACTGCGCAGTGGTATTGACTGGGTACTGGAAAAACTCGGTGTCATCAACAAAGAGTCAGACACACTTGACCAGACCGCCGCCAGAACTCAAGCCGCCACGTATGGCAGCAGTGGTTATATTCCGGCGACCAGCTCTTATGCAGGCTATCAGGCTTATCAGCCGGTCACGGCACCGGCTGGTCGCTCTTATGTAGACCAGAGTAAAAACGAATATCACATCAGCCTTACGGGTGGTACTGCGCCGGGGACACAGCTTGACCGCCAGTTACAGGATGCGCTCGAAAAATACGAGCGGGATAAACGTGCGCGCGCCCGTGCCAGCATGATGCATGACGGTTAAGGAGGTGAGGAAAAATGATGCTCGCGTTAGGTATGTTTGTTTTTATGCGCCAGACGCTGCCACACCAGACCATGCAGCGTGAATCAGATTATCGCTGGCCGTCAAATTCCCGTATCGGTAAACGGGATGCCTTTCAGTTTCTCGGTGTTGGCGAGGAAAACATTACGCTTGCCGGTGTGCTTTATCCCGAACTGACAGGCGGAAAGCTGACGATGACCACGCTCAGACTGATGGCAGAGGAAGGCCGGGCGTGGCCGTTGCTGGATGGCACCGGCATGATTTACGGCATGTATGTCATCAGCAAGGTGAGTGAAACAGGGAGTATTTTCTTTGCAGACGGCACACCCCGGAAAATTGATTTTACGCTGTCGCTCACCCGCGTTGATGAATCACTGGCCGCGCTTTATGGCGATATCGGTAAACAGGCGGAATCGCTCATCGGTAAGGCTGGCAGTATGGCGACTAAATTCACGGGTATGACGGGGGCGGGATAATGCTGGATGCACTGACATTTGATGCAGGCAGTACGCTGACGCCGGATTACATGCTGATGCTCGACAGCAGGGATATTACCGGCAATATCAGCGACCGTCTGATGAGCATGACCCTGACGGATAACCGGGGCTTTGAGGCTGACCAGCTTGATATTGAACTGAACGATGCCGACGGGCAGGTCGGGCTGCCGGTTCGTGGCGCTGTCCTGACGGTGTATATCGGCTGGAAAGGTTTTGCCCTGGTATGCAAAGGGAAATTTACCGTTGATGAGGTTGAACACCGGGGCGCACCGGATGTGGTCACCATCCGCGCCCGGAGTGCAGATTTTCGCGGGACGCTCAATTCCCGCCGTGAAGGCTCCTGGCATGACACCACGCTCGGTGCGATTGTTGAGGCGATAGCCTCCCGTAACAGGCTGGAAGCCAGTGTCGCTCCGTCACTGGCCGGAATTAAAATCCCGCACATCGACCAGTCGCAGGAGTCTGATGCGAAATTCCTGACCCGTCTTGCAGAACGCAACGGCGGTGAGGTGTCGGTAAAAATGGGAAAACTGCTGTTTCTCAAAGCGGGGCAGGGGGTGACGGCCAGCGGTAAAAAAATCCCGCAGATTACCATCACCCGCAGTGACGGCGACCGCCATCATTTTGCGATTGCTGACCGTGGAGCCTATACCGGCGTAACAGCAAAGTGGTTACACACCAAAGACCCGAAACCGCAAAAGCAGAAGGTAAAACTGAAACGCAAAAAGAAAGAAAAACACCTGCGCGCACTGGAGCACCCGAAAGCGAAACCGGTCAGGCAGAAGAAAGCGCCAAAAGTACCGGAAGCGCGCGAAGGTGAATACATGGCCGGTGAGGCTGACAACGTTTTTGCACTGACCACGGTATATGCCACGAAAGCACAGGCCATGCGCGCCGCTCAGGCGAAGTGGGATAAACTGCAACGGGGTGTGGCGGAGTTCTCCATCAGCCTGGCTACCGGTCGGGCAGATATTTACACGGAAACACCGGTTAAAGTGTCAGGCTTTAAGCGCGTCATAGACGAGCAGGACTGGACAATCACTAAGGTGACACATTTTCTGAATAATAGCGGCTTCACGACGTCCTTAGAGCTTGAGGTCAGGCTTTCTGATGTGGAGTACGAAACAGAAGATGATGAGTGATGTTTTTATTTTATCTATTTGTTTTATAAGGATAAATTAACTAAAATGGCACCATCAACAAAACCGGAAGAGGTGCTCGCGATGTTTCATTGTCCTTTATGCCAGCATGCCGCACATGCGCGTACAAGTCGCTATATCACTGACACGACAAAAGAGCGTTATCACCAGTGTCAGAACGTGAATTGCAGCGCCACGTTCATCACTTATGAGTCGGTACAGCGATACATCGTGAAGCCGGGAGAAGTCCACGCCGTAAGGCCGCACCCGTTGCCGTCAGGGCAGCAAATTATGTGGATGTAATTACAAACAGAAAGCCCCTCAGTCGAGGGGCTTTTTTTGTCGATGTGGTCAATGTGTGGACATGACCAGAAATAAATCCTTTTATTTCATGTGATTAGATATCAAAAAATGTCACCAATAACTGACATTGCGGTGTTTCTCCAGATGTGGCCCATCTGAGGCCGTGTTGATGCGCAGCTCGCAGGCTGCGTCGAGTCTGTTTTGGCAGTCACCTTAAAGTATAGATAGCTGACAAAAAAGGCTCTGTTGTTAATTAAAAAAGGCCCCACTTTCGTGGAGCCTTTATTGTACGCTTTTTACTGTACGATTTCAGTCAAATCTAATTACATAGACTGAGTGAAGGTACGAGTAATAACGTCCTGCTGCTGTTCTTTAGTCAGCGAGTTGAAACGTACTGCGTAGCCAGATACACGGATGGTCAGCTGCGGATATTTTTCCGGGTTTTCCATCGCATCGAGCAGCATTTCACGGTTCATTACGTTCACGTTCAGGTGCTGACCACCTTCGATGGACGCTTCGTGGTGGAAGTAGCCATCCATCAGACCTGCCAGGTTGGTCTTACGAACTTCGTCGTCTTTACCCAGTGCGTTTGGAACGATAGAGAAGGTATAAGAGATACCATCTTTAGCGTAAGCAAACGGCAGTTTAGCAACGGAAGTCAGAGAAGCTACAGCACCTTTCTGGTCACGACCGTGCATCGGGTTAGCGCCCGGTCCGAACGGCGCGCCAGCGCGACGACCGTCTGGGGTGTTACCCGTTTTCTTACCATACACAACGTTAGAAGTGATGGTCAGAACAGACTGAGTCGGGATAGCGTCACGGTAGGTGTGCAGTTTCTGAATTTTCTTCATGAAACGTTCTACCAGATCAACTGCCAGATCATCTACACGAGGATCGTTGTTACCAAACTGCGGATATTCGCCTTCGATTTCGAAGTCGATAGCCAGACCGTCTTCGTCACGAATCGGTTTAACTTTCGCATATTTGATTGCAGACAGGGAGTCAGCAGCAACGGACAGACCAGCGATACCACACGCCATGGTGCGGATAACGTCACGGTCGTGCAGCGCCATCAGAGAGGCTTCGTAGCTGTACTTGTCGTGCATGTAGTGGATGATGTTCAGTGCAGTGATGTACTGTTTAGCCAGCCAGTCCATGAAGTGATCCATGCGCTCCATCACTTCATCGTAGTTCAGAACGTCGCCTTTGATCGGTTCAGATTTCGGACCAACCTGCATTTTCAGTTTTTCGTCAACGCCGCCGTTGATTGCGTACAGCATGGTTTTCGCCAGGTTTGCACGCGCACCGAAGAACTGCATTTGTTTACCAACGATCATCGGGCTTACGCAGCAAGCGATAGCGTAGTCATCATTGTTGAAGTCCGGACGCATCAGGTCATCGTTCTCATACTGCAGAGAAGAGGTATCGATGGACACTTTAGCAGCGAATTTCTTGAAGTTCAGCGGCAGTTTTTCAGACCACAGAATGGTCATGTTCGGTTCCGGGGACGGACCCATTGTGTACAGGGTGTTCAGGAAACGGAAGCTGTTTTTGGTAACCAGCGTACGACCGTCGAGGCCCATACCACCGATAGATTCGGTTGCCCAGATCGGGTCGCCAGAGAACAGTTCATCGTACTCAGGAGTACGCAGGAAGCGAACCATACGCAGTTTCATGACCAGGTGGTCAACCATTTCCTGCGCTTCTTGTTCGGTGATCTTACCTGCTTTCAGATCACGTTCGATGTACACATCCAGGAAGGTGGAGGTACGACCGAAGGACATTGCAGCACCGTTCTGAGACTTAACAGCAGCCAGATAGCCGAAGTAAGTCCACTGGATAGCTTCCTGAGCGTTGGTAGCCGGACCAGAGATGTCATAGCCGTATTTAGCAGCCATTTCTTTCATCTGACCCAGAGCGCGATGCTGTTCAGCGATTTCTTCGCGCAGACGGATGGTCTGTTCCAGGTTTACGCCGTTTTCCAGATCGGTCTGCAGAGAGGTAAACTGTGCCAGTTTATCTTTCATCAGGTAGTCGATACCGTACAGTGCAACGCGACGGTAGTCACCGATGATACGACCACGACCATAAGCATCTGGCAGGCCAGTCAGAACACCGGATTTACGGCAACGCAGGATGTCTGGAGTATAAACGTCGAACACACCCTGGTTATGGGTTTTACGGTATTCAGTGAAGATTTTTTTGATCATCGGATCCAGTTCGCGGTTGTACGCTTTGCAGGAACCTTCGATCATTTTGATACCACCGAACGGGATAAGAGCACGTTTCAGCGGAGCTTCAGTCTGCAGACCAACGATTTTCTCAAGCTGTTTGTTGATATAGCCAGCGTCGTGAGAAGTGATGGTGGAAGCAACAGCGGTGTCAAAGTCAACTGGCGCGTGAGTGCGGTTTTCCAGTTTAACACCTTCCATTACTTTGTCCCACAGGGTAGTGGTCGCTTCAGTAGCGCCAGCCAGGAAGGACTCGTCACCCTCGTACGGAGTGTAGTTTTTCTGAATGAAGTCACGGACGTTTACTTCATTCTGCCAGTCACCTTTGGTAAAACCTTCCCAGGCTGTGGCTAACTTTTCATTAAGCTCGGACATGTAACACCTACCTTCTTAAGTGGATTTTTTATTTACTGCGTACTTCGACACCGATTAATGGTGATCGTTTTCACGCAGGTAAATGACCCAGTATGTCAACCCAACCAACAAACCACCGCCGATAATATTACCGATCGTAACCGGAATCAGGTTATCAGTGATGAAATTCATCACGGTCAGGTGAGAAAAATTTTCCGGTGCTGAACCGACAGCGGTCCAGAATTCCGGTGTAGCGAAGTCGCGGATTACAATACCCATAGGGATCATAAACATGTTTGCGATACTGTGCTCAAAACCGCTGGCAACAAACATCGCGACCGGCAGCACCATGATAAACGCTTTGTCCATCAGGCTGCGACCAGAATAGCTCATCCATACTGCCAGACACACCATCAGGTTAGCCAGGATACCGAGGCAAACGGCCTCAATAAAAGTATGGTGCACTTTGTGGTCGGCGGTTTGTAGGACATTCAGTCCCCACTGACCGTTGGCGGTCATATACTCGCCGGAAAGCCACATTAAAAGTACAAACAACAACGCGCCGACAAGGTTGCCAAAATAGACATTCAGCCAGTTTTTCGCTAACTGGCCCCAGGTGATGCGCCCGCTCGCCTTGGCAACAACGATCAATACAGTGGAAGTAAAGAGATCGGCGCCGCAGACAACACAAAGAATCAGTCCCAGAGAGAAGCAAATGCCGCCAACCAGTTTTGCCATGCCGAAGGGCATTGTACCTGTGCCAGTGGTTGCTGTGATATAGAAGACGAATGCGATTGAGATGAAAACACCGGCAGTTATCGCCAGATAGAAAGTCTTAAGCGGATGTTTCGTTGCTTTATAGACACCCGCTTCTTCGGCCACTTTGGCCATTGCTGCAGGAAGTAAAAGATCAAAAGGGTTGTCAGCTTTCACACTAACTCTCTCTTTATTAAGTCGGCGACGAGATACTAACAAAGCATTATAGATGAGAATTTGATATAGATCATATCTCGCCTGGCTTACAGGCCCGTAACTCGCATGGTTTTTATGCAAACACGGAGTAAATATTTGATTATCCAAATAAAAATAAATTTTAAAAATTAACAAATGAGTTGAATTTTTTCCGCATCCTCCACCAAAACAGTTAATTAAAAGGGAGCATCAGGCAAATAAAGCAACAATATCGATCGTATTTATTAAATACAAATTACCGACATTTAACTTTATAATTACAATTATTTTGTTAATGCAAATATAGGTAAAGCGGGGCATTAAAAAACGCCCCGTAATATAACCCAGAGTAATGATTAAGCCTACATTGCGTAGGTTATTTGATTTTATTTTGCCCAGAACGCTGCTTTGGCGCGCTGTAACTTTTCGTAGGCTTTCAACAGCGATTGATGGGATGCGAAGGCTTGCAGGTCGCTGTCTACAGGTTGCAGACCATAAAACGCTGCGTCGCCGCTTATTGCCGCATTGGCGGCTTCTACCGCGCCTGCGCCGTACATACGGATAAACGCGTTCAGATATTGCAGCGGCTGGCGATCTTCTTCCTGCGCGAGTAATAACAATGTCTGCAGGCAGCGATAATAGTTGGCGCGTTCTGCGCTAAACACCGAAGCATTAAATTCCATCGTCCATTCGGTCCAGACCAGAGCCTGTTCCAGATCGCCACCAGCCAGCGCCAGCATCGCTTTTAGTTCACCGATGCGAAGGGTGTACCAGCCATTATCTGGTCCCGTCGCCAGACCCAGCAGTTCACGTACACGGGTAAAGTCATCAAAACCTTCTTCATCCAGTTGCTCGATGAGGTTCAGATAATCTTCTTTTTCCCACTGACTGCCTGGCAGTGACAAAATGGTTTCGCGCAGATGGCTACCCATGCTGTTGTTGGCGAGCCATAAATCTTCTGCCGGATAAATGTCAGACATGCCAGGGACAATAATGCGGCAAGCATAAACGCCCAGATGTTCATAATCGGCAATATAAACTTCTTTATCTTCTCTATTGAAGATAGCCATCAGTGTGGCGAACTCCTCTTCGGTAGTGCCGGAGAAATTCCAGTCTACAAAGGGATAATCTGCCTCTTGCTTGAACAAGTCCCAGGAGATCAAACCGCTGGAATCGATAAAGTGGGTTTCGAGGTTGGTATGTTCTGCAACTTCTTCATCATCGAAGGTCGGAGGGGTAAAGACATCCAGATCTTTCAGACTACGGCCCTGCAGTAATTCGGTTACTGTGCGTTCCAGCGCAACGCCAAAATCAGGATGCGCGCCGAAGGATGCAAAGCAGGTACCGTTAGTCGGATTGAACAGTACTACGCAAATCACCGGATACTGACCACCAAGCGAACCGTCATAAGCGAAGATAGGGAAACCTTCCGCTTCCAGTGTTTCGATGGCTTCAACTACCGCTGGATAGCGTGCCAGCACTTCGCTCGGGATCTCCGGCAGGCTGATGCTTTCAGCAATGATGCGGTTTTTTACATAACGTTCGAAAACTTCGGATAACCCCTGAACACGCGCTTCGTTGCGGGTATTACCAGCAGACATACCATTAGAAACATACAGGTTGCCAATGATGTTCATCGGAATATAGACGGTTTGATTATCCGACTGGCGGGTGAATGGCAGGCCGCAAATGCCGCGCTCTTCGTTACCGGATTGCAGATCAATCAGCATACTGCCAGTCAGTTCATTTTCCGGGTCATAAAACGCACGCAGACGATCATCGAGCAGGCCTTCTGGCACGTCCTCACTTTCGGTTAGAGGAAACCATTTTTCGTTGGGATAATGCACAAACGGGCTGTTGGCGATGGTCTCGCCCAACCAGAAATCAGCAAAAAAGTAGTTAGTAGAAAGACGCTCGAAATATTCACCAAGAGCAGAAGCCAGCGCTGCTTTTTTAGTCGCACCTTTACCGTTGGTAAAACATAATGCGCACTCTTTGTCACGAATATGCACAGACCAGACGTTAGGCACCGGATTCAGCCAGGAAGCCTCTTCAATTTGAAAACCGAGGTCGGAGAGTTTTTGCTGGAAGCGAGCGATGGAGTCTTCCAGTGCGGCATCTTTGCCGGGGATAAATGTTTGCGTCATGAAAATCACTTTAGTCGTACGGAAAGCGCGCAATAATACGGGTTTTATCGCAAAGGCGCTATCACTGCCGCCATACAGACTGGCTGTTGGTTATATGCTTTTAGCGGATAATCCATGATAAACGCATAAGAATGAAGGTATGCATAATATAAAGCCATGCCGGGAGCCGATGGCTATGACCACATTCAGTGTAGCGAAATCATTCACATGAATGCGGGTGAAAAACAATTATGTCCACATTGTGTAAATCCAGTATTGACGAAGGTAAGTTGGATAAAACGGATGGCCTGACAGCAAAAATATCGGTTTTTGGGTAATAATCCGAGAGATTCTGTTGTGTGACGCGTGCCACATTTTTGCCCTCAACGGTTTTACCCATTGCGGCGCGTGCCACTGAATGATAAAACCGATATCCACAGGAATAATGTATTGCCCGGGTCGCAATCGATTGACTGTGGGTTAATAGCAACGCAACGTGGTGAGGGGAAATGGCTCAAATCTTCAATTTTAGTTCTGGTCCGGCAATGCTACCGGCAGAAGTGCTTAAACAGGCTCAACAGGAACTGCGCGACTGGAATGGTCTGGGTACATCGGTGATGGAAGTGAGCCACCGTGGCAAAGAGTTCATTCAGGTTGCAGAGGAAGCCGAGAAGGATTTTCGCGATCTTCTTAACGTCCCCTCCAACTACAAAGTATTGTTCTGCCACGGCGGCGGTCGCGGTCAGTTTGCTGCTGTACCGTTGAATATTCTTGGTGATAAAACCACCGCAGATTATGTTGATGCCGGTTACTGGGCGGCCAGTGCCATTAAAGAAGCCAAAAAATACTGCACGCCAAATGTCTTTGACGCTAAAGTAACCGTTGACGGTCTTCGCGCGGTTAAACCAATGCGTGAATGGCGACTCTCTGATAATGCTGCTTATATGCATTATTGCCCGAATGAAACCATCGACGGTATCGCCATTGATGAAACACCAGACTTCGGCAAAGATGTCGTGGTTGCTGCCGACTTCTCTTCAACGATTCTTTCGCGTCCGATAGATGTCAGTCGTTATGGAGTAATTTATGCGGGCGCGCAGAAAAATATCGGTCCGGCTGGTCTGACAATCGTCATTGTTCGCGAAGACTTGTTGGGTAAAGCAAATATCGCTTGTCCATCGATTCTGGATTATTCCATTCTCAACGATAATGACTCCATGTTTAACACGCCGCCGACCTTTGCCTGGTACTTATCTGGCCTGGTCTTCAAATGGCTGAAGGCGAACGGCGGTGTGGCAGCGATGGATAAAATCAATCAGCAAAAAGCCGAACTGCTGTACGGTGTGATTGATAACAGTGATTTCTACCGTAATGATGTGGCGAAAGCTAACCGTTCGCGGATGAACGTCCCATTCCAGTTAGCAGACAGTGCTCTGGATAAACTGTTCCTCGAAGAGTCTTTCGCCGCGGGCCTTCATGCGCTGAAAGGTCACCGTGTGGTCGGTGGAATGCGTGCTTCTATTTATAACGCCATGCCGCTGGAAGGCGTTAAAGCGCTGACAGATTTCATGGTTGAATTCGAACGTCGTCACGGCTAATGCCGAAATTTTGCTTAATCCCCACAGCCAGACTGTGGGGTTTTTATTTCTGTTGTAGAGAGTTAAGTTCATGGAATCCCTGACGTTACAACCTGTTGCTCGTGTCGATGGTACGATTAATCTGCCTGGTTCCAAGAGCGTATCTAACCGCGCTTTATTATTGGCGGCATTAGCACACGGCAAAACAGTATTAACCAATCTGCTGGATAGCGATGATGTTCGCCATATGCTTAATGCGTTAAAGGCGTTAGGGGTAAGCTATACGCTTTCTGCCGAGCGTACGCGTTGCGAAATCATCGGCAATGGTGGCCCATTACATGCTGAAGGCGCGTTGGAGTTATTTCTCGGTAATGCCGGAACGGCAATGCGTCCACTGGCTGCGGCACTTTGCCTGGGACACAATGATATTATTCTGACCGGTGAGCCACGCATGAAAGAACGCCCGATTGGTCACCTGGTGGATGCGCTGCGCCAGGGCGGAGCGAAAATCACTTACCAGGAACAAGAGAATTATCCACCGTTGCGTTTACATGGCGGTTTCATCGGCGGCAACGTTGAAGTTGACGGCTCTGTTTCCAGTCAGTTTCTCACCGCATTATTAATGACTGCGCCGCTTGCGTCGCAAGATACGGTCATTCGCATTAAAGGCGATCTGGTCTCTAAGCCTTATATTGATATCACGCTGAACATGATGAAAGCGTTTGGTGTTGAGATTGAAAATCAGCACTACCAACAGTTTGTGGTGAAAGGCGGGCAGTCTTACCAATCTCCGGGGAGCTATTTAGTGGAAGGTGATGCCTCCTCGGCCTCTTACTTCCTTGCCGCAGCAGCGGTTAAAGGCGGTACAGTAAAAGTGACCGGCATTGGACGCAACAGTATGCAAGGCGATATTCGTTTTGCTGACGTGCTGGAAAAAATGGGGGCGACCATTAGCTGGGGGGATGATTATATTTCCTGCACGCGTGGCGAACTGAACGCTATTGACATGGATATGAACCATATCCCTGATGCGGCGATGACTATTGCAACGACGGCGTTGTTTGCAAAAGGCACTACCACGCTACGCAATATTTATAACTGGCGCGTAAAAGAGACGGATCGTCTGTTTGCGATGGCGACCGAACTACGCAAAGTTGGTGCGGAAGTGGAAGAGGGGAATGACTTTATTCGCATCACGCCGCCGGAAAAATTGCGGTTTGCTGAAATCGCGACTTATAACGATCACCGTATGGCGATGTGTTTTTCGCTGGTGGCATTGTCAGATACACCGGTGACGATTCTCGACCCAGGATGCACCGCTAAAACGTTCCCGGATTATTTCGAACAACTGGCGCGGATTAGTTTCTAGTTTTTTCTTTTCCGCCGCACCGTCCGGTGCGGCGATTCCTTACTTTTTCTGGCATTTTGCGTCGCTTATTTATTCTACAATCAACTTCAATCATTCTGTATTTTGCACGCAGAGTTAACGATTTGTGGCGTTGGCGCGTATAATGCGCGGCGATTATGTTAACAGTACGCCTGTGTTAAGGAGATAAAGATGACGGCAATTGCCCCGGTAATCACCATTGATGGCCCAAGCGGTGCAGGGAAAGGCACCTTATGTAAGGCTATGGCGGAAGCATTGCAATGGCATCTGCTGGACTCGGGTGCAATTTATCGCGTACTGGCGCTGGCGGCATTGCATCATCATGTCGATATCGCGTCGGAAGACGCCCTGGTGCCGCTGGCATCCCATCTGGATGTGCGTTTTGTGTCGACCAATGGCAATCTGGAAGTGATCCTCGAAGGGGAAGATGTCAGTGGTGAAATTCGCACTCAGGACGTGGCGAATGCTGCGTCACAAGTGGCGGCATTTCCTCGTGTGCGTGAGGCGCTGTTGCGTCGACAGCGCGCATTCCGTGAGTTACCCGGACTGATCGCCGATGGCCGGGACATGGGAACGGTGGTATTCCCTGATGCGCCAGTGAAAATTTTCCTTGACGCTTCCCCGGAAGAACGTGCGCATCGCCGCATGCTACAGTTGCAGGAGAAGGGCTTTAGTGTTAACTTTGAGCGCCTTTTGGCCGAGATAAAAGAACGCGACGACCGCGATCGTAACCGTGCGGTAGCGCCATTGGTTCCGGCAGCCGATGCTCTGGTGTTGGATTCCACCACCTTAAGCATTGAGCAAGTGATTGAAAAAGCGCTACAATACGCGCGCCAAAAACTGGCTCTCGCATAAGCGACCGAATTTGCAGTACCCCCGTTGCAATGGAATGACAGCGGGTATGTTAAACAACCCCATCCGGCACGGAGCCAGGTGGACGTTAAATATAAACCTGAAGATTAAACATGACTGAATCTTTTGCTCAACTCTTTGAAGAGTCCTTAAAAGAAATCGAAACCCGCCCGGGTTCTATCGTTCGTGGCGTTGTTGTTGCTATCGACAAAGACGTAGTACTGGTTGACGCTGGTCTGAAATCTGAGTCCGCCATCCCGGCTGAGCAGTTCAAAAACGCCCAGGGCGAGCTGGAAATCCAGGTAGGTGACGAAGTTGACGTTGCTCTGGACGCAGTAGAAGACGGCTTCGGTGAAACTCTGCTGTCCCGTGAGAAAGCTAAACGTCACGAAGCTTGGATCACGCTGGAAAAAGCTTACGAAGATGCTGAAACTGTTACCGGTGTTATCAACGGCAAAGTTAAGGGCGGCTTCACTGTTGAGCTGAACGGTATTCGTGCGTTCCTGCCAGGTTCTCTGGTAGACGTTCGTCCGGTGCGTGACACTCTGCACCTGGAAGGCAAAGAGCTTGAATTCAAAGTAATCAAGCTGGATCAGAAGCGCAACAACGTTGTTGTTTCTCGTCGTGCCGTTATCGAATCCGAAAACAGCGCAGAGCGCGATCAGCTGCTGGAAAACCTGCAGGAAGGCATGGAAGTTAAAGGTATCGTTAAGAACCTCACTGACTACGGTGCATTCGTTGATCTGGGCGGCGTTGACGGCCTGCTGCACATTACTGACATGGCCTGGAAACGCGTTAAGCATCCGAGCGAAATCGTCAATGTGGGCGACGAAATCACTGTTAAAGTGCTGAAGTTCGACCGCGAACGTACCCGTGTATCTCTGGGCCTGAAACAGCTGGGCGAAGATCCGTGGGTAGCTATCGCTAAACGTTATCCGGAAGGTACCAAACTGACTGGTCGCGTGACCAACCTGACTGACTACGGCTGCTTCGTTGAAATCGAAGAAGGCGTTGAAGGCCTGGTACACGTTTCCGAAATGGATTGGACCAACAAAAACATCCACCCGTCCAAAGTTGTTAACGTTGGCGATGTAGTGGAAGTTATGGTTCTGGATATCGACGAAGAACGTCGTCGTATCTCCCTGGGTCTGAAACAGTGCAAAGCTAACCCGTGGCAGCAGTTCGCGGAAACCCACAACAAGGGCGACCGTGTTGAAGGTAAAATCAAGTCTATCACTGACTTCGGTATCTTCATCGGCCTGGACGGCGGCATCGACGGCCTGGTTCACCTGTCTGACATCTCCTGGAACGTTGCAGGCGAAGAAGCAGTTCGTGAATACAAAAAAGGCGACGAAATCGCTGCAGTTGTTCTGCAGGTTGACGCAGAACGTGAACGTATCTCCCTGGGCGTTAAACAGCTCGCAGAAGATCCGTTCAACAACTGGGTTGCTCTGAACAAGAAAGGCGCTATCGTAACCGGTAAAGTAACTGCAGTTGACGCTAAAGGCGCAACCGTAGAACTGGCTGACGGCGTAGAAGGTTACCTGCGTGCTTCTGAAGCATCCCGTGACCGCGTTGAAGACGCTACTCTGGTTCTGAGCGTTGGCGACGAAGTTGAAGCTAAATTCACTGGCGTTGATCGTAAAAACCGCGCAATCAGCCTGTCTGTTCGTGCGAAAGACGAAGCTGACGAGAAAGATGCAATCGCAACTGTTAACAAACAGGAAGATGCAAACTTCTCCAACAACGCAATGGCTGAAGCTTTCAAAGCAGCTAAAGGCGAGTAATTCTCTGACTCTTCGGGATTTTTATTCCGAAGTTTACTGAGTTTACTTGACAGATTGCGGGTTTCGTCCTGTAATCAAGCACTAAGGGCGGCTACGGCCGCCCTTAATCAATGCAGCAACAGCAGCCGCTAAATTTGCCTTTAAGGAACCGGAGGAATCATGACCAAGTCAGAATTGATAGAAAGACTTGCCACCCAGCAATCGCACATTCCCGCTAAAACGGTTGAAGATGCAGTAAAAGAGATGCTGGAGCATATGGCCTCGACTCTTGCGCAGGGCGAGCGTATTGAAATCCGCGGTTTCGGCAGTTTCTCTTTGCACTACCGCGCACCTCGTACCGGACGTAATCCGAAGACTGGCGATAAAGTGGAACTGGAAGGAAAATACGTTCCTCACTTTAAACCCGGTAAAGAACTGCGCGATCGCGCCAATATTTACGGTTAAGTTTTAAGAAAACTTGAGCGCGAAAAAAGCACCTAGCAGGTGCTTTTTTCATTTCTGTCATCTGGAACTGGAAGCTGCCTCGCAGAGTTTTGTATAGTTTTCACCTTTCCGTTAAATTCTTCTGAACGCGCCTCGGGGAAAGCAAAACTCCCGCCAGACAACTGCTTAACAAAATTGCACACTTTCCAAAAACAGGGAGGAGTGCATGAAAATAACGACGGTCGGCGTATGCATAATTTGCGGAATTTTTCCGCTGCTGATTTTGCCGCAATTGCCTGGGACATTGACCCTTGCGTGTCTGACTGCCTTCGCCTGCGTACTTGCATTTATTTCTGTTAAAGCCGTCCGTTATATATCGCTGACATTACTGTTTTTTCTTTGGGGCGTATTAGCAGCGAAGCAAATTTTATGGGCAGGAGAAACCTTAACCAGCACGACTCAGGATGTAATCGTCGAGATTACCGCCACTGATGGTATGACCACTCATTATGGCCAAATTACCCGTCTCCAGGGACGGCTGCTATTCCCGTCGCCAGGCATCACACTGTATGGCGAATATTTGCCGCAAGCGGTTTGTGCCGGGCAGCAGTGGGCAATGAAGCTCAAAGTACGTGCGGTTCACGGTCAACTTAATGACGGCGGTTTTGACAGCCAACGTTCTGCTGTTGCCCAGCACCAGCCGCTAACCGGGCACATTCTTCAGGCGAGTGTCATCGAACCGGGTTGTCGTCTGCGAGCGCAATATCTGGCGTCGTTACAAATGGCTCTGCAACCCTATCCGTGGAACGCGGTCATTCTTGGTTTAGGTATGGGCGAACGGTTATCTGTGCCTAAAGAAATCAAAAATATTATGCGCAATACCGGTACGGCGCATTTGATGGCGATATCGGGCTTACATATCGCCTTTGCGGCATTGCTAGCAGCGGGGCTAATTCGCGGTGGGCAAATTTTTCTTCCTTCGCGTTGGATTTACTGGCAGATGCCATTGATTGGCGGAATTTGCTGTGCTGCTTTTTATGCCTGGCTGACCGGAATGCAGCCGCCAGCACTGCGTACTGTAGTGGCGCTCGCGACCTGGGGAATGCTTAAGTTGAGCGGGAGGCAATGGAGCAGTTGGGATGTATGGATATGCTGTCTGGCGGCAATTTTACTGATGGATCCCGTTGCTATTCTTTCGCAAAGCTTGTGGCTCTCTGCCGCTGCAGTGGCAGCGCTAATTTTCTGGTATCAGTGGTTTCCCTGTCCTGTCTGGTCGCTGCCGCCCACCTTGCGCACAGCCGTTTCACTCATCCATCTGCAGTTGGGAATAACGCTCCTGTTACTACCAATACAAATCGTCATGTTTCACGGTATTAGTCTGACCTCATTTCTGGCGAATTTGTTTGCAATTCCCTTGGTGACATTTATTTCGGTCCCATTGATCCTTGCCGCGATGATTGTGCATTTAAGCGGACCGATCATCGTGGAACAGTGGCTTTGGCTTATTGCTGACCGTTCGTTAGCCTTACTCTTTTGGGCGTTAAAAAATTTACCCGAAGGATGGATCAATATTGCTGAACGCTGGCAATGGCTGTCATTTTCTCCGTGGCTATTGTTGATTATATGGCGATTCAACGCATGGAGGACGCTGCCTGCGGTGTGTCTGGCTGGAGGAATTATGATGTGCTGGCCGCTATGGCAAAAACCCCGGCCTGATGAATGGCAGGTGTACATGCTTGATGTCGGGCAAGGGCTGGCAATGGTGATAGCCAGAAATGGCAAAGCGATTCTCTATGACACGGGACTGGCCTGGCCGGAGGGGGATAGTGGGCAACAACTGATAATCCCCTGGCTGCGTTGGCATAATATTGAACCGGAAGGCATCATTCTTAGCCACGAGCATTTGGATCATAGGGGAGGGCTGGACTCAATATTGCATACCTGGCCGACGTTATGGGTCAGAAGCCCATTAAACTGGGAGCATCACCAGCCCTGTGCACGTGGTGAAGCGTGGCAATGGCAAGGATTGCGCTTTAGTGCTCATTGGCCCTTGCCTGGTAGTGATGACAAAGGAAATAACCATTCCTGCGTGGTTAAGATTGATGATGGAACATATAGCATTCTTTTGACTGGCGATATTGAAGCACCGGCTGAACAAAAAATGCTAAGTCGTTACTGGACGCAGTTGCAGGCAACATTACTCCAGGTGCCTCATCACGGCAGTAATACGTCATCATCATTGCCATTCATTCAACGAGTGAATGGCAAAGTGGCGCTGGCGTCAGCATCACGCTATAACGCATGGCGATTGCCTTCGAACAAAGTTAAGCATCGCTATCAACAACAGGGTTATCAATGGCTGGATACCCCACATCAGGGGCAAATAACAGTCAATTTTTCTGCGCGAGGTTGGAGAGTAAGCAGCCTAAGGGAACAAATTTTACCTCGTTGGTATCATCAGTGGTTTGGCGTGTCAGTGGATAACGGGTAGAATATGCGGCTATTTCAACAAATGCTGGTTTTTTGAATGCATAACGACAAAGATCTCTCTACGTGGCAGACATTCCGCCGACTGTGGCCAACCATTGCGCCCTTTAAAGCGGGTCTGATCGTGGCGGGCGTAGCGTTAATCCTCAACGCAGCCAGCGATACCTTCATGTTATCGCTCCTTAAGCCACTTCTTGATGATGGCTTTGGTAAAACAGATCGCTCCGTGCTGATGTGGATGCCGCTGGTGGTTATTGGTCTGATGATTTTACGTGGTATCACCAGCTATATCTCCAGCTACTGCATCTCCTGGGTATCGGGCAAAGTGGTAATGACCATGCGTCGCCGTCTGTTTGGCCATATGATGGGAATGCCGGTGTCATTTTTTGACAAACAGTCAACCGGAACACTGTTGTCACGTATCACATATGATTCCGAACAGGTTGCTTCGTCATCTTCTGGTGCGCTGATTACAGTGGTGCGTGAAGGCGCATCCATTATTGGCCTGTTCGCCATGATGTTCTATTACAGCTGGCAGCTGTCAATTATTTTGATTGTGCTGGCGCCGATTGTCTCGATTGCAATCCGTATTGTTTCTAAGCGTTTCCGCAGCATTAGTAAGAACATGCAGAACACCATGGGGCAGGTGACTACCAGTGCGGAACAGATGCTGAAAGGCCACAAAGAGGTGTTGATTTTTGGTGGTCAGGAAGTAGAAACGAAGCGTTTTGATAAAGTCAGCAACAAGATGCGTCTGCAGGGGATGAAGATGGTATCTGCATCGTCTATCTCTGATCCGATCATTCAGCTGATCGCCTCTTTGGCGCTGGCCTTTGTTCTGTATGCGGCAAGCTTCCCAAGCGTCATGGATAGCCTGACTGCCGGTACGATTACCGTCGTTTTCTCTTCGATGATTGCGTTAATGCGTCCGCTGAAATCGTTGACCAACGTTAACGCTCAGTTCCAGCGCGGTATGGCCGCTTGTCAGACGTTGTTCACCATTCTGGATAGTGAACAAGAGAAAGACGAAGGTAAACGAGAGATTGAACGTGCCACCGGCGATGTGGAATTCCGCAACGTTACCTTTACCTATCCTGGGCGTGATGTTCCTGCGTTGCGTAATATCAACCTGAAAATTCCGGCAGGGAAAACAGTCGCGCTGGTCGGGCGTTCTGGGTCGGGTAAGTCGACTATCGCCAGCCTGATTACCCGTTTTTACGATATTGAGGAAGGCGAGATCCTGATGGATGGTCACGATCTGCGCGAATATACTCTGACATCGTTACGTAATCAGGTTGCGCTGGTGTCGCAGAATGTTCATCTGTTTAACGATACGGTTGCCAACAACATTGCTTATGCGCGTACTGAACAGTATAGCCGTGAGCAAATTGAAGAAGCGGCGCGTATGGCCTATGCCATGGACTTTATTAATAAGATGGATAAAGGTCTTGATACGGTAATTGGTGAAAATGGTGTGTTGCTCTCCGGTGGTCAGCGTCAGCGTATTGCCATCGCCCGGGCTTTGTTGCGTGACAGCCCGATATTGATTCTTGATGAAGCCACTTCGGCGTTGGATACCGAATCAGAACGTGCAATTCAGGCGGCGTTGGATGAGCTGCAGAAAAACCGTACTTCATTAGTGATTGCCCACCGCTTGTCTACCATCGAGAAAGCAGACGAAATCGTGGTCGTTGAGGACGGGGTTATTGTGGAGCGTGGTACGCACAACGATTTGCTGGAGCACCGTGGCGTCTACGCGCAACTTCACAAAATGCAGTTTGGCCAATGATCGAAAAAATCTGGTCTGGTGAATCTCCTCTGTGGCGGCTGTTGCTGCCACTCTCCTGGCTGTATGGCCTGGTGAGTGGCGCTATCCGCCTTTGCTATAAATTAAAACTGAAACGCGCCTGGCGCGCTCCGGTGCCTGTGGTCGTGGTTGGAAACCTGACTGCAGGCGGCAACGGAAAAACGCCGGTTGTTATCTGGCTGGTGGAACAACTGCAACAACGTGGTATTCATGTTGGTGTCGTGTCCCGCGGTTATGGTGGTAAAGCTGAGTCGTATCCGTTGTTGCTGTCGGCAGATACTACCACCACACAGGCAGGCGATGAACCTGTACTGATTTATCAGCGTACTGGTGCGCCCGTTGCGGTTTCTCCTGTACGTTCTGATGCGGTAAAAGCGATTCTGGCGCAACATCCCGATGTGCAAATTATCGTGACTGACGACGGTTTACAGCATTATCGTCTGGCGCGAGATGTGGAAATTGTCGTTATTGACGGCGTGCGTCGCTTTGGTAATGGTTGGTGGTTGCCTGCGGGGCCAATGCGTGAGCGAGCCAGTCGCTTAAAATCGGTTGATGCGGTTATTGTCAACGGTGGCGTACCGCGCAGTGGTGAAATTCCAATGTATCTTATACCCGGTCAGGCGATAAATTTGCGTACCGGTGCTCGTAGTGATGTCGCACAACTGGAACATGTGGTGGCGATGGCTGGAATTGGTCACCCACCGCGCTTTTTCGCTACGCTGAAGATGTGCGGGGTTCAACCGGAGAAATGTGTCGCGCTGGCCGATCATCAGTTCCTTGATCATGCGGGGGTTAGTGCGTTGTTAAGCGCCGGGCAGACGCTGGTCATGACGGAAAAAGATGCGGTGAAATGCCGTGCTTTTGCGGAAGATAACTGGTGGTATTTGCCCGTTGATGCGCGGCTTACGGGCGATGAACCAGACGAACTGCTCGCGCAACTTTCTTCGCTGGCTTCTGGCAACTAATTTCGCCACGGCAGCGTTCAATTGATGGAGCCATGAATGTCGCTGCCGCACCTTTCCCTTACCGATGCACGTAATCTGCACCTCGCCGCGCAAGGCTTGTTAACAAAATCCCGCTGCCGTGCGTTGCCGGGGGATATCCTGGCGACTATTTCTCGCATGTCTCTGTTGCAAATCGACACCATAAATATCGTGGCGCGTAGTCCCTATCTGGTGCTTTTCAGCCGTCTGGGGCGTTATCCCCCGCAGTGGTTGGATGAGTCGCTGGTACGTGGTGAATTAATGGAATACTGGGCGCATGAAGCCTGCTTTATGCCGCGTAGCGATTTCCATCTCATTCGCCATCGAATGTTGGCGCCTGAGAAAATGGGTTGGAAATACAAAGACACCTGGATGCAGGAACATGTGGCAGAAATAGAACAGCTAATTCAGCACATTCAGGATAACGGACCGGTTCGCTCAGCCGATTTTGAACATCCGCGTACAGGAGCGAGCGGCTGGTGGGAGTGGAAGCCGCATAAACGGCATCTGGAAGGACTATTTACCGCCGGGAAGGTGATGGTGGTTGAACGGCGCAATTTCCAGCGTGTCTATGATTTAACCCATCGCGTCATGCCGCATTGGGATGACGAACGTGATCTTATTTCGCAAGCGGAAGCTGAAATTGCCATGCTGGATAATAGTGCGCGTAGTCTGGGAATCTTTCGAGAACAGTGGCTGGTCGATTACTATCGCCTGAAGCGCCCGGCGTTGGGGAATTGGCGCGATATGCGGGCTGAACAGCGGCAAATCATTGCTGTGCATGTTGAAAAGTTGGGAAATCTTTGGCTGCATGCCGATTTATTGCCGCTGCTGGAACGCGCGCTCGCAGGAAATCTCATTGCAACGCACAGCGTGGTGTTGTCCCCTTTTGATCCTGTTGTCTGGGATCGCAAACGCGCAGAGCAACTCTTTGATTTTAGCTATCGGCTCGAGTGCTACACGCCAGCACCCAAACGTCAGTATGGCTATTTCGTTCTACCGTTATTACACCGTGGGCAATTAGTCGGGCGAATGGATGCCAAAATGCATCGCCAGGCGGGTGTTCTTGAAATTATCTCCCTCTGGTTACAGGATGACATCAAACAGACGGCTCCCCTTCAAAAAGGACTGCGCCAGGCGATTACTGATTTCGCTAGCTGGCAGCAGGCGACGCGGGTGACATTAGGACGCTGTCCACAAGGTCTCTTTACCGATTGCCGTACAGGCTGGGAAATAGCCCCCTACGTATAAATGATTATGATAAGATTTATGCATTCATAACCCGATCCATCAGGAGGAACTATGGATCATCGTCTGCTTGAAATCATTGCCTGTCCGGTTTGCAACGGCAAACTTTGGTATAACCAGGAAAAACAAGAACTGATTTGCAAACTGGACAACCTGGCTTTCCCGCTGCGCGATGGCATTCCAGTGCTACTGGAAACGGAAGCCCGTGTGCTGACTGCTGATGAGAGTAAATCATGAGTTTTGTTGTCATTATTCCTGCTCGTTACTCTTCTACGCGCTTGCCCGGTAAACCGCTTGTTGATATCAACGGCAAGTCCATGATTGTTCATGTGCTTGAGCGCGCCCGAGAATCGGGCGCTGAGCGCATCATTGTTGCAACCGATCATGAAGATGTCGCTCGCGCCGTTGAAGCCGCGGGGGGGGAAGTATGCATGACGCGAGCCGATCATCAGTCAGGCACTGAGCGTCTGGCGGAAGTTGTCGAAAAATGTGCGTTTAGCGACGACACGATCATCGTGAATGTACAGGGTGATGAACCCATGATCCCCGCGACAATCATTCGTCAGGTTGCCGATAACCTCGCCCTGCGTCAGGTGGGAATGGCGACTCTGGCGGTGCCTATTCACAGCGCGGAAGAAGCCTTTAACCCAAATGCGGTGAAAGTGGTTCTCGATGCCGAAGGTTATGCACTGTACTTTTCGCGTGCCACCATTCCGTGGGATCGTGACCGTTTCGCAAAAAGTCAGCAAACCGTTGGCGATTATTTCCTGCGTCATTTGGGGATTTATGGCTACCGCGCGGGCTTTATTCGTCGTTATGTTAACTGGCAACCGAGCCCGTTAGAACACATCGAAATGCTGGAGCAACTTCGCGTCCTGTGGTACGGCGAAAAAATCCACGTTGCTGTAGCCCAGGAAGTACCGGGAACGGGCGTCGATACTCCCGAAGATCTCGAACGCGTTCGTGCTGAAATGCGTTAACTCATTTCCAGAACACTCCTCCCAATACTGGGAGGAGTGTCGTACCGTTACGATTTTCCTCAATTTTTCTTTTCAACAATTGATCTCATTCAGGTGACATCTTTTATATTGACGCTCATTATGAAAGCAGTAGCTTTTATGAGGGTAATCTGAATGGAACAGCTGCGTGCCGAATTAAGCCATCTGCTGGGCGAAAAACTCAGTCGTATTGAGTGTGTTAATGAAAAAGCGAATACAGCATTGTGGGCTTTGTACGACAGCAAGGGAAACCCAATGCCGTTGATGGCAAGAAGCTTTAGTACTCCAGGGCAGGCCCGGCAGTTGGCATGGAAAACGACCATGTTGGCACGAAGTGGGACTGTTCGGATGCCGACAATCTATGGCGTGATGACGCATGAGGAGCATCCTGGACCTGATGTCTTGTTGCTGGAGCGAATGCGTGGCGTTTCTGTCGAAGCGCCCGCACGTACGCCAGAACGCTGGGGGCATCTAAAAGATCAAATCGTGGAAGCGCTGCTGGCCTGGCACCGTCAGGACAGTCGCGGCTGCGTCGGTCCGGTAGATAATACTCAGGAAAATTTCTGGCCTTCCTGGTATCAGCAACATGTTGAAGTGCAATGGGCGACACTCAATCAGTTCAATAATACTGGCTTAACCATGCAGGATAAACGGATCCTGTTCCGTACACGTGAATGTCTACCGGCGCTGTTTGAAGGATTTAACGATAATTGCGTGCTGATCCACGGCAATTTTTGCTTGCGCAGTATGTTGAAAGATTCCCGCAGCGATCAGTTGCTGGCGATGGTCGGGCCTGGCCTCATGCTCTGGGCGCCGCGCGAGTATGAGCTGTTTCGCTTGATGGATAATCCCCTGGCGGAAGATTTGCTCTGGAGTTATCTGCAACGCGCGCCAGTGGCAGAATCCTTCATCTGGCGGCGTTGGCTATATGTTTTATGGGATGAGGTTGCGCAACTGGTCAATACCGGGCGCTTTAACCGCAGTAACTTCGACCTGGCGGCAAAATCACTGTTGCCCTGGCTTGCCTGACGGAGCTTTTAACCATTGCCAGAGACGACCGAGCGTTTCGTAACCCACACGATCGCTATGCATCAACCAGACCGGAGACGGAATTGCTCGTTCCCATGGATTAAGCGGTGAGTCGATAGCCAACTGATTTGCCGGCGCCGGCAGTGGTTTCAGCCCTGCTTGTTGAAAAAAGATCATCGCGCGGGGTAAATGAGATGCAGAAGTCACCAGCAGGAAAGGGGCGTTGCCAATTGCCTGTTTCACCGCTGCGGCTTCTTCTTCGGTATCCTTTGGTAAATCCAGGGTGATAATTTGTTCGCGCGGGACGCCGAGCGATTGTGCAACTCTGGCTCCCACTTCCGCCGCGCTGACCGTATTGGTTTGCGCCACCCCACCGGTAAAGATTAACTTTGCGCCAGGATTGGCGCGCCACAGACGAACCCCCTCGTTCAGGCGCGGCAAACTGTTATTAATTAAATTCGAGCCTGGTGCCCACTGCGGGTTCCAGGTATAGCCGCCACCCAATACCACGATATAGTCCACTTTTTGCGAATTATTCCATGTCGGATAGGTGCTTTCTATGGGGCGCAGCAGGTAGTCGGCTATGGGCTGCAAACTGAATAAGAAAAGCGCCAGCCATCCAATGCTAATAAATATTTTTCCAGTTTTTTGAAAACGGCTAAACCAGAGTAGCGCCAGACCCACGCCGATAATTATCAGCATCAATGGAAGCGGCAGTAGCATACCGCCAATCACTTTTTTCAGTGTAAAAAGCATCCTTCCCGGTTCCTTTTTTAACCATATAGCGAGAGATCGACCGTGATATTACACCAGACGGGTTCATTCTCATCGCGGCTGTGACAAAATAGCGCCTTTATCAGAAAACGTCTTAGCCAACCGGTGGAGAAAGCAATGCAGGATCGCAACTTTGATGATATTGCGGAAAAGTTTTCCCGTAACATTTACGGCACCACCAAAGGGCAGCTTCGACAGGCTATTCTGTGGCAAGATCTCGATCGCGTACTGGCAGATATAGGTCAGCAAAAACTGCGTGTATTAGATGCCGGCGGTGGTGAAGGACAGACCGCGATCAAAATGGCTGAGCGCGGACATCAGGTCATTTTATGCGATCTCTCGGAGCAGATGATTGGTCGCGCAAAACAGGCGGCTGAGGCAAAAGGTGTGAGCGACAACATGCAATTTATACATTGCGCCGCTCAGGACGTTGCTTCACATTTGGAAACGCCCGTTGATCTGATATTGTTCCATGCGGTGCTGGAATGGGTGGCCGATCCCCGTGGCGTATTACAAACACTGTGGTCAGTGTTACGCCCGGGCGGCGTGTTGTCGTTAATGTTCTACAATGCGCATGGCTTGCTGATGCACAACATGGTTGCAGGGAATTTTGATTACGTGCAGGCGGGAATGCCGAAAAAGAAAAAACGGACGCTTTCGCCAGACTATCCACGCGATCCGGCGCAGGTTTATCTGTGGCTGGAAGAAGCTGGCTGGCAAATTACAGGTAAAACAGGCGTTCGCGTGTTTCATGATTATCTGCGTGAAAAGCACCAACAGCGCGATTGCTACGAAGCATTACTTGAATTAGAAACGCATTATTGCCGCCAGGAACCGTATATTAACCTGGGGCGTTATATTCATGTCACCGCGCGCAAACCGCAGAGCAAGGATAAAGTATGAGTGAATTTTCCCAGACAGTCCCCGAACTGGTTGCCTGGGCCAGAAAAAATGACTTCTCCATCTCGTTGCCGGTAGATCGACTCTCCTTTCTGCTGGCGGTTGCCACGCTGAACGGCGAGCGTCTGGACGGTGAGATGAGCGAAGGCGAGCTGGTGGATGCATTCCGCCATGTGAGTGATGCGTTTGAGCAAACCAGCGAAACCATCGGTGTGCGCGCCAACAACGCGATCAACGACATGGTGCGTCAACGTCTGCTGAACCGCTTTACCAGCGAACAGGCGGAAGGGAACGCCATTTACCGTCTGACGCCGCTCGGCATTGGCATTACGGATTACTACATTCGTCAGCGCGAGTTTTCTACGCTGCGTCTTTCTATGCAGTTGTCGATCGTTGCAGGCGAACTGAAGCGTGCAGCGGATGCCGCAGAAGAGGGCGGTGATGAGTTTCACTGGCATCGTAACGTTTATGCACCGCTGAAATATTCGGTGGCGGAAATTTTCGACAGTATCGACCTGACGCAACGTCTGATGGACGAACAGCAGCAGCAGGTGAAAGACGACATCGCTCAGTTGCTGAATAAAGACTGGCGAGCAGCGATTTCCAGCTGTGAATTGTTGCTTTCGGAAACCTCAGGAACGCTGCGTGAATTGCAGGATACACTGGAAGCGGCAGGCGACAAATTGCAGGCCAACCTGTTACGCATTCAGGAAGCCACCATGACCCATGATGATCTACATTTTGTCGATCGTCTGGTATTCGATCTGCAAAGCAAGCTCGATCGTATTATCAGTTGGGGCCAGCAATCCATCGACTTGTGGATCGGCTATGACCGCCACGTACATAAATTTATCCGTACTGCTATCGATATGGATAAAAACCGCGTCTTTGCCCAGCGATTGCGTCAGTCGGTACAAACCTACTTTGATGCTCCGTGGGCGCTGACTTACGCCAATGCCGATCGTCTGCTGGATATGCGTGACGAAGAGATGGCATTGCGTGACGACGAAGTGACCGGGGAACTTCCGCCAGATTTAGAGTACGAAGAGTTTAACGAGATCCGTGAGCAACTGGCGGCGATCATCGAAGAGCAGCTTGCTGTATATAAAACCAGACAAGTACCGCTGGATCTTGGTCTGGTGGTACGCGAATATCTGTCGCAGTATCCACGTGCGCGTCACTTTGATGTTGCGCGCATCGTTATTGATCAGGCGGTACGCCTCGGCGTAGCGCAAGCAGACTTCACCGGACTGCCAGCGAAATGGCAGCCGATTAATGATTACGGAGCCAAGGTACAGGCGCATGTCATCGACAAATATTGAACAAGTGATGCCGGTTAAGCTGGCGCAAGCGCTGGCGAATCCGTTATTTCCGGCGCTGGATAGCGCTTTACGTTCAGGTCGCCATATCGGCCTCGACGAACTGGACAATCATGCTTTCCTGATGGATTTTCAGGAATATCTGGAAGAGTTTTACGCGCGTTATAACGTTGAGCTTATTCGCGCGCCGGAAGGTTTCTTCTATTTGCGTCCACGTTCCACCACGTTGATCCCGCGTTCCGTGTTATCAGAGCTGGACATGATGGTCGGGAAAATCCTTTGTTATCTTTATCTTAGCCCGGAGCGGCTGGCGAACGAGGGAATCTTTACCCAGCAGGAATTGTATGACGAACTGCTCACCCTGGCCGATGAAGCGAAACTGCTGAAACTGGTAAACAACCGTTCTACCGGTTCAGACGTCGATCGCCAGAAGTTGCAGGAAAAAGTACGTTCCTCGCTTAACCGTCTGCGTCGCTTAGGTATGGTGTGGTTTATGGGGCATGACAGCAGCAAATTCCGCATTACGGAATCGGTGTTCCGTTTTGGTGCGGATGTGCGTGCTGGCGACGATCCGCGCGAGGCCCAGCGTCGCCTGATTCGCGATGGTGAAGCAATGTCGCTGGAAAATCACCTGCAACTCAATGATGAAACCGAAGAGAATCAGCCAGATAGCGGAGAGGAAGAATAATGATTGAACGCGGTAAATTTCGCTCACTGACGCTGATTAACTGGAACGGCTTTTTTGCCCGTACTTTTGACCTTGATGAGCTGGTCACGACGCTTTCCGGCGGTAACGGGGCTGGTAAATCCACCACCATGGCGGCGTTTGTTACGGTGCTGATTCCCGACCTGACCCTGCTGCATTTCCGTAACACTACGGAAGCAGGGGCCACAAGTGGTTCACGCGATAAAGGCTTGCACGGGAAGTTGAAAGCCGGGGTCTGTTATTCGATTCTCGACACCATTAATTCACGCCATCAGCGTGTACTGGTTGGTGTGCGTTTACAACAGGTCGCCGGGCGCGATCGTAAAGTCGATATCAAACCGTTTGCGATTCAGGGCTTGCCGATGTCGGTGTTGCCGACGCAACTGGTGACCGAAACCCTGAATGAACGCCAGGCGCGTGTGCTGCCGCTGAACGAGCTGAAAGAGAAGCTCGAGGCGATGGAAGGCGTGCAGTTTAAGCAGTTCAACTCCATTACCGATTACCATTCGCTGATGTTCGATCTGGGCATCATTGCGCGTCGTTTGCGCTCGGCCTCTGACCGTAGCAAATTCTACCGTCTAATCGAAGCTTCGCTGTACGGTGGTATTTCCAGCGCCATTACCCGTTCTCTGCGCGACTACCTGCTGCCGGAAAACAGCGGTGTGCGTAAAGCGTTTCAGGATATGGAAGCGGCGCTGCGTGAAAACCGTATGACGCTGGAAGCGATTCGCGTCACTCAGTCGGACCGTGACCTGTTTAAGCATCTGATTAGCGAAGCTACCAACTACGTGGCGGCAGACTACATGCGTCACGCCAACGAGCGCCGTGTTCATCTTGATAAAGCGCTGGAGTTTCGTCGTGAGCTACATATTTCGCGTCAGCAACTGGCGGCGGAGCAGTACAAACACGTCGATATGGCACGTGAACTGGCGGAACACAACGGCGCCGAAGGCGATCTGGAAGCAGATTATCAGGCTGCCAGCGATCACCTGAATCTGGTGCAGACAGCACTGCGTCAACAGGAGAAGATCGAACGCTACGAAGCGGACCTTGATGAGCTGCAGATCCGTCTGGAAGAGCAAAACGAAGTAGTAGCGGAAGCCATTGAGCGCCAGGAAGAAAACGAAGCGCGTGCAGAAGCTGCCGAGCTGGAAGTGGATGAACTGAAAAGCCAGCTTGCTGACTACCAGCAGGCGCTGGACGTCCAGCAAACGCGTGCAATTCAGTACAACCAGGCGATTGCCGCGCTTAATCGTGCCAAAGAGTTGTGTCATCTGCCGGACTTAACCGCCGACAGCGCCGCGGAATGGCTGGAAACCTTCCAGGCGAAAGAGCTGGAAGCGACCGAAAAAATGCTCTCTCTTGAGCAGAAAATGAGCATGGCGCAAACCGCGCACAGCCAGTTTGAACAGGCTTACCAATTAGTCGTAGCAATCAACGGCCCGCTGGCGCGTAACGAAGCATGGGATGTCGCTCGCGAATTGCTGCGTGAAGGGGTCGATCAGCGCCACCTGGCAGAACAGGTTCAGCCGCTGCGGATGCGCTTAAGCGAACTGGAACAGCGCCTGCGCGAGCAGCAGGAAGCCGAGCGCCTGCTGGCAGATTTCTGCAAACGTCAGGGCAAGAATTTTGATATCGACGAGCTGGAAGCCCTGCATCAGGAACTCGAAGCACGTATAGCTTCACTTTCTGATAGCGTTTCCAGTGCCCGTGAAGAGCGGATGGCGCTGCGTCAGGAACAGGAACAACTGCAGTCTCGCATTCAGAGTCTGATGCAGCGTGCGCCGGTTTGGCTGGCCGCGCAGAACAGTCTCAACCAATTGAGCGAACAGTGCGGTGAAGAATTCACCTCCAGCCAGGACGTTACCGAATATCTGCAACAGTTGCTGGAGCGCGAGCGCGAGGCCATTGTTGAACGTGATGAAGTGGGCGCGCGCAAAAACGCCGTCGATGAAGAGATCGAACGTTTAAGCCAGCCAGGTGGTTCTGAAGATCAGCGTCTGAACGCGCTGGCGGAGCGTTTTGGTGGTGTGCTGCTGTCAGAAATTTATGACGACGTTAGCCTGGAAGATGCGCCGTACTTCTCAGCGCTGTATGGCCCGTCTCGCCACGCCATTGTGGTACCGGATCTGTCGCAAGTTGCTGAACAACTGGAAGGTTTAACCGATTGCCCGGAAGATCTCTACTTGATCGAAGGGGATCCGCAGTCGTTTGATGACAGCGTGTTCAGCGTTGATGAGCTGGAAAAAGCGGTAGTGGTGAAAATCGCCGATCGCCAGTGGCGTTACTCCCGCTTCCCGGAAGTGCCGTTGTTTGGTCGTGCGGCGCGTGAAAGTCGTATCGAAAGTCTTCATGCCGAGCGTGAAGTGCTTTCCGAACGTTTCGCTACGCTCTCCTTTGATGTACAGAAAACCCAGCGTCTGCATCAGGCGTTCAGCCGCTTTATCGGCAGCCATCTGGCAGTGGCGTTTGAGTCTGACCCGGAAGCAGAAATCCGTCAACTAAACAGCCGTCGCGTCGAACTGGAGCGGGCGTTGAGTAATCATGAAAATGATAACCAGCAGCAGCGTATTCAGTTTGAGCAGGCGAAAGAGGGCGTTACGGCGCTGAACCGCATTCTGCCGCGTCTCAACCTGTTGGCTGATGACAGCCTGGCGGATCGCGTTGATGAAATCCGCGAACGTCTGGATGAAGCCCAGGAAGCCGCGCGTTTTGTTCAGCAGTTTGGCAATCAACTGGCGAAACTGGAACCGATCGTTTCGGTATTGCAGAGCGACCCGGAACAGTTCGAACAGTTAAAAGAAGATTACGCGTACTCTCAGCAGATGCAGCGAGATGCCCGTCAACAGGCGTTTGCCCTGACGGAAGTGGTGCAGCGTCGTGCGCACTTTAGCTACTCTGACTCGGCAGAAATGCTCAGCGGTAATAGCGATCTCAACGAAAAACTGCGTGAGCGTCTGGAACATGCAGAAGCAGAGCGTACTCGCGCCCGTGAAGCGCTGCGCGGTCATGCCACGCAGTTGAACCAGTACAACCAGGTGCTGGCATCACTAAAAAGTTCTTATGACACCAAAAAAGAGCTGCTTAACGATCTGCAACGCGAACTGCAGGATATTGGCGTGCGTGCCGATAGCGGTGCAGAAGAGCGTGCGCGTATTCGTCGTGATGAGCTTCACGCGCAACTGAGCAATAACCGTTCTCGTCGCAACCAACTGGAGAAAGCGCTTACTTTTTGCGAAGCGGAGATGGACAACCTGACCCGAAAACTGCGCAAGCTGGAGCGTGACTACCATGAAATGCGCGAGCAGGTGGTGACCGCCAAAGCAGGCTGGTGTGCGGTTATGCGCATGGTGAAAGATAACGGTGTTGAGCGTCGCTTACATCGTCGTGAGCTGGCTTATCTCTCTGCTGACGATCTGCGTTCCATGTCGGATAAGGCGTTGGGTGCGTTGCGTCTGGCGGTGGCGGATAATGAACATCTGCGCGACGTACTGCGGATGTCGGAAGATCCAAAACGCCCGGAACGTAAAATTCAGTTCTTTGTGGCGGTTTATCAGCATCTGCGCGAGCGTATTCGTCAGGATATTATTCGTACTGATGATCCGGTGGAAGCTATCGAGCAGATGGAGATCGAACTTAGCCGTCTGACCGAAGAGCTAACTTCCCGCGAGCAGAAACTGGCGATCAGCTCTCGCAGCGTGGCGAACATTATTCGCAAAACCATTCAGCGCGAGCAGAATCGTATTCGCATGCTTAACCAGGGCTTGCAGAGTGTATCGTTTGGTCAGGTTAACAGCGTGCGTCTCAACGTGAACGTGCGTGAAACTCACGCCATGTTGCTGGATGTGCTTTCTGAACAGCATGAACAACACCAGGATTTGTTTAACAGCAACCGTCTGACCTTCTCGGAAGCGCTGGCGAAATTGTATCAGCGTCTTAATCCGCAAATTGATATGGGCCAGCGTACGCCGCAGACTATTGGTGAAGAACTGTTGGATTACCGTAACTACCTGGAGATGGAAGTTGAGGTTAACCGTGGTTCCGATGGCTGGTTGCGAGCGGAGTCTGGCGCATTGTCGACCGGTGAGGCCATCGGTACTGGTATGTCGATTCTGGTGATGGTGGTACAGAGCTGGGAGGATGAATCACGCCGTCTGCGCGGTAAAGATATCTCTCCTTGCCGTCTACTGTTCCTTGATGAGGCAGCGCGACTGGATGCTCGTTCGATCGCCACGCTGTTTGAATTGTGTGAACGTTTGCAAATGCAGCTCATCATCGCGGCACCAGAAAATATCAGCCCGGAGAAAGGCACCACCTATAAACTGGTACGTAAAGTCTTCCAGAATACCGAACACGTTCACGTCGTCGGCCTGCGAGGCTTTGCACCGCAACTCCCTGAAACGCTTCCAGGAACTGACGAAGCGCCCTCCCAGGCGAGCTAAGATTAGGGCGGCAGCAATGCCGCCTTTTCCTTTTCGGAAAACTCCGTTTCTGCACTAAAATAATGCCGCATTACAGCGCACTTTTCTTTAAACTTCTTTACATTAGGTTAGGTAAAAACGTATCGGCGTTTATATACTGAAGGTAAGTCTGATGAGTAACAGGCTTGCTCGTCATACTTTCGTGAGTATTGGCGTTTTACAGGCAAGTCGTAAAATAACAGCCTGGCTATTCAGAGTATGATAAAAACAGGGGGCAAGGGATGTTGCTTAACATGATGTGTGGTCGTCGGCTTTCGGCAATCAGTTTATGCCTGGCCGTAACATTCGCTCCACTGTTCAGTGTGCAGGCCGATGAGCCTGAAGTGATCCCTGGTGACAGTCCAGTGACTGTTAGCGAACAGGGCGATGTACTGCCGCAGGCGCAAGCCACGGCAATAATGGCGGGGATCCAGCCGTTACCGGAAGGTGCGGTAGAAAAAGCCCGCGCGCAAATTGAATCTCTATTACCCGCAGGTTATAAGCCGGTTTATCTGAACCAGCTTCAACTGCTGTATGCCGCACGCGATATGCAGCCGATGTGGGAAAACCGCGATGCTGTTAAAGCCTTTCAACAGCAACTGGCGGAAGTGGCGATTGCCGGTTTTCAGCCGCAATTTAACAAATGGGTGGAGTTGCTGACCGATCCTGGCGTTAACGGAATGGCACGTGATGTGGTGCTTTCGGATGCGATGATGGGGTATCTCCACTTTATTGCAAATATCCCGGTTAAAGGGACTCGCTGGCTATACAGCAGTAAACCTTATGCTCTTTCAACACCTCCGCTTTCGGTGATCAACCAATGGCAGGTGGCGCTGGACAATGGTCAATTACCTACTTTTGTTGCAGGGCTGGCGCCGCAGCATCCGCAATATGCTGCGATGCATGAGTCTTTATTGGCCTTGTTAAGCGATAACAAACCGTGGCCACAGTTGACGGGAAAGGCAACACTTCGTCCTGGTCAGTGGAGTAACGACGTTCCGGCGCTACGCGAGATTTTACAACGTACTGGAATGCTGGAAGGGGGGCCGAAAATAGCTCTTCCAGGAGATGACACGCAGCCTGATGGGGCGGTTAGCCCGTCTGTCGCTGCCGTTGAAACAGCAGGAACGCAGTCGATAAACAGACAAACGACGGCCCACAGTAAACCCGCACCAGCCGTCCGCGCGGCCTATAATAGTGAACTGGTGGATGCTGTTAAACGTTTTCAGGCGTGGCAAGGATTAGGCGCGGATGGCACTATTGGTCCGGCTACGCGTGACTGGTTAAACGTCACCCCGGCTCAGCGTGCCGGGGTTCTGGCGCTCAATATCCAACGTTTACGCTTGCTACCTGCTGAGCTTTCTACTGGCATCATGGTTAATATTCCAGCCTATTCTTTGGTCTATTACCAGAACGGCAATCAGGTGCTGGACTCGCGAGTGATTGTCGGTCGCCCCGATCGCAAAACGCCAATGATGAGTAGCGCTTTAAACAACGTGGTGGTTAACCCACCGTGGAATGTGCCGCCGACTCTGGCCCGTAAAGATATTCTGCCGAAAGTGCGTAACGATCCGGGATATCTTGAAAGCCATGGTTATACGGTGATGCGCGGCTGGAACAGCAAAGAAGCAATTGATCCGTGGCAAGTTGACTGGTCAACGATCACGGCCTCGAATTTGCCGTTCCGTTTCCAGCAGGCTCCTGGCCCACGAAACTCACTGGGACGGTATAAATTCAATATGCCGAGTTCAGAGGCAATTTATTTGCATGACACGCCGAATCACAACTTGTTCAAGAGTGATACCCGCGCGTTGAGCTCTGGCTGTGTGCGGGTGAATAAAGCATCTGAACTGGCGAATATGCTGTTGCAGGATGCTGGCTGGAATGACAAACGTATTTCCGATGCGCTGAAGCAGGGCGATACCCGGTACGTTAATATCCGGCAGTCAATTCCAGTGAATCTCTACTACCTGACAGCCTTCGTTGGCGCAGACGGTCGTACCCAGTATCGAACAGATATTTACAATTATGATCTGCCTGCGCGATCCAGCTCGCAAATCGTATCGAAAGCGGAACAATTAATCAGGTAAATGAAGTAGTTCGGGAAAATCAGTTGTCGTAATAATTAGCATAATCGGGGGGAATTCTCTGCAGCCCCCGTCACTGCTGGGGTTGAGGCATCTTGACGTCTGCTTTATGGGCGGTTAAGGTGCCTCTTGTGCGCCAGAAGTGCATATAAACGATAACATTGACCTGTAGACTTGATTATCATGGACAAATTCGACGCTAATCGCCGCAAACTGCTGGCGCTTGGTGGCGTTGCACTGAGTGCCGCCATCTTGCCGACACCTGCATTTGCGACGCTCTCTACCCCACGACCGCGTATCTTGACACTTAATAATCTCCATACCGGAGAGTCAATTAAAGCGGAGTTTTTCGATGGCAGAGGCTATATTCAGGAAGAATTGGCTAAACTAAACCATTTTTTCCGTGATTTCCGCGCGAACAAAATAAAGTCCATCGACCCTGGATTATTCGACCAGTTATATCGCCTACAAGGTCTGCTGGGCACCCGCAAACCGGTGCAACTGATTTCTGGTTATCGCTCCATTGATACCAATAATGAATTACGCGCTCATAGCCGTGGGGTAGCGAAGAAAAGCTATCACACTAAAGGCCAGGCAATGGATTTTCATATTGAAGGTATCGCATTAAGCAATATTCGCAAAGCCGCGTTATCTATGCGCGCAGGTGGTGTAGGATATTACCCACGCAGTAACTTTGTGCATATTGATACCGGGCCAGCACGGCACTGGTAACAATCGCTTAACGAAACAGGGGCAGTATGAATTATCGTATTATTCCGGTCACCGCATTCTCCCAGAACTGTTCATTGATCTGGTGTGAGCAAACTCGCCTGGCTGCGCTGGTCGATCCTGGCGGCGATGCAGAAAAAATCAAACGGGAAGTGGATGCCAGTGGTTTGACGCTAATGCAAATTCTGTTGACGCATGGTCATCTGGATCACGTTGGCGCCGCGGCGGAACTGGCGCAACATTATGGCGTGCCGGTACTTGGCCCGGAAAAAGAAGATGAGTTCTGGCTACAGGGCTTGCCGGCACAAAGCCGCATGTTTGGTCTGGATGAGTGTCAGCCACTGACGCCGGATCATTGGCTGAGCGAAGGCGATACCATCAGTATCGGGAATGTAACTTTACAGGTGTTACATTGTCCGGGGCACACGCCGGGCCACGTGGTTTTCTTTGATAATCAGTCAAAACTTCTGATTTCTGGCGACGTACTTTTCAAAGGTGGAGTGGGGCGCAGTGATTTCCCGCGTGGCGATCACAAGCAACTAATTTCCTCTATTAAAGATAAACTGCTGCCGCTTGGCGATGACGTGACTTTTATTCCAGGACATGGACCATTATCCACTCTCGGTTACGAGCGGTTGCATAATCCCTTCCTGCAAGATGAAATGCCCGTCTGGTAAAGACGCATAGAAAAGCCCGCTTTCGAAGCGAGCCTGGACTTCTGGCAACGTGCGTTTTGTTTATGCCGGATGCGGCGCGAGCGCCTTATCCGGCCTACAAAATCGTGCAAATTCAAAATATTGCAGGGAACGCGTAGGCCTGATAAGCGTAGCGCATCAGGCAATGTTGCGTTTGTCATCAGTCTCAGCCCGCTTTCACGGGCTTCATTGTTTTTAACGCTTTACAGTACAGCCACAATCGCTTCGCACAACGGTGCCATGTTATCTGGCGTCATCCCGGCCACGTTCACGCGACCAGAAGCAACCGCATACACGCCAAACTCTTCACGCAGACGCAATACCTGCTCTTTAGTCAGACCGCTAAAGGAGAACATGCCATTCTGTTTGGTGATAAAGCTGAAGTCGCGGTTTGCGCCTTTCTCTTGCAACGTGTTGACGAACAACTGGCGCATACGCTGAATACGCTGGCGCATATCGGTCAACTCTTGTTCCCAAATAGCACGCAAAGCGTCGTTACTCAGGATGGCGGCAACGACAGAAGCGCCGTGCGCTGGTGGGTTAGAGTAGTTAGCGCGAATCGCCGCTTTCATCTGGCTGAATGCGCGATCGACCGTTTCACTATCCGCAGCAACCAGGGTGCAGGCGCCAACGCGTTCATTGTACAAACCAAAGTTTTTTGAGTAGGAGCTGGCGACAATCAGCTCTTTATGTAGAGCTGCAAAAGCGCGCAAGCCTTCAGCATCTTCTTCCAGACCACGAGCAAACCCCTGGTAAGCGAAGTCAAACAGTGGCAACCAACCTTTCTCAACGGAAAGTTGTGCCAGTGTTTGCCATTGTTCTAACGTAGGGTCGATGCCGGTTGGGTTATGGCAGCAGCCGTGGAACAGGACCACGTCGCCAGCCTGAGCTTCGTTCAGGCTGTTAATTAGGGCGTCGAAGTCCAGAGTGTGGTTTTCCGCATCGTAGTAAGCGTATTCACGTACTTCCAGACCCGCAGCGTTAAAGACGCTCTTATGGTTCGGCCAGCTTGGGTTGCTTACCCATACACGCTTAACGCTGGTATTTTTCGCCAGGAAATCAGCGGCCACGCGTAGCGCGCCAGTACCCCCCGGGGTCTGGGCTGTGCGAGCACGTTTGTCGTTGATCAGGGCGCTACCTTTACCAAACAGCAGTTCCTGGGTGCAGCGACCAAATTCAGGGATACCGTCAATGCCGAGGTAGTTTTTGGTGGTTTCATTTTCGAGCAGATACTGTTCAGCTTTTTTTACGCTGGTTAGTACCGGGGTTTTACCCGTTTCATCTTTATAAACACCAATCCCGAGGTTAATTTTGCCGGGACGTTCATCGGCACGAAATAGATCAGCCAGGCCCAGAATCGGGTCGGCAGGAGCGGCAGTTATGTTCTCAAACATGACGAGGTTCCATTATGGTTACAGAAGGGAAGTCCGCTATCAGGGTAACGGGAGATTTACAAAATTCCAACTATTACTGGTGAAAACGCAGGCTGTTTTTGCAAGACGTGAGATTGCTCTGGAAGGCATAAAAAAACAGGACCAACGTCCTGTTTTTTAGGCATTTAACAAAGAGGTGTGCTATTAGAACTGGTAAACAATACCGACAGCAACAGTATCATCGGAACCGACACCCAGTTTGTTGTCAGAATCGATTTGGTTAATTGCGTAGTCAACGTAGGTGGACATATTTTTGTTGAAGTAGTAGGTTGCGCCAACTTCAACGTAGTTCACCAGATCAACATCGCCGATACCTTCTACATCTTTCGCTTTAGATTTGGTATAAGCGATGGACGGGCGCAGACCAAAGTCGAACTGGTATTGTGCAACTAACAGAATATCTTGCGTCTTGTTAGCAAAACCGCCTTTGATAGGGGTTGCGTTACGAGTTTCGCCGTAGTTAGCCGCCAGGTAGACGTTGTTTGCATCATACTTCAGACCAGTTGCCCACTGCTCTGCCTTTTTACCCTGGCCAAGAGGCTGAGCTTCCTGCAAGTTGGTACGGTCAGCAGCACCATACGCTCCCACGATACCAAATCCTTCGTATTCATAGCTGATGGAGCCGCCTACACCGTCACCGTTAGAACGTCTTGCGGTATCGCGCTCGTTTTTGCCCAGGTATTGAACAGCGAAGTTCAGACCATCAACCAGACCAAAGAAGTTGGAGTTACGGTAGGTTGCAACGCCGCCTACGCGACCCACGAAGAAGTCATCGCTGTATGCAGTGTCACCACCGAATTCTGGCAGCATATCGGTGTAGCCCAGTGCATCATAAACCACACCGTAGTTACGACCGTAATCAATAGAACCAACGTCAGCGAATTTCAGACCAGCAAACGCCAGACGTGTTTTGTTGCCATTCTGAGCATCGCTACCTTCTGAGTTGTTACCCTGGAAATTATATTCCCACTGACCATAACCGGTCAGATCGGAATTGATTTGAGTTTCCCCTTTAAAACCAAGACGGGCATAGGTCATGTCGCCGTTGCCGCCGTAACTGTTTTCACCGTTACCCTTGGAAAAATAGTGCAGACCAACAGCCTTGCCGTACAGATCCAGTTTGTTGCCATCTTTGTTATAGATTTCTGCAGCGTTTGCAGTACCCGCTACTAACAGAGCAGGCACGATCACTGCCAGAATATTGCGCTTCATCATTATTTATTACCCTCATGGTTTTTTTATGACACCTGCCACTGCCGCCAATAAGTTTCGTCAATAAAAATTTACGGAACTATTGATGAAAGTTTGGTGTCTTTATGTGTCTGCAGGCATCTTTCCATTCAAACTAACGTTTCGCTACCGTGAAAGTGCTACAAATATAAAGATGTGGTTACAAAAAGAAAAAACATGTAACTAAAGGTAAAATTTAAGGAACTTTGTGAACACCATCATATTTCTATAGGAGAGTGATGGTATTTACAGTAATTGGTATTTATTTATATGATTTTATTGTGTTTTTTGTAGGTGAAATGAAATTTTCTTTCTGATGATATCTTTCTGTGATGCTGATGAAATACACGTTCAGACATCTGGAGTGCCAAATAAAAGTATAAAAATTGTGCTATCAGATAAGAAATTACTAATCCGCAATAAGAATGTGGGTTGTTTTCTGTGCGAAAATGTTGCGAAGTAATATTCCGTAACAGGAAGGTGTTTTTGGAAAGGTTGTAAATAGATTGCTTGACTTAACACACAGATAATTTGACAGAAGAAAATAAAAAAAGAGCCAGCAAGCGCTGGCTCCAGGAAAGGCTTAATTAGAAACTGGCGTTACGCGGAGTACGCGGGAACGGAATAACGTCACGCACGTTCTGTACGCCAGTTACGTAGGCAATCAGACGTTCAAAGCCAAGGCCGAAACCGGAATGCGGAACAGTACCGTAGCGACGCAGATCGCGATACCACCAGTAATCTTCCTTCTTCAGGCCCATCTCCAGCATACGCTCGTCCAGCACGTCCAGACGTTCTTCACGCTGGGAACCGCCGATGATTTCACCGATGCCCGGCGCCAGAACGTCCATTGCCGCAACGGTTTTACCGTCTTCGTTAAGGCGCATGTAGAACGCTTTAATATCTTTCGGATAGTTTTTCACAACAACCGGTGCTTTAAAGTGCTCTTCAGCCAGATAACGTTCATGCTCGGAAGAGAGGTCAACGCCCCAGTAAACCGGGTTTTCAAATTTCTTACCGCAGTTTTCGAGGATGGTTACCGCGTCGGTGTAATCAACCTGAGCGAAGTCAGCTTCAATGAAGCGCTCCAGACGTGAAATTGCATCTTTATCTACGCGTTCAGCGAAGAATTTCATGTCGTCAGCACGTTCTTCAAGAACGGCTTTAAAGACATATTTCAGCATCGCTTCTGCCAGACCGGCGATATCGTTCAGGTTAGCAAACGCCACTTCTGGCTCCAGCATCCAGAATTCCGCCAGATGGCGGCTGGTGTTGGAGTTTTCAGCACGGAAGGTCGGGCCAAAGGTATAGATTTTGGACAGCGCACAGGCATAGGTTTCGCCGTTCAACTGGCCGGATACGGTCAGGAAGGACTCTTTGCCGAAGAAATCTTTGTCGAAATCAACTTTGCCCTGATCGTTACGCGGCAAGTTTTCCAGATCCAGCGTTGATACGCGGAACATTTCGCCAGCGCCTTCGGTATCGGACGCAGTAATCAGCGGAGTCGAAACCCAGAAAAAACCCTGTTCGTTAAAGAAGCGATGAAGCGCTTGTGCCAGCGTGTGGCGAACGCGCGCTACGGCGCCGATCAGGTTGGTACGTGGACGCAGGTGCGCCACTTCACGCAGATATTCAATGCTGTGGCGTTTTGCCGCCATCGGGTAAGTGTCAGGATCTTCAACCCAACCAGCCACTTCAACGCTGCTGACCTGGATTTCAAATTGTTGTCCCTGGCCCGGCGACGCCACGACTTTACCCGTTACAATGACCGAGCAGCCGGTGGTCAGACGCAGCACGTCTTCATTGTAATTGGGCAGAGAATTATTGATGACAGCCTGTACAGGATCAAAGCAGGAACCGTCATAAACGGCGAGGAAGGAGATGCCAGCTTTTGAATCTCGGCGGGTACGCACCCATCCGCGCACGGTGACTTCGCTGTCAACGGCTACGCGGCCCTGGAGTACGTCGGCTACAGGCACAACGCTCATAATATTCTCTCTGTTAATAGTCGGAAAAAATAAACACTTGTCCACCCGTAAATGGGGGGATACCTATGTTACCTGGCATCTGCAATCAGACAAGCAGAATTCGCAGATGGGACAAAAGATTTCGGAATTAAAGGTAAAAAAAGGGAGCCGAATAGCTCCCTGATGATATTAACTGGCTTTTTTAATATGCGGAAGGTCAAACGCTTTGCGCAGTGCGCGGACAAACGCTTTGTCATGGCAGATAGTTTTGCCAGGGCTGTCAGAAAGTTTCGCCACCGGTTTACCATTACACTCCACCAGCTTAATCACGATGTTCAGTGGTTTTACCTGTGGAATGTCGCAGGTAAGACGTGTCCCGATGCCAAAACTCAGTTGCACGCGGGATGCGAAGTGGCGATACAGTTCGACCGCTTTGCGTAAATCGAGATTGTCAGAGAAAACCAACGTTTTGCTCTGCGGATCAATCCCCAGCTTCTCATAATGAGCGATAGCTTTTTCGCCCCATTCCAGCGGATCGCCAGAATCATGACGCAGCCCCTGGTAACGACTGGCAAATTCCACGCCGAAATCACGTAAGAATGCATCCATGGTAATGCAATCGGTTAATGCAATGCCAAGTTGATTGGGATATTCCTCCAGCCAGGCAGCGAGCGCGGCGCGCTGACTGTTGGCAAGATCCAGGCTGATTTGCTGATGTGCCTGGAACCATTCATGAGCCTGTGTTCCCATTGGCGTCAGGGAAAGGCGGCGCGCCAGATCATAGTTGCTGGTGCCAACAAACCAGGATTCCTGTTGCAGACGTTTAACGATAGCTTCCTGGACTTCGCGCGAAAAACGACGGCGAGTGCCGAAATCCATCAGATGAAAGCGTGACATATCGAGATCGGCGGTTAATGCCGAGAAATCGACTAATTTGCTTTCCAGTGTGTCGAGAGCTTGCGCGACGTCGACCTGCGGTGAGCGATAGCGGTGCACCAGTTCGCTGATTACCGCCAACAACGGAACCTCCCAGAGGATAACTTCACGCCATGGGCCGGTTAAGCGAATATTCAGTTTACCGTTATCGTTGGTGACAGTGACCTGTTCCGGGTTAAAACGGAAATCACGCAACCAGTTGAGATAATCGGTCTTAAAGAAAGGCAGTGCTGAGAGCCACAGGTATTCATCATCCTGCAGGCGCAGGTGTTGCATCGCCTGAACCTGTTCACGAATAGCATCGGCATAAATACCCAGCAAATCGTCACCACGGCAACGAAACTCCGCCGCGACATGCACATCGTAGTAGTGATGAAACACGGCTTGCTGCATATGCAACTTATAAGCATCTGTATCCAGCAACGAGTGCAGAACAGGAGAAGCGAATTGTGTCATAGGTGCGCAGTAGCGTCCTCGTACGGGAGCGTTTAGTACAATAAACATCATCAGGAACTGCTGGAGTATACCTTGTTTCGCAATTTATTGAACCCTGATCACACCATATGCCACCTTTATGGTCGAGGGCATTTTGTGCCACATGTTATAGATATGTAGCAAAAAGAGTGTTTGTGTCTGAAAAGATGATGATTCTGCATAGCGGGATTTACGCAACAGGAATAGACTGAACACCGGATTCTATAAAAGATGCGAAAGGTTCTTTATGACTCAACAGCCACAAGCCAAATACCGTCACGATTATCGTGCGCCGGATTACCAGATTACTGATATTGACTTGACCTTTGACCTGGATGCTGAAAAGACGGTGGTTACCGCTGTCAGCCAGGCTGTCCGTCATGGCGCATCTGATGCTCCGCTTCGTCTTGACGGTGAAGACCTTAAACTGGTTTCTGTTCATATTAATGATGAGCCGTGGACCGCCTGGCGAGAAGAAGAGGGCGTTCTGATCATTAATCAATTGCCGGAACGTTTTACGCTCAAAATTGTTAATGAAATTAGCCCTGCGGCAAACACTGCGCTGGAAGGGCTTTATCAATCGGGCGATGCGCTTTGTACTCAGTGTGAAGCCGAAGGATTCCGCCATATTACGTACTATCTCGATCGCCCGGACGTGCTGGCGCGCTTTACTACCAAAATTATTGCCGATAAAACCAAATACCCGTTCCTGCTTTCCAATGGTAACCGTGTTGCGCAGGGTGAGCTGGAAAACGGGCGTCACTGGGTGCAGTGGCAAGATCCATTCCCGAAACCGTGCTACCTGTTTGCGTTGGTGGCTGGCGATTTTGATGTACTGCGCGACACCTTCACCACTCGCTCTGGTCGCGAAGTCGCGTTGGAGTTGTATGTCGATCGCGGTAACCTGGACCGTGCGCCGTGGGCGATGACTTCGTTGAAAAACTCCATGAAATGGGATGAAGAGCGCTTCGGTCTGGAGTATGACCTCGACATCTATATGATTGTTGCGGTGGACTTCTTCAACATGGGCGCGATGGAGAATAAAGGTCTGAATATCTTTAACTCCAAATATGTGCTGGCGCGTACCGACACTGCCACCGATAAAGATTACCTTGATATTGAACGCGTTATCGGCCACGAATATTTCCACAACTGGACCGGTAACCGTGTGACTTGCCGTGACTGGTTCCAGCTCAGCCTGAAAGAAGGCTTAACCGTGTTCCGCGATCAGGAATTCAGCTCTGATCTCGGTTCCCGTGCGGTTAACCGCATTAATAATGTGCGCACCATGCGTGGATTACAGTTTGCAGAAGATGCCAGCCCAATGGCGCATCCGATCCGCCCGGACATGGTCATTGAAATGAACAACTTTTATACCCTGACCGTCTACGAGAAGGGCGCGGAAGTGATTCGTATGATCCATACTCTGCTGGGTGAAGAAAACTTCCAGAAAGGGATGCAGGTTTATTTCGAACGTCATGACGGCAGCGCGGCGACTTGTGACGACTTCGTCCAGGCGATGGAAGATGCGTCGAATGTCGATCTCTCCCATTTCCGCCGTTGGTACAGCCAGTCTGGCACGCCAATTGTTAGTGTTAAAGATGACTACAATCCAGAAACCGAACAGTACACCCTGACCATCAGTCAACGTACGCCAGCTACGCCGGATCAGGCTGAAAAACAGCCATTGCATATTCCATTCGCTATCGAACTTTATGACAACGAAGGCAAGGTGATCCCGTTGCAGAAAGGGGGGCATCCGGTCAATTCGGTACTGAATGTTACCCAGGCGGAACAGACATTTGTTTTTGATAATGTCTACTTCCAGCCAGTGCCTGCGCTGTTGTGCGAATTCTCCGCGCCGGTGAAACTGGAATATAAGTGGAGCGATCAGCAACTGACCTTCCTGATGCGTCATGCGCGTAATGATTTTTCTCGCTGGGATGCGGCACAAAGCCTGCTGGCAACCTATATCAAGTTAAACGTTGTTCGTCATCAGCAAGGGCAGCCGCTGTCTCTGCCAGCACATGTTGCCGATGCTTTCCGCGCAGTACTCCTTGATGAGCAGATTGATCCGGCGCTGGCGGCGGAGATCCTGACGCTGCCTTCCGTGAATGAAATGGCGGAACTGTTCGATATTATTGATCCAATAGCCATTGCCGAAGTACGCGAAGCACTTACCCGGACTCTGGCGACTGAACTGGCGGATGAACTGCTGGCTATTTATAACGCGAATTACCAGCGCGAGTACCGTGTTGAACATGAAGACATTGCGAAACGCGCTCTGCGTAATGCCTGCCTGCGCTTCCTTGCTTTTGGTGAAACACATCTGGCTGATGTGCTGGTGAGTAAGCAGTTCCACGAAGCGAACAATATGACCGATGTGCTGGCGGCGCTCTCGGCGGCGGTTGCTGCACAGTTGCCATGCCGCGACGCGCTGATGCAGGAGTACGATGATAAGTGGCATCACGACGGTCTGGTGATGGATAAATGGTTTATTCTGCAAGCCACCAGCCCGGCAGCGAATGTACTGGAGACAGTGCGTGGTCTGTTGCAACATCGTTCATTTACCATGAGTAACCCAAACCGCATCCGTTCGTTGATTGGCGCATTTGCGGGCAGCAACCCAGCAGCATTCCATGCCGAAGATGGCAGTGGTTATCAGTTCCTGGTGGAAATGCTTACCGACCTGAACAGCCGGAACCCACAAGTAGCTTCGCGCCTGATTGAACCGCTGATTCGCCTGAAACGTTACGATGCCAAACGTCAGGATAAAATGCGGGCGGCGCTGGAGCAGTTGAAAGGTTTGGAAAATCTCTCTGGTGATCTGTACGAGAAGATTACCAAAGCACTGGCTTGATACGAGTGAGCCAAAATGCCGGATGTGACGCTGATACGTCTTATCAGACCTGCTAATCTGTTGAAATTGCGAGTCTTTGTGGGGCAGGTAAGATGTTCACGCCGCATCCGACATATTAATCATGACGCCGGACGGGTCGTTCAGGACGTCCACGCTGCATCATCCGATGCAGCGTTTTCGATTCCAGTTCCGCTAGCGGAACTGACCCTAACATAGCGACGCACATCTCCAGCTATCTGCATCAATATTACGAATGTCCGTGCCTGGCGCCACCAGAAAGAAAAGCTTAAAAAGTATAAAAAAAGCGCAATAAGAAAACGTTTGCTATTTATTGCCGTAGGTCAATTCCCTTTTGCTCTGAACTCGCACATAATACGCCCCCGGTTTGCATACCGGGAATCCAGGAGAGTTCATGTACTACCCCTTCGTTCGTAAAGCCCTTTTTCAGCTCGATCCAGAGCGCGCCCATGAGTTTACTTTTCAGCAGTTGCGTCGTATTACCGGAACGCCGCTGGAGGCATTAATCCGGCAAAACGTTCCGGCGAAACCGGTTAGCTGCATGGGCCTGACGTTTAAAAACCCGCTTGGTCTGGCTGCTGGCCTTGATAAAGATGGCGAATGTATTGATGCGCTGGGAGCAATGGGATTTGGATCGATCGAGATCGGCACTGTCACCCCGCGTCCTCAGCCAGGTAATGATAAACCGCGTCTCTTCCGTCTGGTTGATGCTGAAGGTTTGATCAACCGCATGGGCTTTAATAATCTCGGCGTTGATAACCTCGTTGAGAATGTTAAAAAAGCCCATTACGACGGTGTTTTAGGGATTAATATCGGCAAAAATAAAGATACGCCGGTAGAACAAGGCAAAGATGACTATCTGATTTGTATGGAAAAAATCTATGCTTACGCGGGATATATCGCCATCAATATTTCATCGCCAAATACCCCAGGCTTACGTACCCTGCAATATGGTGAAGCCCTGGATGATTTATTAACTGCAATTAAAAATAAGCAAAATGATCTGCAAGCGATCCATCATAAATATGTTCCGATTGCAGTGAAGATCGCGCCGGATCTTTCTGAAGAAGAATTGATCCAGGTTGCTGATAGTTTAGTTCGTCATAATATTGATGGCGTCATTGCGACTAATACTACACTCGATCGTTCTTTAGTTCAGGGGATGAAAAATTGTGATCAAACAGGTGGGTTAAGTGGTCGTCCGTTACAATTAAAAAGCACGGAAATTATTCGCCGCTTGTCGCAGGAATTAAATGGGCGCTTACCGATCATCGGTGTGGGCGGTATTGACTCGGTAATTGCAGCTCGTGAGAAGATTGCAGCGGGTGCTTCACTGGTGCAAATTTATTCTGGTTTTATTTTTAAAGGTCCGCCGCTGATTAAAGAAATCGTTACCCATATCTAATTATTCCTTTCAATTTCTCTTTATAAGATAATCAGGGCTTTATTTTCAGCCCTGGTTGTTTTATATTCATTGCTGTTGCTTATTTAGACATTTTGTACTTTTCTTGTTGAGGTTATTAATCGAAGCGACAATGGAATATGTGGCGGTGAATTTATAGAGTAGGAGAGAGGCATATGAGAATTAAACCAGATGATAACTGGCGTTGGTATTACGATGAAGAGCATGATCGTATGATGCTTGATTTAGCCAATGGTATGCTATTTCGCTCACGTTTTGCTCGTAAAATGTTGACGCCGGATGCCTTTGCTCCTGCGGGATTTTGCGTTGATGACGCCGCGCTCTATTTTTCCTTTGAGGAAAAATGCCGCGATTTAGATTTATCCAAAGAACAAAAAGCCGAACTGGTACTCAATGCGCTAGTGGCAATTCGATATCTCAAACCACAAATGCCGAAAAGTTGGCATTTTGTTTCTCATGGGGAAATGTGGGCGCCGATGCCAGGTGATGCCGCCTGTGTCTGGTTGAGCGACACCAACGAACAAGTTAATTTACTGGTCGTTGAATCTGGTGAAAATGCTGCGCTATGTCTACTGGCGCAACCTTGCATAGTTATCGCCGGGCGAGCTATGCAACTGGGTGATGCCATCAAAATTATGAATGACAGACTAAGACCGCATATGAGTTATGACAGTCTCAGCCTTGAGCAAGCCGTTTAACTTTTCAGTTTCAGCGTAGTTTTCGGTACACAACTGCAGCAAAGAATAGTCCCATCGTCGTTCATGGCTGATTTTTTCAGTGGCGTGACTTCGCCCTCTAAAAGCTGAATGCGGCAACTTCCGCAAATGCCCGCACGGCAAGAATAAGGTATGCGAATTCCCTGATTTTCTAATTGTTCCAGCAATACCTGTTGGTTATTACCGCGAAATATTTGTCCCTGCCAGTTGATATCTACGTTTGCATCTGGTTGCTGCGTAGTAACGACAGTATCGTCTGTAGCAGCCGTGCCGTAGGTTTTTGACGGGGTAGTCGCCAGGATTTCCACCTTATCGCCAACACGAATAACGCCACTATTGCGGGCAATTAAATTCTGACCAAAATCGACATCGCCGTTATCTTGTGCGGTGCGAAAAGATTGCAGCGTTTTTAACGGTTCGCCAGCCGGGTGCTTTTGTCCTTTTTCTGGACTGATAGTCGTGAAAATACAACGGCTGCAGGGTTTCACTACATCAAATACTACGTCGCCTATCCGAATGATTTTCCAGGTATCTTCCTCCCATGCCGCTACGCCGGATACCACCAGATTCGGACGGAACTGCTCCATTTTGACGCTTGCCGGACAGCGTTGTTGAACATCGCGCAATGAGGCTTCATTAGCGAGCAGATAGGGATAGCCATCGGCAAAGGAAAGGGGAACGCTATTGTGGCGTTTTACGCGCCGCGTCATTTGTGGTCCTACCCAGCGTAGTTGAACCTCGCGGGAGAAAAATCCGCTTAACCATTTGTTGATCGCATCTGGCGCAATTCGCGCGGTAAAATGATTGCCCCACACTTCGGTTGGCGAATCCTGTATGGAGAAATCAGCAAAACGAACCCATACGCTGCTGCCATCAGGCGCGGTAAGGTGCAGGCCGTCATGTACCGGGGAAGGGGTAAAACGCACCATCTGCGGAACCTGACGGGCGGTAATAAATGTACCGTCGGGTTCTGTGACCATAAAGATGCGATCGAAGGCCAGACCGCTGACATCTGCCAGGGCATGTGTAAGACCAATGCCGCGCATCGATTTAACTGGATGAATAAAAAGCCGGGTTAATGTCGCCACGGTGCGGTCCTCAAATGAAAATAAGCCCTCAACTTTATGACATGACGCGCTTATTAGCTATAATGCGCAACAATTTTCTTAGCGCCTGTCTCATTAGGCTATTTTATTTGTCAGTTTAGCCTAGGGCAGTGCTCGAAATCCTCACGTACTTGTGTACGCTCCGGTTTCTCCGCGCTGTCCATGTCCAAACTGACTGCAACAATTACGCCTACTGCGGTAGGCTCTTAGAGTAAAAGTGACGATATGAATTCTCTGTTTGCCAGTACGGCCCGTGGGCTGGAAGAGCTGTTAAAAACTGAACTGGAAAATCTGGGGGCCGTTGAATGCCAGGTAGTTCAGGGCGGGGTCCACTTCAAGGGCGACACGCGGCTTGTTTACCAGAGCCTGATGTGGAGCCGTCTGGCCTCGCGTATTATGTTGCCGCTGGGTGAGTGTAAAGTTTACAGCGATTTAGATCTCTATCTCGGCGTGCAGGCGATCAACTGGACAGAGATGTTTAATCCTGGCGCGACCTTTGCAGTCCACTTCAGTGGTCTGAACGACACCATCCGCAACAGCCAGTATGGCGCGATGAAAGTTAAAGATGCGATCGTGGATGCATTTACCCGCAAAAATCTGCCGCGCCCAAATGTTGATCGCGATGCGCCAGATATCCGCGTGAACGTCTGGCTGCATAAAGAAACCGCCAGTATTGCTCTCGATTTAAGTGGTGATGGTTTGCACCTGCGTGGTTACCGTGATCGTGCGGGAATTGCACCGATCAAGGAAACTCTGGCGGCGGCTATTGTGATGCGTTCCGGCTGGCAGCCAGGTACACCACTGCTCGATCCGATGTGTGGTTCCGGTACGTTGCTGATTGAAGCGGCGATGCTGGCGACCGATCGCGCACCAGGCTTACATCGTGGACGTTGGGGCTTTAACGGCTGGGCGCAGCATGACGAAGCCATCTGGCAGGAAGTGAAAGCCGAAGCGCAAACTCGCGCCCGTAAAGGTCTGGCTGAGTACAATTCTCATTTTTATGGTTCCGATAGCGATGCTCGGGTGATTCAACGTGCGCGCACTAACGCCCGCCTTGCCGGGATTGGCGAACTGATCACCTTTGAGGTGAAAGATGTCGCGCAACTGACCAATCCGCTGCCGAAAGGGCCATACGGTACAGTGTTAAGCAACCCGCCATACGGGGAACGTCTGGACAGCGAACCGGCGCTGATTGCGCTGCATAGCCTGCTGGGCCGAATCATGAAAAACCAGTTCGGCGGCTGGAATCTCTCTTTGTTCAGTGCTTCGCCGGATCTGTTAAGTTGCCTGCAATTGCGCGCCGACAAACAGTACAAAGCGAAAAACGGTCCGCTGGATTGCGTGCAGAAAAATTATCACGTCGCTGAAAGCACGCCAGACAGCAAACCGGCAATGGTGGCGGAAGACTACGCCAATCGTCTGCGTAAGAACCTCAAAAAGTTCGAGAAGTGGGCGCGTCAGGAAGGGGTTGAATGTTACCGCCTGTATGACGCCGATCTACCTGAATATAACGTTGCCGTTGACCGTTATGGCGACTGGGTGGTGGTGCAAGAGTATGCGCCGCCGAAAACCATTGATGCACACAAAGCGCGTCAGCGTCTGTTCGATATTATCGCAGCAACCATTTCGGTGCTGGGGATTGCGCCAAACAAACTGGTGCTTAAAACCCGTGAACGGCAGAAGGGCAAAAATCAGTATCAAAAACTGGGCGAGAAAGGAGAGTTTCTCGAAGTTACCGAATATAACGCTCACTTGTGGGTGAACCTGACGGATTATCTTGATACCGGTCTGTTCCTCGATCACCGTATCGCCCGTCGTATGCTGGCTCAGATGAGCAAAGGCAAAGATTTCCTCAATCTGTTCTCTTATACCGGCAGCGCTACCGTGCATGCGGGATTGGGTGGCGCGCGCACCACCACCACGGTGGATATGTCGCGTACCTATCTGGAGTGGGCGGAACGCAACCTGCGTCTTAACGGCTTAACCGGACGCGCGCATCGCTTAATTCAGGCGGATTGCCTGGCGTGGTTGCGCGATGCGAAAGAGCAGTTCGATCTGATTTTTATCGATCCGCCAACTTTCTCTAACTCAAAACGAATGGAAGATGCGTTTGATGTACAGCGCGATCATCTGGTGCTGATGAAAGATTTGAAGCGTCTGCTGCGTGCAGGTGGGACTATCATGTTCTCGAACAACAAACGTGGCTTCCGCATGGATCTCGACGGTCTGGCAAAACTGGGACTGAAAGCACAAGAAATTACGCAAAAAACGCTCTCTCAGGATTTTGCCCGTAACCGCCAGATCCACAACTGCTGGCTGATTACCGCAGCCTGAAAGGAATAGTAATGTCATTAATCAGTATGCATGGCGCCTGGCTGTCGTTCAGCGACGCGCCGCTTCTCGATAACGCAGAACTGCACATCGAAGATAACGAACGTGTTTGTCTGGTGGGCCGTAATGGCGCGGGCAAATCGACGTTAATGAAGATCCTCAATCGTGAACAGGGGTTGGATGACGGGCGCATTATTTACGAGCAAGATTTAATCGTTGCTCGTCTGCAACAAGATCCGCCGCGTAACGTTGAGGGGAGCGTTTATGATTTCGTTGCCGAAGGTATTGAGGAACAAGCGGAATACCTGAAACGCTATCACGATATCTCGCAATGGGTAATGAACGACCCGAGCGAGAAGAATCTCAACGAACTGGCGAAAGTACAGGAATTGCTGGATCACCATAACCTGTGGCAACTGGAAAACCGCATCAATGAAGTGCTGGCACAGCTTGGGTTAGATCCTAACGTTGCGTTGTCGTCACTTTCTGGCGGCTGGTTGCGCAAAGCGGCATTGGGACGCGCGCTGGTGAGTAATCCGCGCGTATTGTTGCTCGATGAGCCGACTAACCATCTTGATATCGAAACCATCGACTGGCTGGAAGGGTTCCTCAAAACCTTCAATGGGACGATTATTTTCATCTCCCACGACCGTTCGTTTATCCGCAATATGGCGACGCGCATTGTCGATCTCGATCGCGGCAAACTGGTGACCTACCCGGGGAATTACGACCAGTATCTGCTGGAAAAAGAAGAAGCCCTGCGTGTGGAAGAATTACAAAATGCCGAGTTTGATCGCAAACTGGCGCAAGAAGAAGTGTGGATCCGTCAGGGGATCAAAGCACGCCGTACCCGTAATGAAGGCCGCGTGCGCGCCCTGAAAGCGATGCGCCGTGAACGTAGCCAGCGCCGTGAGGTAATGGGCACTGCTAAGATGCAGGTGGAAGAGGCCAGCCGCTCCGGTAAGATCGTTTTCGAAATGGAAGACGTTTGCTACCAGGTTGACGGCAAGCAACTGGTGAAAGATTTTTCCGCTCAGGTACAACGTGGCGACAAAATTGCGCTGATTGGCCCAAACGGCTGCGGCAAAACCACCTTGTTGAAATTGATGCTCGGGCAGCTTCAGGCAGACAGTGGACGCATTCATGTCGGCACGAAACTGGAAGTGGCTTATTTCGATCAGCATCGTGCGGAGCTTGATCCCGATAAAACGGTGATGGATAACCTCGCTGAAGGTAAACAGGAGGTGATGGTTAACGGTAAGCCGCGTCATGTACTGGGTTATTTGCAGGACTTTCTGTTCCACCCGAAACGGGCGATGACGCCAGTACGTGCGCTTTCCGGCGGGGAGCGCAACCGTCTACTGTTGGCACGTCTGTTCCTCAAGCCGAGCAACTTACTGATTCTCGACGAACCAACTAACGACCTTGATGTCGAAACGCTGGAGCTGCTTGAAGAGCTAATTGACAGCTATCAGGGTACGGTACTGCTGGTCAGCCACGATCGCCAGTTTGTTGATAACACCGTGACGGAGTGCTGGATCTTCGAAGGCGATGGGAAAATTGGTCGTTATGTCGGTGGTTATCACGACGCACGCGGTCAGCAAGAACAGCATGTGGCGCTGAAACAACCTGCGGTGAAGAAAACCGAAGAAGTTGTTGTGTCGAAAGCAGAAACTGCAAAACGTAGCAGTAGCAAACTAAGCTATAAATTGCAGCGCGAATTAGAACAGCTACCGCAACTGCTTGAGGATTTAGAAGCCAAACTGGAAGCTTTGCAGACGCAGGTGGCTGATGCCTCCTTTTTTAGCCAACCCCATGAGCATACGCAAAAAGTGCTCGCTGATATGGCTGCTGCTGAGCAGGAACTGGAGCAGGCTTTTGAACGCTGGGAGTATCTTGAAGCGTTAAAAAATGGTGGTTGATCGCTAATCAATTGATTGAACGAAAGACGGCTGACAAAGACCAAACTGCCTGATGCGCTACGCTTATCAGGTCTGGGGGAACATCGCTTTATCGCGTTTCCCCGTTCTCCTTGGGCGGATATGCAGTCGTGTCGCATTCGGCATGAGAAACGGGCATTTTGTCAGCAATCTGTAGAATAGCGCATCATTAAGGAGTACCAATGTGCGAACATCATCATGCCGCGAAGCATATTCTGTGCTCGCAGTGTGACATGCTGGTGGCTTTACCCAGCCTTGAGCATGGTCAGAAAGCGGCATGTCCCCGGTGTGGCACAACGTTAACTGTGGCATGGGATGCACCCCGACAGCGTCCCACCGCTTATGCGTTGGCTGCATTGTTCATGCTGTTGCTGTCCAACTTGTTCCCTTTTGTGAATATGAATGTTGCGGGGGTAACCAGTGAGATTACGTTACTGGAAATCCCGAACGTGTTGTTTTCTGAGAACTATGCCAGTCTCGGCACTTTCTTCCTGCTGTTTGTGCAATTGGTTCCCGCCTTTTGCCTGATTACCATTCTGCTACTGGTAAATCGCGTTGAATTACCTGTCCGCGTAAAAGAGCAACTGGCACGGGTGCTGTTTCAACTCAAAACCTGGGGAATGGCGGAGATTTTCCTCGCTGGTGTGCTGGTCAGTTTTGTCAAACTGATGGCCTACGGCAGCATTGGCGTGGGCAGCAGTTTTCTGCCCTGGTGTTTATTTTGTGTGCTGCAACTGCGCGCTTTCCAGTGTGTTGATCGTCGCTGGCTATGGGATGATATCGCTCCGATGCCAGTGCTTAATCAGCCGCTAAAAGCGGGCGTCACAGGGATACGTCAGGGGCTACGCTCTTGCTCATGTTGTACAGCCATTCTTCCTGCCGATGTTTCAGTGTGCCCACGTTGTGGCACCAAAGGCTACGTTCGGCGTAGAAATAGCCTGCAATGGACACTGGCGCTGCTTGTTACGTCGATCATGCTGTATCTCCCGGCGAATATTTTGCCCATCATGGTGACCGATTTATTAGGCTCGAAGATGCCGTCGACTATTCTCGCAGGGGTTATTTTATTGTGGAGTGAAGGTTCTTATCCCGTCGCTGCAGTTATCTTTCTGGCCAGTATTATGGTGCCGACGTTAAAGATGATTGCGATTGGCTGGTTGTGCTGGGATGCAAAAGGTCACGGCAAGCGTGACAGTGAAAGAATGCATTTGATTTACGAAGTTGTTGAGTTTGTAGGCCGCTGGTCAATGATTGACGTTTTTGTTATCGCGGTGCTCTCGGCGCTGGTGCGTATGGGAGGCTTAATGAGTATTTATCCGGCAATGGGTGCATTAATGTTTGCTTTAGTCGTCATAATGACAATGTTTTCTGCAATGACATTTGATCCGCGTTTATCGTGGGATCGTCAACCAGATCCAGAGCATGAGGAGTCCTGACAGTATGGAATCTAAGAATGGGGAAGCCAAAATCCAGAAAGTGAAGAACTGGTCTCCCGTGTGGATATTTCCTATCGTCACGGCGCTTATAGGGGCCTGGGTTCTTTTTTATCATTACAGTCATCAGGGGCCAGAAGTCACCCTGATTACCGCGAATGCGGAAGGGATAGAAGGGGGCAAGACAACCATTAAAAGCCGCAGCGTTGATGTTGGCGTGGTCGAAAGCGCTACGCTTGCTGATGATTTAACGCATGTTGAAATTAAAGCGCGCCTCAACGCCGGTATGGAAAAACTGCTGCATAAAGATACTGTCTTTTGGGTGGTGAAACCGCAAATTGGGCGTGAAGGTATTAGCGGCCTGGGTACGCTGCTCTCTGGGGTTTATATCGAACTACAACCGGGGGCGAAAGGCAGCAAAATGGACAAATATGATTTGCTTGATTCACCGCCGCTGGCGCCGCCGGATGCTAAAGGGATTCGAATCATACTCGACAGTAAAAAAGCCGGGCAACTCACTGCAGGAGATCCGGTGCTTTTTCGTGGCTACCGTGTAGGGTCGGTGGAGACCAGCACCTTTGATACGCAAAAACGTAGTATCAGTTATCAATTGTTCATCAATGCGCCTTATGACCGTTTGGTGACCAGCAACGTTCGCTTCTGGAAAGACAGCGGCATTGCGGTTGATCTTACGTCAGCGGGAATGCGCGTGGAGATGGGGTCGCTGACAACTTTGCTAAGCGGCGGCGTCAGTTTCGACGTGCCGGAAGGCCTGGAGCAGGGGCAGCCTGTCGCGCCGAAAACCGCATTCGTTTTGTATGATGATCAGAAGGGCATTCAGGATTCACTGTATACCGATCACATTGATTATCTGATGTTCTTTAAAGATTCTGTTCGCGGCTTGCAGCCGGGGGCGCCAGTGGAATTCCGTGGTATTCGCCTGGGAACAGTAAGTAAAGTGCCCTTCTTTGCGCCGAATATGCGTCAGACATTTAACGATGATTATCGTATTCCGGTGCTTGTTCGTATTGAACCTGAGCGACTGAAAATGCAGCTTGGGGAAAACAAAGATGTGGTTGAGCACCTTGGAGAGCTGTTGAAACGAGGTTTACGTGGTTCGCTGAAGACCGGAAATCTGGTCACAGGGGCATTGTATGTTGATCTCGATTTCTATCCGAATACACCAGCGATAACCGGGGTACGTGAATTCGATGGCTATCAGATCATTCCGACCGTTAGCGGCGGTCTGGCGCAAATCCAGCAACGTTTGATGGAAGCTCTGGATAAGATCAACAAGCTGCCATTGAATCCGATGATTGAGCAGGCGACCAGTACGCTGTCGGAAAGCCAGCGAACGATGAAAAATCTGCAAGCCACGCTGGATAGTATGAATAAAATCCTGGCAAGCCAGTCTATGCAGCAGTTGCCGACAGATATTCAGTCGACATTGCGTGAACTGAATCGCAGTATGCAGGGCTTCCAGCCGGGTTCTGCGGCTTACAACAAGATGGTGGCGGATATGCAGCGTCTTGATCAGGTATTGCGTGAACTGCAACCGGTGCTGAAAACGCTCAACGAGAAGAGCAACGCGCTGGTATTTGAAGCGAAGGATAAGAAAGATCCAGAGCCGAAGAGGGCGAAACAATGAAAAAATGGCTAGTGACGATAGCGGCACTATGGCTGGCCGGATGCAGCTCCGGTGAGATCAACAAAAACTACTACCAGTTACCTGTTGTACAGGGCGGTACGCAAAGTACCGCCAGCCAGGGCAACCGACTGTTATGGGTGGAGCAGGTTGCGGTTCCTGATTATCTGGCGGGAAATGGTGTGGTGTATCAGACCAGTGATGTGAAATACGTTATTGCCAATAACAATCTGTGGGCCAGCCCGCTGGACCAACAGTTACGCAATACGCTGGTTGCCAATCTGAGCACGCAATTACCCGGTTGGGTGGTTGCTTCACAACCTCTGGGCAGCGCTCAGGATACGCTCAACGTGACGGTCACGGAGTTTAATGGTCGTTATGATGGTAAGGTTATCGTCAGCGGTGAGTGGCTGTTGAACCATCAGGGGCAACTGATAAAACGTCCATTCCGTCTGGAAGGCGTACAAAATCAGGATGGCTACGATGAAATGGTCAAAGCCCTGGCCAGTGCCTGGAATCAGGAAGCGGCGGCGATGGCGCAAGAGATTAAGCGTCTTCCCTGATTATAAAGATTTGTAAATATAACCGTCTCTGGCATGTTGCCCGAGGCGGTTTTTTTTGTTTATTTTATTGGGAAAAACTTGTTCCGCTTCACATTTTTTGTACAACCGACATGCCTGTGTAGCTCACAAATATGACAGTGGCGTGAATTTTGCGCATTGACGACAGTTATGATTCGCGGTATTGCTTAACTGTGATTGCACATTTAGTAATCACTGTTTTCTTTTCCACCAGAAACCAGTATGAGGGAAACGAGGCATGAAGAGACAAAAACGAGATCGCCTGGAACGGGCACATCAACGTGGTTATCAGGCCGGCATCGCCGGACGCTCAAAAGAAATGTGTCCCTATCAGACGCTGAATCAAAGGTCACAATGGCTGGGAGGCTGGCGAGAAGCCATGGCGGACAGGGTAGTAATGGCCTGATTCTGTCTCTTTAAAAAGAAACCTCCGCACTGCGGAGGTTTCGCCTTTTACACGCAGCCTGATTTTAATCAGAATGCAGAAGTGTCCTGGAACAGACCTACTTTCAGGTCGTTGGCTGTGTAGATCAAGCGACCATCAACCAGAACTTCACCATCGGCCAGACCCATGATCAAGCGACGGTTAACAATACGTTTAAAGTGGATACGATAGGTCACTTTTTTCGCCGTCGGCAGAACCTGACCGGTGAATTTCACTTCGCCTACGCCCAGAGCGCGGCCTTTACCTTCGCCGCCCAGCCAGCCGAGGTAGAACCCTACTAACTGCCACATGGCATCCAGGCCCAGACATCCCGGCATTACCGGATCGCCGATGAAGTGGCAGCCGAAGAACCACAGATCTGGATTGATATCCAGCTCTGCTTCAACATACCCTTTGTTGAAGTTACCGCCAGTCTCGGTCATTTTGACCACCCGGTCCATCATCAGCATGTTCGGCGCTGGCAATTGCGGGCCTTTCGCACCAAACAGTTCTCCGCGACCAGAGGCAAGAAGGTCTTCTTTCGTATAGGATTCGCGTTTATCTACCATGTTCTCTGTAAGCCTTATTTTATTGAAGCACGCAGGATAGCTAACACGTGTACGCTGAACAAGTCCGATCAGTTCGGAATAAACCCGTTCAGCCAACGTAATGGCCATGGAAAACGGTGACGTCCTTCCTGCTGCGATGCTTGCGCGATACGTTCCTGGATAGTTTGCGTCAGCGTCGTCTGGCCTTCGCCATCCCACACCAGATTTAATAATAGAGGTAGTGCATCAGTGACATCATCCACTGCCCAGATAGTGAATTTACCTTCCTCTACCGCCTTCACAAGTTCATTGTGAAGACTTAGATGGCGAACGTTAGCGGTAGGGATAATCACGCCTTGTTTACCGGTTAACTCACGCTGTTGGCAGATAGCGAAGAAACCTTCAATTTTCTCATTCAGGCCACCGACTGGCTGGGCGCGTCCAAACTGATCCACCGACCCGGTAATAGCAATGCTTTGATTGACCGGGACATCGGCGAGGGCGCTGATCAGGGCGCAGAGTTCAGCCATTGAGGCGCTGTCACCGTCCACTTCGCTATATGATTGCTCAAACGTCAGCGAGGCCGAGAAGGGAATTTGTTGTTCAAGCTGCAGTTCCGACATCAGGAATGCCTGCATGATCATCATCCCTTTAGCGTGAATATTGCCGCCGAGCTCTGCTTTCCGCTCAATATCGGTAAATTCACCGTCGCCAATGTGTACAACACAACTAATACGAGAAGGCTCGCCAAAAGCGCGCGGATGTCCCGGAAATTCAACAACTGACAGGGCATTGATCTGCCCGACGCGTTCGCCTTCGGTTTCGATCAGGATCTGCTCCTGAAGGATTTCATCTTGCATACGTTCAGCGAGGAAACCTTCGCGCCACTGTCGCTGTTGTAGCATTAAGTTTAGCTGTTCGCCGGTAAAGACATCGCCTTCACACAGGGACGCGACTTCTTTGCACTGGCGAAGGATCCACTGCAGACTAAGCGGCAGCGTTTCTTGCTCACCGGTATAGCGGGCGGCTTCGCGGATAAGCACTGGCCAGGCATCAGCACCGGGCGCAGGCAGTTGGTTATGTTTAGCGGTAAAAGCAACCCAGCGACACCACTGGTTTACTGACTCGGCATCGACAATCTGCAGGGTATCTTCAAATTCGCTATAAATGACCTGCTCAGACAGATCCGGCTCCATCGCCTGAAAATCGGCCAGCGACTCGCGCTCGCCAACCAGAATGACTTTTAGCTTCAATGGCATTGAAGGAACGGAGACGGGGAGGGGACGAGACTCATCAAACGCGACCCAATCGAAGCGTTCACGGCTGACAATGTTTTTCAGGCGCATCCACAGCAGTGGTTGTGCCAGCAGCGTGCGCAAAGAAATGATCAGAATGCCGCCATTTGCCTGATGTACCAGTCCCGGCTGTAAAGTAATGGCTCCATTAAACTGGCGCAGGCAGCCAAAGAGTTGTTCTGCCTCTACCCAATCAGCAGTGACGACTTGCGTTAATGTTGCAAAATTATCGTCAGTGCTAACGGCATTACGTAACCGGATGGTGTTGCCGGAGATCTCATAGTGACCGCCCATCAGTTGGCCAGAGTCACTTTGTAGCGCGCTTACAGCATCGGCAATGAGACTCAGGTACTCGGGCTCTTCCGGCGCCTTCGCCAGCATAAAAGAGGATGAAGCTCGAGTGTGCAGTAACTGTTCCAGCGCAAATTGCAGCCGCGGTTGAGTTTCGCTGAATAAAGGATCGTTTTCGTCAATAAAATGTGGCTGTGTAAATACTTCCTGATAACTTTCGGTATCAGGGATTAAGTCACGCCATGCAAGTTTCGTAATGGTCAAAGTTGATGTTTTTTAGTCTGTTGTCAAAGGTGCGATTATACCGTAACCGGCACTGCAGCACACGTAGAAAGCGTCGACAAAAGTCTTTGTATGCGCGCTAAAGTGCACAGGATAGAGATTCTTTTCATCATGCAGGTAAAAAGCTGATATTCTGTAAAGAGTTACACGGTAACATTGAGATCGCTATGAAATATCAACAACTTGAAAATCTTGAAAGTGGTTGGAAATGGAAGTATCTGGTGAAGAAGCACCGTGAAGGTGAGCTTATCACCCGGTACATCGAAGCCAGTGCCGCCCAGGAAGCCGTCGATGTGTTGCTATCGCTGGAGAACGAACCTGTGCTCGTAAATGGCTGGATTGATCAGCATATGAACCCGGAGCTGCTCAATCGCATGAAGCAGACCATTCGAGCCAGACGAAAACGCCACTTTAATGCAGAACATCAGCATACGCGCAAGAAATCTATCGATTTGGAATTCATGGTCTGGCAACGTCTGGCTGGTCTTGCACAACGCCGCGGTAAAACGCTTTCCGAAACGATTGTCCAGCTGATTGAAGATGCGGAAAACAAAGAGAAATATGCAAATAAAATGTCTTCGCTAAAGCAAGATTTGCAGGCTCTACTGGGTAAGGAATAACCGACGAAAGTTATTCACTTTACTAAAGATGAAAAAAAACCCCGCGATAGCGGGGTTTTTTATTAGACGAGAACTTAAGCCTGCGGCTGAGTTACAACGTCTTTGATGCCTTTAACTTCGATCTCTACGCGACGATCCGGAGCCAGGCAGTCGATCAGTGCAGCGCGCTGTTTCACGTTGTCACAGGTGTTGCCAGTAACCGGGTTGGATTCGCCCATACCACGTGCGGAGATCTTGTCAGACGGGATACCTTTAGAGATCAGGTAATCAACGACGGACTGAGCACGACGCTCGGACAGACCCTGGTTGTAAGCGTCAGAACCGATACGGTCGGTGTAACCCAGAACAACTACGGAACCGTCTTTCGGATCCAGGTTGCTCAGCTGGCTGTACAGCTGATCCAGAGCAGCCTGACCTTCCGGTTTCAGGGTTGCTTTGTTGAAGTTGAACAGAACGTCAGACTTCAGAGTGAAGTGCTTGGTCTGTACTTCTGGAGCTGGAGCCGGAGCCGGAGCAACTACCGGAGCTGCTTCGCCCTGACCGAAACGATAGGAAACACCTAGGCTCAGCAGGCCGTTGTCCGGGCGAGTGCCGATGGTGTGAGCGTCACCGATGTTGTTGGTCCACTGGTATTCCAGACGGGTAGCGATTTCAGGAGTGATCGCGTACTCAACACCGCCAGCGAAGACCGGAGAAACGCCGGTGTCGTGGTCTTTAAAGGAAGCGCCACCAGGTACGTTAGCCTTGGTGTCTGCACGCCATACCATACCACCCAGACGAGTGTAGACGTCCAGATCGTCAGTGATTGGGTAACCCAGTTTAGCGGTCAGCTGAACGCCCTGAGCTTTGTATGCGCCATTGATGTTGTCGCCTTTGTACGGCATACGACCTAACCAGTCGTAACCCATTTCAAAGCCAACATACGGGTTAACCTGGTAACCACCAAAAGCACCTGCACCCAGTTGGTTTTCGTGGGTCGGACCATTGTTGTCGATGAAACCAGTGTCATGGAACTGGGACCAGCCCAGTTTAGCACCAGTGTACCAGGTGTTATCTTTCGGAGCGGCCTGCGCTACGGTAGCGAAACCAGCCAGTGCCACTGCAATCGCGATAGCTGTCTTTTTCATTTTTTGCGCCTCGTTATCATCCAAAATACGCCATGAATATCTCCAACGAGATAACACGGTTAAATCCTTCACCGGGGATCTGCTCAATATTAACTCTACCGATATCTTCGGCTTATGCCGAGCACCCCTGGCGATGTAAAGTCTACAACGTAGTTGAAAACTTACAAGTGTGAACTCCGTCAGGCATATGAAAAAAAAGACTTGTATAAGGTGCGTTTAACCTATTTTGTAAAAGAGCCATTGAGAAGAAAAATCGCGGAAACCGCTTCAGACAAGCCTCCGCACGGAAAATTAGTCACGACAGAAAGCATCCAGTGTGTGATAAAAAAAGTTCCAGGATTAATCCTAAATTTACTTAATGATACAAATTAGAATGAATTTTTAACCCGGAAAGTTGTCTCGTGGCGTGAGAAGAGGCACTTATCGGACGCATAATAAACCCCATTGCATTACCTTCGTTGGCTGCATCAACCAGCTCAGCATGCTCTTCTTCGGTCAGATCATCTGACAACCAACCGATCACCACACTGTAATTTCCTGTACGTAAAGCGCGAACCATTGACTCCACGGTGTGGCAAGGGGCAAGCTGACTCATCTGCATCACTTTAGTTAAGGGTAATCCAGCGGACTGAAACCACTCGCGGCTCAGTTTTTGTTGCGGAGTTAACCAGAGCTGCCAGCGCGATTGCTGACCGAGCTGCTGTAATAATGGTAAAAGCAGGAGTTGTGTCATCATGGGCTGATCTTCGCGATAGACAACTTCACTGATAAGCCCGGCTGTAGTGTTTTCCGTAGAGACGCGCGCAATTTTACTTGCTGCGGATGAGAACGACGAAGAACGATGTGCATAGCCTGAAGTGTACATAATCAATCCAGCCCTGTGAGTTACTGTATGAATATACAGTACATCCAGCGACAACAAAGATCAACCCTATTTTCGGAAAGAGCCTCGCAATTTTTGTCGATGGTGACCCGAAAACTTAAATTAATCTTGCCCCTTGAGAATAAGTTGCCTATTTTCGTACTTAACGGATCCGTTAACGTGAATTATTCGTTTATGTTATTATTTTAAAAGGAATTTTATGAAAAAGCTCTCCTATAAGCGGATCTATAAGTCACAAGAATACCTTGCAATGTTAGGCACCATTGAATATCGATCGCTGTTTGGCAGTTACAGTTTGACGGTTAACGATACGGTATTTGCGATGGTTGCTGATGGTGAGTTGTATCTACGGGCTTGTGAACAAAGCGTACAGTACTGTGTAAAACATCCGCCAGTCTGGCTGACATATAAAAAGTGCGGCCGACCCGTGACTCTCAATTACTACCGGGTTGATGAAAGTCTATGGCGTAACCAACAGAAATTAGTTCGCTTGTCGAAATATTCCCTGGATGCTGCGCTGAAAGAGAAATGTACGCGCAACAATCTCCAGCGACTGAAAGATTTGCCGAATATGTCTTATCACCTGGAGGCGATTCTCGGTGAAGTGGGGATCAAGGATGTGCGGACTTTACGGATCCTTGGCGCAAAAATGTGCTGGTTGCGACTACGTCAGCATAATAGCCAGGTGACGGAGAAGATCTTATTCATGCTTGAAGGCGCAATTATTGATATTCATGAAGCAGCGCTCCCGGTAGCACGCCGCCAGGAGCTTGCTGAATGGGCTGAATCTATTGTGCCGAAACCGGAGTTTCCGACGGAACCTGAGTAATCCTGCGCTGCAGGCGACCAATTTCTGGCAACAATGCAATCAATAATCCAATTTGCTGTATGACCAGAGGTTCCTTGCTGTCTGCCCGTGGTTCAAGTTGCAGCATACGCTGCTTCAGGCCAGCTAATGCCAGATTGACGCGTTCTTCATCGGCAGGTTGATGATGTAGCGCGTCATCAACGTAACATACCGCGTCATCAAGAAACGCGAGGATTTGAGGATTAGTTAACTGCTCACGGTGAGCGCCGAGGGCAGAAATGTAGCTGGTGAATGTATGGTTGAGGCACAGTAAACGGAACGCGGCCTCGCGGATTTGCGGTGTGGCGTTCGGTTCACTGGACATATTCGATACCACAGAAGCCAGTTCGGCATCACGATTGTGAGCATCACGACGGGCGATACGATACGCCAGACGGTTATCGCGTCCCTGATGATATTGCTCAAGAATAGCGTCAAGATAACGGCAGTTAGCGTCAGTCGCACGTTCGAGCATCCGCGGTAGATTACGAAAACGCCAGTCTGGCCAGATATAGCTCACTGCCGCCCAGGCTATGGCGCAACCGATCAGCGTATCAACCACGCGAGGCAGCGCAACTTCAAAACCTTCGCCCAACAGGTTGAAGCACAGCAGAACCAACAGGGTGATGAACATAGTTGCATGCGCATATTGCACATTGCGGAAAGCAAAAAAGAGCACGCCTGTAATGACCAGTAGTACCAGTTGTCCTTCCAGCGACGGAACAAACCACAGCACCGGGATGCCGATCGCAATACCTACCAGCGTGCCGATAATCCTTAATTTCAGGCGATGGCGCGTAGCGTTATAGTTTGGCTGGCAGACGAACAGGCTGGTCAGCAGGATCCAGTAGCCGTGGTTTATTCCTGTTATTTGAATGATGGCGTAGCCGACGCATAAGACCAGTGACATCCTGACCGCGTGACGGAAGAGGGCGGATTCCGGCGTAAAGTTACGGCTAAGACGCAGCCAGATATCACTTAGCCCGTGCGGGCTGTCGTCAGCAAGCTGGTTATCGGTATCGTTATGCGGCATTGCCTGGGCTTGCTCTGATTCAATCGTCGCCAGTTGAGCATCAATGGCGCGTAAGTTTGTCAGCAGAAATCCCAGCGCTTTTAGCAAATCAATCGGCGCGCCGTTATTGCGCATCCGCTCAAGCGCGGCGTCAATATGAGTGAAGGCGCGTTCAAAATGCGGATCGTGTTGATAAGGCTGGCGTAGCAAAATACAGCGTGACAGTTGCTGGCAAGCCTGGCCCTGCATCGACATCAGTCGCTGAAAGCGAAACAATACATCGCTGTGGCGAAAATGTTCGCGCAGCGTCTGGTACTGAATATGCGAAGAGCTGGCGCGCTCGTGGATATCTTGCGCCACAAAGTAGTAATGCAGAGTGCGTCGTGTTTCCCGTTGACCACGATCGCCACGTAGCCGCGTCAACAACGAGAGCTTTGTCTGATTCAGCGTTGCCATTAGTTGCCCGTTGGCAAGCGCTAAATCGTACAATGGCGCCTGGCTTTCATCTTCAATATCTGGATCAAACATGCGCGACTTGAGTTCCAGATATCGCGCAAGTTGTTCATAGCAACGCGCCAGGTTGTCCTGCAGCGGGCGGACAGGGAACAGTAGATGACCGATAAGCGTCAGAACGTTGTACCAGATGGCACCGGCAAGTAGATATATCGGCTGCTGATACCAGTGTTCATACAGCGACGTACCCAGCATCGTGTAAATGGCGATGAGCAATGCGCCAAAAGCGATAGTCGCGTAGCGTTGACCCAGACCTCCGAGCAAAATAAAGCCGCTGGTGGAGAGCGTTAAGCCAATGGCAAACAGCCAGGGCCAGGGAAAAAGGAGTTCTACCGAGGCCGAAGCGATAAAAAAGCAGAACAGCGTAATGATGAGGTTACGCAGACGCCCCGCCAGTCGGTCATCAAGGTCGGTCAATGCCGCCGCAACCATACCGAGTGTGAGCGGAATGGTCAGTTTTACATCACCCAGCCACCACGGAAACGCAGTAGTACCGCAAAGCGCGATAAAAATGCGTGCGTAATACAGCCAGGTGCTGTTCCAGGTGTAGCGTTTGAGCAAAGGACTTAGCATAAAGGCCATAACGTTAGATTATTCGAAACGACGACGCGCATTCGCTTCACGCGCAGCACGAGCGGTTTCAACAGAAACCACACGACGGCCTACAGGCCACAGTGCAATAGCCGCAATTTTAAAGTTAGCAATGCCGACGGGAATACCGATGATGGTGAGACATTGCGCAATACCAGAGGCAATGTGCATTAAGCATAACCACCAGCCGAAGAAAATCAGCCAGAAAATATTCAGTATGGTACCGCCGGTATTGAGCAGTACGTTTTTGCCTGCCGGGTTCAGTTCATCGACATGAATCGCTTCATTGCCGTAGGGCAACAAAGAAAGCTTTGTGATTTCCCAGCAAGAACGCGTCAGTGGTAGGGTAAAAATCAGCACAATACTGACCAGGGTCGCCAACAGCCAGGCCAGAGTTGTGGCAAATCCACCAAGCACAAAGTTCAGAATGTTCAAAACGGTACGCATAAAACCTCACTGTACTGTGGTTTTCTGTAATGGGCGGCAATTGTAACGTTTTTTTGGGCTGGAGCACGTTTTCTCTGACGGTTACACTGATAAGAAATAACATCGTGTGGATCTACAGAGTCATGGAACTGAAAGCGACAACTCTTGGCAAACGTCTGGCACAGCACCCTTATGATCGGGCGGTGATCCTTAATGCCGGGATAAAAGTTTCCGGCGATCGTCACGAATATCTTATTCCATTCAACCAATTACTGGCGATTCATTGTAAGCGCGGCCTGGTATGGGGCGAGCTGGAGTTTGTACTGCCTGATGAAAAAGTGGTGCGTCTGCACGGCACCGAATGGGGCGAAACGCAGCGTTTTTACCATCATCTTGATGCCCACTGGCGGCGTTGGAGCGAAGAGATGAGTGAAATCGCCGCCGACGTATTACAGCAACAACTGGATCTTATCGCCACGCGCACCGGAGGAAATAACTGGCTGACGCGAGAGCAAACGACTGGCGTGCAGCAACAAATCCGCCAGGCTTTGTCGGCGCTGCCGTTGCCGGTAAACCGACTGGAAGAGTTTGATAACTGCCGTGAAGCGTGGCGCAAATGTCAGACCTGGTTGAAAGATATTGAAGGCGGTCGGCTGCAGCATAATCAGGCATATACCGAAGCCATGCTTAACGAACATGCGGACTTTTTTCGTCAGGTTGAGTCTTCACCGCTTAACCCCGCTCAGGCCCGTGCTGTTGTTAATGGTGAGCACGCCTTATTAGTGCTCGCGGGAGCGGGAAGTGGAAAAACGTCGGTGTTGGTGGCGCGTGCGGGCTGGCTACTGGCGCGCGGCGAGGCATCCCCAGAGCAAATTTTATTGCTGGCGTTTGGGCGAAAAGCTGCTGAAGAGATGGACGATCGCATTCGTGAGCGACTACATACCGACGATATTACCGCGCGCACATTTCATTCACTGGCCCTGCATATTATTCAGCAAGGCAGTAAGAAAGTGCCGACAGTCAGCAAACTGGAGAATGACACCGCAGCTCGCCATGAACTCTTTATTAATGAGTGGCGCAAGCAATGTAGTGAAAAGAAAACACAGGCGAAAGGCTGGCGGCAATGGCTGACGGAAGAAATGCAGTGGTCGGTACCAGAAGGTAATTTCTGGGACGATGAAAAATTGCAACGTCGTCTCGCATCTCGTCTTGATCGTTGGGTTGCTCTGATGCGGATGCACGGTGGCGCACAGGCGGAAATGATTGCCAGCGCGCCTGAAGAGATCCGCGACGTGTTCAGTAAACGAATCAAATTGATGGCTCCGTTATTGAAAGTCTGGAAGAGCGCGTTGAAGGCAGATAACGCCGTTGATTTTTCCGGTTTGATTCATCAGGCGATTGTGATCCTCGAAAAAGGCCGCTTTATCAGCCCGTGGAAACATATTCTGGTTGATGAATTTCAGGATATCTCACCGCAGCGCGCAGCGCTGTTGGCGGCGTTGCGTAAGCAAAACAGTCAGACGACGTTGTTTGCCGTTGGTGATGACTGGCAGGCGATTTATCGCTTCAGCGGTGCGCAAATGTCACTCACCACCGCCTTCCATGAAAACTTTGGTGAGGGCGATCGCTGTGATTTAGATACGACTTATCGTTTCAACAGCCGTATTGGTGAGGTCGCGAACCGTTTTATTCAACAGAATCCCAATCAGTTGAAAAAGCCGCTGAACAGTTTGACTCATGGCGACAAGAAAGCTGTAACGCTTCTTGAAGAGAGCCAGCTTGATGCTTTGCTGGATAAACTCTCAGGTTATGCCAAACCGGATGAGCGCATTCTGGTACTGGCGCGTTATCATCATCTGAAACCTGCCAGTCTGGAAAAAGCAGCGACGCGCTGGCCGAAGTTGCAAATTGACTTTATGACCATTCACGCCAGCAAAGGGCAACAGGCGGATTACGTCATCATTGTTGGTTTACAGGAAGGGAGTGATGGCTTCCCGGCTGCGGCGCGTGAGTCGATTATAGAAGAGGCGCTCCTGCCGCAGGTTGAAGATTTCCCTGACGCCGAAGAACGGCGATTAATGTATGTTGCGTTGACTCGCGCACGCCATCGGGTATGGGCGCTGTTCAACAAAGAGAATCCTTCTTCCTTTGTGGGAGTCCTGAAAAAACTGGGTGTGTCGGTAGCGAGAAAACCGTAAGAAACAGGCGGCGAGTGCCGCCTGTGCGAATTTACTTCAGACGTTCAGCAAGATAACGCTGATAGTCCGGGATCAGGATGTCCACTGCATCGTTGAAATGGGGTGACTGAATCAGGAAATCAGCCGTTGCCACATTGGTTGCGACCGGAATATTCCACACCGTTGCCAGACGTAGCAATGCTTTGACGTCGGGATCGTGTGGCACGGCGTTCAGCGGATCCCAGAAGAAAATCAACACATCAATTTTTCCTTCTGAAATCAATGCGCCCACTTGCTGATCGCCGCCCATTGGGCCGCTTAGCATGGCGTTAACGTTCATTCCGGTGGTGCGGGAAATTAAGTTGCCCGTGGTGCCCGTCGCATACAGTACGTGCTGCTCCAGTAACGGCTGGTGCCGCTCCACCCAGCTCATGAGCATTTGTTTGCAGTGATCATGGGCCACCAACGCAATATGCTTACGCGCTGGCAATGTGCGAGTCGTCAATTCCATAATTTACTTCCGTAGTTAGCTTTCCTACAGATTACTGTAAGTGTTTACCGCTGCAAGAGAAAGACCAAAAAAGCCTGCGCGCAGGCACAAAAATATCAGGAAGGTGGTTGTTTTTCAGCCCATTGCAGGAAAGTATTGCGCGTTTGCGGATCGGCTAGCTTAAACCAATATTTCAGTCGCTGTTCAGTGAGCACCTGTGACTGCGGTGGAATGGCGTCCAGCTCGGAAACGCCAGAAAGTAACGTGCTGTCGTCCGCCATCATGGTGGCAAATTGCGGTAGCGACGCGCGTTTCGCGGATTTGTTATAGCGCTCGACCTCCACTTCATAATCGATTGTTTTTGTTGTTGAAGTAATGACCAGAATGTCCAGTTTTACCGGAATCGGCGTTGCATCGCCATCAAGTAATTCGAGACGAGGCGCAACATCAAAATGATTAGCTTCTCGTTCATTCTCCAGTCGGGGCAGGCGAAAATTTACCTGGCTGATGAGCTGGGTATTAAAACTGACCACCAACGGTGGGGAAATATACAGTCTTTCTTCATTAGCAGAAAGGTTAATGGTTTTTTCAACGCGAAAGACCAATTGATGTGGTCCATTATCCAGCTCAATGCTGTCAGCGCCGCGGAGCAGAGAACTGGAAACCTTCTTACCATCAAGCACCAGAAGATCAACATCGCTGGATAGCCGTAGCGTGGTGGCAAAAACGGTCACCGGCAAACATAATGCGATCAAGGTGGTCAAAATGCCGGTTTTCATAGATAGCTCCTGTCTAATGACCGCCTGAACAATAATGTATCAAAATTTTTCTTTAATCATACTTACTAACATATAGACATGTTTTCCGCTTTTGCTCTCATACATTTGTATTAGCTGCATGGTTGGCATGTTGGGTTTGTCGTACACTTTGGTAAATCGTCTGGAGGAAATGATGAAAGAGACCGATATTGCAGCCATTTTAACGTCCACTCACACTATTGCGCTGGTAGGGGCAAGTGACAAACCCGATCGTCCAAGTTATCGCGTGATGAAATACCTGCTTGATCAGGGCTATCACGTCATTCCGGTCTCGCCTAAAGTCGCCGGTAAAACGCTGCTGGGTCAGCAGGGCTATGGCACGCTGGCGGAAGTGCCTGAAAAAGTCGATATGGTCGATGTTTTCCGTAATTCAGAAGCTGCCTGGGGCGTGACGCAGGAAGCTATCGCCATTGGCGCTAAAACCGTATGGATGCAGTTAGGGGTGATTAATGAGCAAGCGGCAGTTCTGGCGCGTGATGCCGGGTTACAGGTCGTAATGGATCGTTGCCCGGCCATTGAGATCCCTCGGCTGGGGCTGGCTAAATAAAAAATCCCCGGAAGGCAAAAACCTTCCGGGGATTTTTATCAGGATTAGTTACGCAGACGCGGCGCCTGGAGCTGTTTGCGGATAGTCTGCGCCAGCTCATCCATTGACGGCTGCTCTGGATGTTCATCCTGTAATTCGCTACTTAGCTGGGCTTCAGCCAGGTAGGTATGAACCGGTAGGCCGTTGTCATCCTCCATCACCACGTGATACCACGGAGCGGCGCGAAGCTCATCGTTTACCGCCAGCTCATCAGGCGACGGTTCAGAGAGCGAATAAACCGGGTCGATATCCACGACCACTCCGAGATAACCTAACAGGGAATGGCGGACCTGCTGGCCGATACCGAATTTGCTGGCAATCATAGTCACCTCCCGGGAAATCTTTTCCTTTGATATAAGGGTAAAATTCCACATTTCAAGTTACATGACGCGACAGGCAAACCCTTTCAGATATAGCCCTTCCGGGTAGGTGGCGATCACCGGATGATCGGCGGCCTGGCGGAACTGCTCTATAAATTGTACATCACGACCGGCATCAATTGCGGCGTCAGCGATGATTTTCTGAAATAAGTCGCTGGTCATCAGGCCGGAACAGGAGAACGTCAACAATACGCCGCCTTCATTCAATAACTGAATTGCCAGCATATTGATATCTTTGTAACCCCGACAGGCCCCCATCAATTGACTTTTGTTTTCGACAAACTTCGGCGGATCCATCACGATAACGTCAAACTTTTCGCCGCGATCGCGATAGGTGCGCAGTAACTTAAATACGTCATCGCGGACAAACTCCGCTTTGCTGAGATCCAGTTTGTTTAATTCAACGTTTTGCCGTGCAATATCCAGCGCTTCCTGCGAGGTATCCACGCTGACTACCTGGCTGCAGCCGCCCATCAAGGCGGATACGGCGAACCCACCGGTATAAGAGAAACAGTTCAGCACGCGTTTATTTTCAACGTAGCGGCGTGTTGCCAGACGGCTGTCGCGCTGATCCAGGTAATAGCCCGTTTTGTGCCCGTGTTGAATGTCCACCAGTAGCTTCATGCCGTGTTCTTCAATCGGTAGCAGGGCAGGCGGCAGTTCTCCAGTCACTGGCCCCTGGGTCAGTTCCATTCCCTCTTTTTTGCGTACCGCCACGTCGCTGCGATCGTAAATCGCACAGTCCGGGTACAGCGTTTGCAGGGCGCTAATTAATGCCGCACGTTGATACTCCGCACCAGCGCTTAGCAGTTGCAGCACCAAAAAATGACCAAAGCGATCGATAGTAATGCCGGGCAGGCCATCTGACTCACCAGCGATTAAACGATAGCTGTCGAGTCCATCTTTTTGCGCCAGCCAGTCGCGCCACTTTTGCGCCTGCTGCAAACGACGGGTGAAAAAGGCAATGTCGATGGATTCCGAAGGATCGAAAGTCCAGACGCGCGCACGGATTTGCGACGCAGGCGAATAAGCGCCGCGTGCTAACCATTTTCCCTGATGATCAACAATATCGATGGTTTCACCGAGGCTGGCTTTACCTTCCATACGGGCCACAGCACCGGAAAAGACCCACGGATGGCGACGAAGTAATGATTTTTCGCGCCCTTTGGCTAACACTAAACGTACACTCATAATTTACTATTCTGTCGATGCAAAGAAATGGGCGCCATTGTCCGGAGTTTTTCCCGGATTTGCAACGCGCCTATAAGGATAAGGAGCGTGGTGATGTCGAAAGTATGCATAATTGCCTGGATTTATGGCCGGGTTCAGGGGGTAGGTTTTCGCTATACCACCCAATATGAAGCCAAAAGGTTGGGTTTAACCGGTTACGCCAAAAATCTTGACGACGGCAGCGTGGAAGTCGTGGCCTGCGGGGAAGAAGGGCAGGTGGAAAAATTGATGCAGTGGTTAAAAAGTGGCGGTCCGCGTTCAGCGCGTGTAGAGCGCGTACTTAGCGAACCGCATCATCCTTCCGGGGAATTAACCGATTTTCGTATCCGTTAAATACATTTCACGGGCTTTGGCAGGCCAGCAATTTTGGTGGCTTGCTTAGCTGGACCTTTTGGAAACAGTCGGTACAGATAGCGGCTGTTTCCTTTTTCTTCGCCAAATTTATTCGCCATTGCTTTTACCAGCATACGAATTGCCGGAGAGGTATTAAATTCCAGGTAGAAATCACGTACAAAACGCACCACTTCCCAGTGTTCCGGCGACAGCGTAATTCCTTCTTTTTCTGCTATCACCACTGCCAGAGGTTCGCTCCACTGGCTGCTTTCTTTGAGATAGCCTTCGGTATCCGTTTCTATCTCTTTACCTTCAAACATCAGCATAATCATTTACTACCTTAATCAGACTGGCGGCAGTGTAACAAAAAACAAAGCCTCGCATAAAGCGAGGCTCGGTAAGTAAACCCGGGCGAAATTAATCGCGGCTGGCGAAGCCCAGGATGCTCAACAGGCTGACGAAGATGTTGTACAGCGACACATATAAGCTCACAGTGGCACGAATGTAGTTCGTTTCACCGCCGTGGATGATGTTGCTGGTTTCAAACAAAATTGCGCCAGAGGAGATCAGAATGAATACCGCGCTGATCGCCAGATGCAGAGCAGGCAGTTGCAGGAAGATATTCGCTACCATCCCGATCAGGACAACAACAATACCCGCCATCAGCATACCGCCGAGGAAAGACATATCTTTGCGGGTGGTCAGCACGTATGCAGAGCAGCAGAAGAATACCAATGCCGTACCGCCCAGCGCCATCGCAATCACATCGCCCATTCCAGCAGACAAATAAGTATTCAGAATCGGGTCGAGGATATAACCGAGAAAACCGGTAAAGGCGAATGCGGAAATAATCCCGGTCGGCTTGTTGGCAGTTTTATAGGTCAGGAACATCAGACCATACATACCCACCAGCGTCAGAATCAGTCCCGGAGATGGCAGCATCAGCACCGTACTGGCTGTCGCGGTAATCGCCGAAAAAGCCAGTGTCAGGCTCAGCAGAAAATAGGTATTACGCAGCACCTTATGGGTACTAAGTAATGATGTACGGTCATGTGAAGAACTAACTATACGATCCATTGAGTCACTCTCTATGACAGGTGTAATTAATCAAGCAGCATAATGATTATGTGGGAAGGTACACAGAGGTTTTACCCATCTTTACGCATTTGATCTGGAACAGGTTTCGCACAGAATGGTTAAACCATTGAGCATGCTACAGCAGCATGGTGATTTTGGCAGACAAAAGAAAAAGGGGTTAGCATTTAGCTAACCCCTTATCTTATTTGGCGGAAGCGCAGAGATTCGAACTCTGGAACCCTTTCGGGTCGCCGGTTTTCAAGACCGAAGAAAAATAAAGAAAAATCAGTATAATACGCAAAATAGCTGAAAAGTTAATCAGACTTAACACCAAGAAAAATCAAGATATTAGGGAGTTATTCAGAGTTAATATACCAAGTCTTTTTGCCAGAAAATTTTCTGGATTGTCTACTTACTGACCACAAGCGGCAAATCCAGTGTTGGGGTGATTTTTGTTTTGCGATCATAAATCAACACCTGGTTTTCTGTTTTATGCCCACTGAAAATTTGTTTGTCGCGGCTGCTGCCTTCATAATCTGAAATCCCTTTGGCTTTTATGTCATGAAAATTACATCCGAACGGAACGCCTGCTTTTTGCTCGGCTGCGCGTTTAGCCTGATTCCACCAGTTGTTCAGCGTTTTAGCGATGACTTTCCCGCCTTTGGTTGTGCTGATCACATACTCGCATATGCCGGAAGATACATTTCGGGCTAACTGGATCGCCGTACGTAATCGCGGAGACCATTCCTTGATTTGTTTGGTGCCTGTTTTGTTTTGCTCAATGTAGATCCCTTTATCCATAATATCCTGCCATTTCAGCTCGAGAACATCACCGAGCCTTGCCGCACAAAGATAGGAAATCTCCATTGCAATGCGTAACTGTGGAATTGCTTCCGCGTATATCGCCGCATACTGTTCATCGGTTATGTAAACAGTGCGGGCTTTAAGCGTGAATTTTCTGACGCCTTTGCATGGATTATTTTTCACATACCCACGCTCATATCCCCATCCGTATACGCGACTCAGGCTTGCCAGCTCATGGTTTGCCTGGGTCTTGCTCTCAAGTCCCCGCTTATCCATGAAAATTCTTACTTGCTCAATTTTTACATTATCAGCAAGCACTTTACCGAATACCGCCAGCAACGCCCTCTGATGTTGTCGATAATCTTTTTGGGTTCGGGGTGCCAGTTCTGTAAATGCAGGGGAGTCCATAAACATGTGCCATAATTTAGCGACGGTCATTATGTTGTGGAGTTTTGCTTTTTCCAGTTCATAATTTTGCCAGACTTTAGCTACGCTGGTTTCCCGTACTCTTCCGAGCCCTATAGTTCTTGTGCTTCCTTCGGGTTTCCACACGTAACTGTAACCATTCGATCTAACACGCGGTGGTAGTGCATTATCTTTTTTGTTTTTTCTTGGTCTTCCCATTGTTCAGCGCCTCAAAATCGGGTTCAGCGGAAACTAGTTCAGGTGCTTTTGGCATCGTAGTCAGTCCGTGTGGAATATCCCTGCGAAGAACTATTGGTTCGTTTTTAGGACCGATTACAAATGGGATACCGTGCAGCCTTAACTGGTGTTGCTGTTTTGTGTATCGCTCGTATTTCGTGATCTCTTGAATCTCTGCTGGCGATAGAGTTAATTCGTACATGTGGTCACGTGCCTTACAGCATGACCGCCGCCAATATAATTCGGAGACGGCGATCAGGGTTGAACATTAAAAATCAACCGGATTCGGGATCAGTTTTTGCCAGATTGCTGAAACGTATTTTGCCTGGTGACGGGCGTCATCCAGTGCATTGTGGCGAACGCCTTCGAATGGAATAACGGTTCTAGCATCAAAGTCGATTGTTTTTCCCAGCTCAACGATTGTGCGTACATCGCGATCGTTGTGGTAGCGCCACGGGCAGGGGATGTCCAGACGTTCGTATGAGGTGCGCAAAATTGCGTTATCGAAAGTTGCACCATTACCCCATACCTGAACGAATTTTTCATCTGAGTATTCGTTGATGAACTCCCGAAACCGCGAAAGGGCATCCTTCAGTTTTACCTGGTCTGTTAAAATGGCAGCTCTGGCTTCACTGGACTGCTTCAGCCACCATTTGATGGTTCCACCGTCAGGAGCAGCCCCTGTATTCATTGCGTCAGTCAGACTGATAACGATATAAAATACTGGCCCGATTTCCCCTGTTTGTGGGTCGAAGAAAACCGCACCAATAACCACGATGGGCGCATTGGTGTTGGTTCCCATTGTTTCAAGGTCGATCATCAGGTGGTACCACACTCTGCTGGTGGATGTGATAACGTGATGACCGTTCACCACAATTAAGGGATCTGCCGTCTCACCAGTTTCATTATCGCTGGCGTGGTCCTGAGCGCTGCCAGCATTCTCCTTGTGTGGATGTTCAGCGCCTTCCATTTCCTCCGGATCATTTTCCTGAACTTCAACCTGATTCTCTTCATCGAATGTTTCCTGGTATGTTGCGTCGCCCATCACCGCGCCACAATCAGGGCAGTTGCCGCCACCGCTCTGACCGCAGGCGGTGCAGACTTTTTCCGGTTCCTGTTGCGCTACTGGCTCAGGTTGTTTCGTTTCTGGCTCGTTTTGTAACGCATTTTGGCTGTTTTGTTCCGCTTTCTGGTCGTTCTGTTCCGATTCTTGCTGGTTCTGGTTTACAGAATCGCGGGTTTCAATCCCCTTCACCCATTTCGGATCATTCGGGTCGCTAATCCCTGCAACAAATTCTCCGCGAGAGGCAGCAAGCAACTTATCGGCGTCAGGCTGGCTGATATTGGCTGCCTGCATAATTTTGTTTACTTCGTCAGCGGTAACTTTTACCGGCTCTGGTTGTGCGGTCGTGTCAGATGCACCAGTATTTTGTTGTGAACCTGAGTACGTGCCGTTTTTACGGGCAAAATATTCTTCTTTCGTGATTTCAGTAGCCCCTGCAGCCAGCGCCTTATTCAGACCAGAAAGTTTGTTTGCACGACCATATTTTTCGCCATCCTTATCGGTGAAGAGGAAGTAGAACGGCCCCTCACGCTCTACAGATGGTTCAGTTTCCAGCGCGCTTTCATTTTTTTGGGTATCAGATACTTCAGTTTCCACAGCATCAGTTTGTGCTGCTGACGGCTGGAGAATATCAGCAGTGCTCTGGTCTGTTTCTTCATCCTCAAACACGCCCTTTGTCGCCAGGTATTCAGTGATGTATTTGTTCAGCGCCACGGGATCTTTGTGAATGTCGATCGGACGCTCACGGACAAGGCCAAAAATAGTCTGACGGTCGTAGCGAACGGCATCAGGTTGTTTGCGCATTGATGCGGAAATACGCTTCCAGTCTTCGCGATCTTTGTCGATAACTTCATTTTTTGCCCAGCGATGGATGCTGCCGTCAATGTTTCCGGCATCAATATCACCAGGCCAGAAAGCGTAGGCCAGTTCTTCATCCAGTGTTTTCCATGTCTGCCTGTATTCGCGACGAATGACAGCAGTTACGGAGTCAGTTTTTCCTGCAGAGTTTTCAGTGCCTTGCCGGTTGACTCTGGCGCGGGCAAGATCGACGACGGAATTATATGCTCCACCTTCTTTGCGCTCCTTTTCCATGCGTTTTTTACGTTCGAGAAAATACGCCTGAACGTCGGGCCATTTGGCTGTTGGTTTTAAATCACGTCTGGCATCGTTGATGTACTCAATCTGACGCTCAGGATACATGGCGTTAATTTCTCTGGTCCGGATAATTGCTTCAGTGAGGTGTCCATCAAAAGTCGTCATCTCGTCATCGCCGAGAAGCCCGCTTGCATTGATGACCATATCCACGGTGATGTTTTCATGTGTACCGAACCTGACAAGGACAGCAGCC